>ULXS01035386.1_pt1 | contig 31179 bp, 20 predicted proteins | sample 1961421 | NCBI WGS metagenome assembly ULXS01 (sample SAMEA4835842, study PRJEB28245) | human gut metagenome | biome: gut microbiome; material: fecal sample | place: Denmark | collected 2008
CATATTGATTTCATCGAGAATCCCAAAGCCGCCGCTTTGTGCACAACAATACACCGGTCCGGGTCTGAATGTAACCCTGCCATCGCGAAATGTATCAGAACCTATCAGCGCAGCCGCATCCATATTAACATGGAAGGAAATATCCCATGCCGGACGTTCAAAAACTGCTACAAGATTCTGTGCAAGCACATTTTTTCCCGTTGCCTTCTCTCCTGCCAGCAAAAGATTTCTGCCACACAGAAGCACTGCAAGAGCCTCTTCCCATACCTTATTGCCATAATAATGAAAATGTGGTACAGGAATACGTTTTTTTAATGCTTCATCTACAGTATGTTCTTCTGAATAATGCCGGACTTCTTCTACAAGCTGTGCTGAAACACCTTCCTGCTTCAAAAACTCAATCAGATTATTCAATACCAACACCCCTTTAACTGTTTTTTTATATTTTAATTATATTCTTTTTATTTATTTATTTCAAAACTTTCTTTGATATTTTCAATAATATCATATTCTTCACTTACAATACTACTCGCATCATTGGTTGCATGATTGATATTTTCAAAATATCCGAGCAGACCGTTAATCGTTGTAACGCTTTCTGCCGCTGCATTCGTACCGGTTGTAATTTCTTCATCTACCTGTTTTGTCATATCGGTAAGCCATTTTAATATATCCTGGATATTACCTGCTGATTTTGCACTTTCTTCTGATAAGGCACGGATTTCATCTACAACCACGGCAAATCCTTTTCCGTGTTCGCCTGCTCTTGCTGCTTCAATTGAAGCATTGAGTGATAACAGATTGGTCTGTGATGCAATGGAATTAATTTCCACGAGAATATCTGTAATATGTTTCATTTCGGTCAGCAGTGCACCGGTCGTCTTGTGCGCAGCGCCAACTGTATTTTCAACAGACATTATAGTGCTTTTCGCCTCTTCAACTGCTGCATTTCCCTTATTAACAGCGTCTTTCACATTATCAAATCCCTGCTCCAGCTGTCCGGCAAGTTCATTGTTTCTATGAACTTCTTCTGTTGCCGCATTGACCTTATCCATCACCGTTACCGTTGACTTCACAGATTCTTCTACAATCTGAGCCATCTGTGCAGCTGCCGAGTTGACATTGGCACTGCCGTCTGCCAGTGTATATACTGCATCTTTTCCTTTTTTTACCGTTGCAGTAAGATTCTTTGAAATATCATTTGCAACTTTTGTAAATTTTTCATACCTAAGCTCCATTCCGCAGACATTTTTAACACCGGAAATACCGTAGACTGTTTCCAGCCAGTCCTGCGGCAAAAACAGAATTCGAAATGCCTGCAGCACGAATTCCACCGTGTGAACAAATTTAACACATAAAACTCTTAATAAACGCAAAAAACAGACATATGCAATGCTGCAAATATGTTATTTCCTATAAATTCAAGTATTATTTACCACTTCCGACCATAAATTCTGCCTGAGCGGAATGGTTCCTGTCAATGTCCGGCTTCTTGTATCCGGCTGGCTTCCGCCAATATAAACGGTATAGCCCTCATCGGTAAAATAGATCTGCCCATTTTCATCGTAGAGTTCAAAAGCCTCTTCTGATAACCAGACCGTTACCTGCTTTTCTTCCCCCGCCTTTAAAAAGACTTTGCCAAAGCCCTTTAACTGCGGATTCGGACTGCCATCACACAAAGCCTTTACATAAACCTGAACGGTTTCGGCACAGTCAAAGTTTCCGGTATTGCACACACGCACCGAAACCGGAAGCTGTATTTTTTCTCCGGCTTTCATTTTCTGAAACGTCTGCCTGCCTGCGCCACATTCCATATTATCATACGAAAATGAAGTATAAGTAAGTCCGTAGCCAAACGGATACAATGCTTCCTGCTTCATATAGCGGTAAGTTCTGTTTTTCATGGAATAATCCGTAAATTCCGGCAGTTCTTCCGTGCTTTTATAAAATGTAACCGGCAGATGTCCCTGTGGGCTGACTTCCCCAAATAAAATCCTTGCCGCCGCACGTCCGCCCTGAGCACCCGGATACCAACACTGCATGACCGCCGCGGCACGCTCCTGTGCCGTGTTGACCGCCAGCGCACTGCCCGATAACAGTAGGACAACGACAGGTTTTCCACTGTCTAATGCCGCTTCAAGAATCTGGTTCTGCTCTCCCGGAAGATTCAAGTCCGGCTTATCGCCGCTTGCAAAATCATTGCCCGCATCGCCTTGTTCACCTTCAATACCTGCGTCCAGTCCCAGACACAGTATGACAACATCGCTCATTTCTGCCATTTCACGCACCTCGGCAATGCGGTTCTTCTTCCAGTTTTCTTTATACAAATCACAGCCCTCGGACACCAGCACCCGGACCGAATCCCCAACATAATCCTGTATGCCCTCGGAAATTGTAATGTAACGCGATGCCGTCCCTTCATAATTGCCGACAAGCGCTCTCCTACTGTCTGCATTCGGTCCAATCACTGCGATTGTCCGGAGTTTTTCCCGATTCAGCGGCAGAATCCCGTTATTTTTTAATAGAACAAATGTTTTCTCTGACACACTTTCGTTGAATTCACGCATTTCTACGGAATCTACAACAGAATACGGAATTTTGTCGTAAGGATTGTCCGGCAGCTCCTTATCCTGTTCCATGCCCAGCTTCAGCCGGGTGGTATACAGATTCGTCACCGCCGCCCGCAGTCTGCTCTCCGAAACCATACCGCGCGAAACCGCTTCCGAAAGGTGCAGATACATATGTCCGCAGTTTAAATCACAGCCGTTATTCATCGCCAGCGCCGCCGATTCCACGGCATCTTTTGTTACCATGTGGTGCTGGTAAAAATCGCGCAGTGCGAAACAGTCCGACACAACATGCCCTTTAAAATGCCACTCATTCCGCAAAATGTCTGTAAGCAGGGTCTTACTGCCACAGCACGGCTCGCCGTTTACGCGGTTATACGCGCCCATGACTGCTTCGGGCTTTGCCTCTTTAATACAGGCATGAAATGCTGAAAGATACGTTTCATACAAATCTTTTTTTGTAACCTCAGCGTTAAAGCTGTGCCGCAGTCCCTCCGGGCCTGAATGTACCGCAAAATGCTTGACACACGCCGCCGATTTTAAGTAATGTGCATCATGTCCCTGTAAGCCCTTTATGTAGCGGATTCCAAGCCGCGCTGTCAGATACGGGTCTTCGCCGTAAGTTTCATGACCGCGTCCCCACCTTGGGTCCCGGAAAATATTGATATTGGGCGCCCAGAAGGTCAATCCCTTGTAGCGCCCGACATCTCCGTATTTTTGCTGCATATTAAATTTGGCACGTCCTTCCGTAGACACGGCATCGGCAACCTGCTCCATCAGGTCTTCGTCAAATGCCGCCGCAAGCCCAATTGCCTGCGGAAAAACCGTCGCCGTACCGGCTCTTGCCACACCGTGCAGTCCTTCATTCCACCAGTCATATCCTTTAATATTCAGCCGTTCAATCGGTGGCGCGCTGTTTAACGTCTGGTCTGCCAGTTCCTCAATTGTCATCTGCGAAACCAGTTCTTCCGCCTTCTTACGGTACGAATCGCACAGTTCTTCATTTTCTGTTAATTCCGTCTGATGATTTTTCATTATAATACCTTCTTTACTTTTCTTTCATCATAACGGAATTGCCATAGAATCTCAACGTAAATTTTGCGCTGCATTTTTGCATAAGCAAATATCTTTTATAAAAGCTTATCTTTTTACTTTAAAAGCACCCATTCCCGGATAAACTGCCGCACTGCCAAGCTGTTCTTCAATGCGTAAAAGCTGGTTATACTTTGCAACGCGCTCTGAACGTGACGGCGCACCGGTCTTAATCTGGCAGGTATTTAATGCCACTGCCAGATCGGCAATCGTGGTATCCTCTGTCTCACCGGAACGATGGGATGCAATCGCTGTGTAACCGGCTTCGTGTGCCATTTTAATGGCTTCCAGAGTTTCAGATACAGAGCCAATCTGATTTAATTTAATCAGGATTGAATTGCCGCAGCCCAGTGAAATACCCTTTGACAGACGTTTGGTATTCGTTACAAATAAGTCATCCCCTACAAGCTGTACCTTGTCACCAAGTTCTGCCGTCAGTTTCTTCCAGCCTTCCCAGTCTTCTTCATCTAACGCATCTTCGATCGATATAATCGGGAATTTTTCAACCAGCTTCTTCCAGTGTTCAATTAATTCCTCTGAGGTATAAACCGTTCCTGCCTTCGGAAGCTTGTATTTTCCCTTTTCTTTGGTCTTCCATTCGGAAGAAGCCGCATCCATGGCAATCATGAAATCTTTTCCCGGTTCATAGCCTGCTTTTTTTACCGCTTCAAGAATCGTTTCGATAGCTTCTTCATCGGAAGCAAGTGCCGGCGCAAAGCCTCCTTCATCACCGACAGAAGTTGCCAGTCCTCTTTCCTTTAAAATAGATGCCAGCGCATAAAATACTTCCGAGCACCAGCGCAGTCCTTCTTTAAAAGACGGTGCGCCGACCGGCATTACCATAAATTCCTGTACATCCAGTCCTGATGATAAAGCATGACAGCCGCCGTTTACAATATTCATCATCGGCACCGGAAGTCTGTTTCCGCTGACACCGCCTAAGAACCGATACAGTGGAATATCCAATGCTGTCGCAGCCGCTCTGCAGCATGCAATAGATACGGCAAGAATCGCATTTGCCCCCAGCTTGGACTTGTCCTTTGTTCCGTCTGCCTCAATCATTGCCTTATCAACAGCATAAATGTCAGAAGCATCCAGTCCGCTTATCGCCTCGTTGATAATTGTATTGATATTTTCTACGGCTTTTTGTACACCTTTCCCCAAATATCTGCTCTTATCTCCGTCACGCAGTTCCAGTGCTTCAAATTCACCTGTCGAAGCACCGCTTGGCGCTGTTCCTCTTGCAACCGTTCCGTCTGCGAGATAAACTTCCGCTTCTACTGTCGGATTGCCTCTTGAATCCATAATTTCACGTCCAATAACCTTTTCAATCTCTAAATAATCCATACTGACCTCTTTCTGAGCGATTTTATCATGAAGCAGCGGCAAAGATTCCGCATAAACGGTTTCTCATCTGCCATTCAGAAAATCTGCTTTCGCCCGGAAGCAGATTTCCGTGTAAAAAAATAACACCTGTTTTTCTTTGTTCTGCCTCCGTCTGCCACAGTCCGTCCTGCGGACTGCAACAGTTACGCTGTAAGTTCAGCAGTCTTACAGTTTCCTTTTATCCTGTATTATGGACAATCCTGTATATTTTATCCAAAATATTTAAAAGCTTTGCTCTTATAATAAAAGCACCGCAGAAAACATACTCCTACATTTTCTGCGGCACTTGTGCCTGCCGATATTTCTATCTGCATTTTTTACCTGTTCTTTTTACAAATATTTTTACAAACAACTGAGCAGCACTATAAGCCGGGTTATGTATCAGATGATTATCTATCTAGTCCTGCTGTTACCAGCAGGCTCAAGCAACCTACCTAAAGCACGACGGGCCGCCGTATCGCTTTTATTCGGTCTTGCTTCGGATGGGGTTTACATCTGCCGCTTCTGTTACCAGCCGCGCGGTAGTCCCTTACACTGCCTTTCCACCCTTACCAGCATATGCTGGCGGTTTATTTCTGTTGCACTAGCCTTGGAGTCACCTCCACCGGACGTTATCCGGCATCCTGCCCTGTGAAGCCCGGACTTTCCTCACCTGCTGCCTTTCGGCAATTGCAGCCGCAATCATCTGTGCTACTCAGTCTTTTTTAGTTTGTATTTTCTTTTACCATACGGAATACATCAATACGGAACTGGGCTTCTTTGCCAAGTCCTACAAAACGGCAGCCGTACTCCGTGCCGTCTTCGTCCTGTGATGCAATCCGCACAACTTCAATAACGGTTTCAATTTTATCACATCCGCTCATTTCAAGCAACATGTCATAAAAAGAATGTAATGGCAGAACGTCTTTTGTTTTAAATGCAATTCCGCCGCTTGATACATTCGTTGCATGAACAGCAATAAATTCTCCCTTAGTATCCTTATCTGTAATCGGACGAATTGATAAATTCGCTTCTACATCTATTCTTTTGGTTCTTCTTCTTTCATCACCCATAAGTACTCCCCCTGTTATGATCCTTAAAAAGTAAACTTTTAAGTTACTTTATTAACATTGCATCTCCAAAGCTGAAAAATCTGTATTTTTCGTTTACTGCTTCTTCATAAGCCGCAAGAACGTGTTCCCTGCCTGCCAGTGCTGAAACCAGCATCACCAGCGTGGATTCCGGCAGATGGAAATTGGTAATCAGGCTGTCAATAACCTTAAACTGATATCCCGGATAAATAAATATCTGGGTCCAGCCGCTGCCGGCTTTTACTGTACCATCTTCTGTCCCGACAGATTCCAGTGTACGTGTACTTGTCGTACCGACTGCAATAATCTTTCCGCCGTTTTTGCGCGCCGTATTAATCTTGTCTGCTGCTTCCTGTGTCACCGTATAAAATTCTGAATGCATATGATGCTCCAGAATGTTTTCTGTCTTTACCGGACGGAACGTTCCAAGTCCGACATGCAGCGTGACACGGGCAATTTCAATACCCTTCTCCTGTATCCTTTCCAGCAGTTCTTTTGTAAAATGAAGACCCGCTGTCGGTGCCGCTGCAGAACCTTCATGCTTTGCATAAACGGTCTGGTAACGGTTCTTATCCTCCAGACGGTGTGTGATATACGGTGGAAGCGGCATCTGACCCAGTTCATCGAGTATTTCTTCAAAAATACCGTCATAAGTGAATTGTATCATACGATTGCCTTCTTCTACAATATCCACAATCTCTCCGATTAATTTTCCACCGCCAAAGCTGATCTGTGTACCGATTTTTGCCTTTTTACCCGGCTTTACAAGCACTTCCCATGTGTCTTTTAAATCCTGCTTGCGGGTAAGCAAAAGCACTTCGATTGCCGCGCCCGTTCCGACTTTTTCGCCTATCAGTCTAGCCGGAATCACCTTGGTATCGTTAATGACCAGACAATCTCCCGGATTTAAGTAATCAATCACATCTTTAAAAATTTTGTGCTGTATTTCCCCTGTCTTTTTATCCAGTACCATCAGTCTTGAACTGGAACGGTCTGACAGCGGATCCTGTGCAATCAGCTCCTGTGGCAGATCATAATAAAAATCATGTAAATTCATTGATTCCATATGCTGCTCCATTCCTATCTTTTTCCGCTTCGCGGCAGTTAGCTTTTCTGCCGCAGAACGGGCTGTTTTTTATTTATAATTAAGAACGAAGTTCGATGCCCATGCCGGAAAGGTCTCCCAGAATCTTTTCCATAATCGGCTGGATATCTTTATCTTCTAATGTTCTGTCCTTTGCACGGAAAGAAATGGTATAAGCTACGGACTTGAAACCTTCCTTAATCTGTGCACCTTCATAAATATCAAACAGGTTATATTTTTCAAGAAGCTTTCCGCCTCTCTTTTCAATAATCTTTTCTACTTCACCGACAAGTACCGTCTTTGGCATTACCATACTGATATCTCTTGTAACAGCAGGGAATTTTGCAATGCCTTCGTACTTTCTGTCAAATGAAGCAAACGGTAAAATTTCCGGTAAATCAAGTACGGCAATATATGTTCTCTCGCCCAGTCCATAGGTGTCTGCAACATCCGGGTGTACTTCACCGAGATAACCGATTACAGTATCTTTGTAAAGAATCTCTGCCTGACGTCCCGGATGTAAAAATGTCTTTCCGGCTTCCGGATCATATTCCGGTCTTGCACTCATACCGATTTTTTCTAAGAATTCTTCAACAACACCCTTCATTGTAAAGAAATCGCCGTCGCCGTAGAAGCCCAGTGTGAACTGTACTCTCTCATCCGGAAGGTCTTCTCCTTCTACCGGAACATAAACCTTTGCCAGTTCATAAAGCTTTACATCCTTATTTCTACGGTTGTAGTTGGTTGCAAGCGAATTCAGCATTCCGTTTAACGGCAGTGTTCTCATAATGGAGAAATCTTCTCCCAACGGATTGGAAATGACAACTGTCTTTCTTTCCTCTGCATCTGCTGCCAGCTTTAACTTATCAAATACCTTCGGACTTTCAAATGAATAAGTCATTGCCTGTGAGAATCCGCAGAACTGTGCGATTTCTCCGGCTACATCTTCCACTCTCTGCTTGAAGGAAATCTTACCCATTGTAGAAGCTCCGCGTGGCAGTGTTGTAGGAATATTGGCATATCCGAAAAATCTTGCAACTTCTTCCGCAATATCCGCTGTTCTTAATAAATCCTGACGGAACGTCGGAATAATCAGTTCCTGCTTTGTTTCATCATAGTCTAATTCAAGCATCTTAAAGTATCCAAGCATTTCTTCCACGGAAACATTTGTACCCAGTAGTGCATTGATTCTTTCCGGTTCAAACGGCACTCTGACTCTTTCCTTCTTATTCGGATATACGTCAACCACGCCGCCGACAATTTCACCGGCTCCAAGTTCTTCGATTAACTGGCATGCTCTGTTCATTGCCGCCAGTGCATTTTCAGGATCTAAGCCCTTTTCAAACTTACCGGAAGCATCTGTACGAAGACCCAGGCGCTTTGTTGCCTTTCTGATATTTGTGCCGTCAAAAGTTGCAGCTTCAAATAACATGGTCTTTACGTCATCCGTAATCTTGGAATTTTCACCGCCCATGATACCTGCAAGACCGACAGCCTTTTCACCGTCACAGATCATCAGCATATCAGAATCAAGTGTTCTTTCCTGTCCATCCAATGTCATGAACTTCTCACCGTCTTTGGCACGTCTTACAACAATCTTACCGCCTGCAAGGGTGTCATAATCATAAGCGTGCATTGGCTGACCGTATTCTTCCATAACGTAGTTTGTAATATCCACGATGTTGTTAATCGGACGGATACCTGCTGATGCCAGTCTGCGCTGCATCCACTTCGGTGACGGAGCAAGTTTGATATTCTTTACAAGTCTTGCGGTGTAACGGCTGCAGAGGTCTGTGGCTTCCACATCAACCTTTACATAATCGTTAATGTCTTCTGCGTTGCCTGTTTCTGTTACAACCGGCGGTGTAAACGGCTTTCTGAATGTTGCCGCTGCTTCCCTTGCAATACCGATAATACTGTAGCAGTCTACACGGTTGTTTGTAATTTCATATTCAAATACGGTATCATCCAAACCGAGATAGTGAACGGCATCTTCTCCAACCTGTGCATCATCACCTAAAATGTAAATGCCGTTTTCCGGTGCATCCGGATAAAATTCACGGGAAGAACCGAGTTCTTCAATGGCACACATCATACCGAAGCTTTCTACACCTCTTAACTTACCCTTTTTAATCTTAATGCCGTCTTCCGGAAGTGCGCCGCCGTCATGACCACCTGCCACACGTCCGCCATCTAATACAACCGGTACTTTCTGTCCTGATGAACCCACCGGAATATTCGGTGCGCCTGTTACAATCTGAACAGTTTCACTGCCGACATTCACCTGGCAGATTACCAGCTTATCTGCATCCGGGTGCTTTTCGACCGATTCAATCTGTCCGACAACGATTTTATCAAGATTTTTGTCAAAAGCGGTAAAATTTTCCACCTTTGTTCCCGAAAGTGTCATTGCGTCCCTGAATTCCTGGTCTGTTACATCCAGTCCCGGAACCATTGCCTTAATCCAATTTAATGATGTATTCATGATTCAATATCCTTTCCTCGTATCCAATTTCTTTGCTGTCTTACAGCCGTCGTTCTTTTTAGAACTGTTTTAAGAATCTTACGTCATTTTCATAGAGAAGTCTCATGTCATCAATTTCATACTTCAGCAACGCAATTCTTTCCAAACCGATTCCGAATGCAAATCCTGTATATTTGTTCTGGTCAATACCGCTCATTTCAAATACATGCGGGTGAATCATACCACAGCCAAGAATTTCAATCCAGCCTTCGCCCTTACACATACGGCAGCCCTTACCGCCGCACTTAAAACATGTCACGTCCATTTCTGCACTTGGCTCTGTAAATGGAAAATGATGAGGACGGAATTTTACTTTTGTTTCCGGTCCGAATAACTCTCTTGCGAATTCAGCCAGTGTTCCTTTTAAATCTGCAAATGTAATACCCTCATCAATAACCATGCCTTCAATCTGATGGAAGCATGGAGAATGGGTTGCATCGACTTCATCTGCACGGAATACCCTGCCCGGCGCAATCATACGGATCGGCAGTTTGCCTTTTTCCATTTCACGGACCTGAACCGGTGAAGTCTGGGTTCTCAGTACAACTTTATCATTAATATAAAATGTATCCTGTTCATCTTTTGCCGGATGATTTGCAGGGATATTTAACGCTTCAAAATTGTAATAATCATATTCTACTTCCGGTCCTTCTACGACTTCATAACCCATGCCGACAAATATTCTCTTTACTTCATCGAGTGCAACAGTGTTTGGATGTCTGTGTCCGACATTGTTTTTCTTTGCCGGAAGTGTTACGTCAATCACTTCGCTCTTTAACTGGACTTCACGCATTTTTGCGGAAAGTTCCTTTTTCGCGTTTTCCAGTACTTCCTCAATTGCCTGTCTGGTTTCATTTACGATTTGTCCAACTGCCGGTCTGTCCTGAGGTGCAACGTCTTTCATGCCCTTTAAGACTTCTGTAAGTTCTCCCTTTTTACCCAGGAAAGAAACTCTTACCTCATTTAATTTTTCAAGTGAATCAGTGGAATTAATCTGGGCTAATGCCTTTTCTCTGATTTCATGCAGTCTTTCTTTCATCATTTTCTTTTCCTCCAATTGCAAAACCTAACTTTTATTTTATCATATGACTACAAATTGGCAAGCAGTTTTTACTGATTTCTTACGTTTTTACTCTCAAACTGCTCAATAATATGGATTGCTTCGTCCATACAGTCGGGATTACGGACCGCTGCCTCTTTAATATTCTTCTTTGCTTCCTCAATCCTGTTTTCGTTATATTCTATCTGTTTGCGCAGTTTCTGGCGCTGTGTATTCAAATCGTGCCGCACTTCCACCATATCCTTGCTGTATACAAGGGCACGTACCTGTGACAGCCACAATTTGGCATCATAGAGTCCGAGTTTTTTAAGTAAATCCAGTAAATCTTCTTCTGCTTCACTTAATTTGGTCGTCATCTGTACAATCTTGCGCTGCTCATTTTTCATGTCCATATAAACTTCATATTTCTTTGACAGTTCATACGAACTTCTGACATGATATTTATGATATTCATAATCAAGCGTATTGGCTGCGTTGATATACTTAATCTTTGTTTTATTCAGTAATGTCGTAGCTTTATTGAGTTTGATTTCCGTCACCAGAACCTGCCGTTCCGTATATTTTAGCAGGGCAAACATGCCAAGGGCAAGCACCGCTCCCAGAAAGGCAACGACAATATAAAGCATGGTATTTTGTGTATCTTCCGTTACGGAAAGCGCAATGAAAAATACCATAAATACGAATGCCAGCCCGACAATCGCGGCAAGGGCAAGGCTTCTGATACGCAGCTGGCGCGTTGTGAGTGCCGCAGCCTCCATGCGCAGACTCATGCGTTCCCCTTCAAGAATCCTCATATCCCGTTTGACGGTTTCATAATACGATTCCTGTTTTTCCAGATACTTCATACCACGCGGCAGTTCATCTTCAAACTGTTCCATGCGGTGATACGTATGGGTGGAAAGCTTATGCTCGCCGGATTTAAAAATCCGCCGGTCTACCGTCAGATTATCTACGCGGTCTGCCGTTTCCGTAATCCTTCTGCGGATATTGTCCGGTGCCGTATCAATCAGCTGGATATCCGAAAAATGTTCCGTAACGACATTGTATTCTTCCATCGCCAGTTCAATGTGTCCGATGGCTTCTTCCATGATTTCACACTGGCTGCGGATATAAGCTTTTGTTTCTTCCTTATCGTAGTAATCCGTATTAATATTGTCCAGACGGCGCGGTGTTCTGGATACATCCGGGATATGTACGGCACTGGCATCGAATTCTTTATCTTCCTCCGAATAATTTAAAACTTCCTGAATCCGCTTTTTTTCTTCTTTTTTTTCAAGCTGTTTTAAATATTCCGTTTCTTCTTTTTCTTCTTTTGCCAGCTTCCCCGAATAATTTTCCTGTGTCCCTGCCTGATTCATCTTATCTACTACATGAATCAGGGACTTTGCCTGCACACTGTTTAACAGCTCATCATACTTTTTTTCTTCTTCTTTTGCTTTTCTGCGCTGTTCCTGAATTTTTTCTTCGGAACTGACCTTTTTATTCTTTTTCTGCGGTGCTTTTGCTTTTTTTTCATGCTTCTGATAATTTTTTTCAAATTCGCTGACAAGTCCCGTTAAATCTTCTGTCCGCGAATTATCCGCATTTTGTTCTTCCCCTGTATTCTGCTCATCGTCATAGACAAAATCATCAATGTCTTCAATGTCCTCGATATCTTCCAAATCGTAATTTTCTTTAATTGTTCCCTTGATATAATTTAATAATCCCATATTTCCTCATTTCATCCGTCTATGACGTATACCTTCTATACTGCGCTTTCCATCTGTCCATGCAGTCATCAATCGCCTTATAATACTGTGCTACTTCACCGTCGGATTTTAAGTGTTCCATTTTCTGCATCGCACGGTATTCATCGCTGTAACGTGCATTGTCTGTAAGCAGTTCCAGTTCTCTTTGCAGCACCTGTTCTTCTTCCGGTGCCTGCATATCCTGTATCTGTTCCTCACCCTCTGCCATACGGCATGCCGCAAGATAACATTTCCGGGACTTTTCATGCTGACCGATTTTATACGCTTCTTCAAAATACTTTGCCGCTTTTTCAAAGAAGAACATTCTGGCATAGGCAGTTCCCAGATTGTGATAGACCTTTGCGTAAAACAGCCCTGAAAGATTGATGTCGCGCTCTCCATTTACAATTTTATCATAATTGCTGATTGCACTATAATAGCAGCCTTTTTCAAGGAACCGGTCTGCACGCATTTTCATCCGTTCATAGACATTCTGTGTATCCAGCATCGCAAGCAGGTCCTTTACCTGTTCAATTTCTGCCGTATCATAATAATCCACATACTTTAAAATGGTCACAACCGCTTCCGCCAGCCCTGCATTTTCACACTTCAACTGCTCAAGCTTGTCTGCCAGCAACGGTTCCTTAATCTCTGTCCGGATAAACGCAATAAGTTTTTCATCTAAAAATGCATTGGTCAGAATATAGATATTGTTGTATATATAATAGCACAATTCTTCCAGTGAATAGATTTGTACCCCCGGTTCTTCCAAAACCAGCGGCTTTAATGCCCGCCCGGTCCGGCATAAAATGATTCCGCTCATATTCATTCCTCTTTCTGTGCAATTTTGTCTGTTTCCAAATTTATTTCTTCTTCCACTACAACCCCGGAACTTTTGACAAATCCGCCAAAGCCCATATCTTCTATCCGTACCACGCAATGGCTGTCACTGTCAAAACGGACTTCAAAAGCCACTCTTGTCATCCTGCCCTGGCGGAACGGTATCGCACTGATGTCAATTTCCTGTGTCCATTCATGTCCGGTGTCACATCTGTGCAAAATAACAGGAATCGTTCTCATATCTTCCAGTATCAGTTCCACACTGCGTCCGGCTTCGTACCAGTTCGTTCCCGGTCTGACCATGCGGAACCGCTTTTCCTCGCCGCGTTCTTTGATATTTAATTCAAGCCCCGTGGTAATGCGGTTTCTGCACGCCAGCAGTCTGCCGCTACTATGACCGGCAGAAGTGTCTTCCTTTAATGCAGCATATGCAGCACCTTTTACAAACAGATTCTGTCCCGCAAATGCTTTTCTGCGCGCGCACAGCACATGGGTCAGTTCCTTGGGCAGATTTTCTGCTTCAAAACCGGCGCCCGTCAGATATACCGCAGATACGATTTTATCCTTTAATGCATCCTGCACACAGTGTATCAGTTCTTTTTCAGCCTGCGCCAGTGTTTTCCGTCTTTGCGGCACGGAACAAATCATTTCGGAGCTGTAAACGTGGCTTTCCTCCGGTATCATTTCCTGACCGCTTTTTTTTACAATCGTCATATAATGCGTATGCAGTCCGTCTTCCCTGTAATCGAGTAAAACCGCGCCGTTGACATACAGCTCTTTTTTTTGTGAAAAGGCGTAATACGCATAAGCTTCCTCATGGCTGATAAAACTCCAGTTTTCCTTTGCATACCCTGTAAGCTGTACTGCCGCCGAGAGTTTTTCTAACACCGGCTTTGAAAAATCACTGACGGTGACACAGATAGAATCCCGTTCTCCTGCCTTTCGCCCGTTTTTTGGAAGCAGCGCAAGCAGCGTACAAAGAAGTTCTTTTAAATTATCCTGATTGGCACCGGATAGCATAAATCCAAACTGATACTTCTGCCGGTTGTCCACGGAATTTACAACGCTTACCGATACCGGCTGTCTTTGCTGTTCATCATAATAGCAGATTTGGGAACTTTCCTGCCCGATATCTATTCCAACTATCAATTCAATCTCCTTCTGCCGCCTGCGCAGCTCCTTCATTCTTAAAAAGGCTGAAACATCTGTTCCACAACGTAATCCTGCACGCAGTACCCCTGCATGAGTTTTTTCATGGTTGCCATATCATGCATTTCCATGCTGACAAGCATATCATTTAAATAATCAAAACGTCCCTGCGGCTCTTTTGGTGTCACATTGTTACAAAGCAGGCTGGCATCCTGTGTTTTTTTCTTTTTCTTTCCGTCATCTTCCAGAAAATAGTACTGTATGCTTTCCCCGTAAAACAAAGAAAAGCTCTTTGCATAAACACCGCCTGCCACACAGGATAACACTTCACTTTGATATTCTTCCTTATCATCATGACGGTAGAATATCTGTACTTTGCTGTTTTCCGGTGCATAATACTCTACAGTTGTTTTGTCTGCCGCATTATACGGAAGGGAAAGTATCCCCTTATACTGCTCATAAAATGAAAAGAAAATATTTTCCGCACACAGCATATCCATCAGCTTTTGCAGTAACAGCATATGTGTAGCGCCAAGCTGTTCCTGTCCAAACTGCGTATGGTATTTTAAATATGCCATACCACATACCGGCGGCATTTTTTTATTTTCCAGCAGATATCCGCCGATACAGGTAAAGACCTGTTCGTCTGCCGTTTCGTGTTTCACAAAATAACGGTACGCATTTTCTGCCAGATAAGCCATTTCAACTGCCGCATCCGGCAGCTGCTGACGGTAATACGTAAAAACTTCCGGAATTCTGCCAGATAAATTTCCTGTAAATAGCCGTTCCACCAGTATCCGCTCTGCCAGTGTCTGGCACGGCACCCTAAATCCTGCACAGGCACGCCATACTTTCATCATTTTATCGGACTTTGCCTGATAAAACTGTTCTAAATATGCCAGTACATTTTCGTCATACTTGCCCTCATCAAACACATGAATACAGCACGCCAGCAATTTTTCATTGTATTCCTGCGGTCTTAACAGAATCATATTTCTTGCCATACGTAAAAGCTTTGCCGGTGCGGCTTCTTCAAAACCGTATTCACATACCAAATCAAAAGCATCCTCATACATGCCTTCTGCAATACACGTTTCAATCAGCAGCGCTGCATCGTGTATCTGCAATTCTTCTTTTAAAATCTTTTCATAGCGCTCTCCAAAATCTTCGCCATGATAATATTCATGATAATACTGTATCTGCCAGCTGTTTAACCGGTTTCTTGTAATCTGGTTGACATTGCCGTCTGCCATCAATGCAAGACAGACTGCGCAGGCTTCTTCATCGTTTTTACGCTGTTCTAAGCTTTGTTCAAACCAGTTCAGCAGCAGATAAATGTCTTTGCTGCAGTAATCATCCAGCGCTTTTAAATATGCCGGATTATCATAAACCCTCTCGATTTCATACTGGATACTGCCTTTATGTACCTGTTTGCCTGCATCTTCAAACATCAGAATGCAGTCCCTTGTATACATCTGCACATAGGCAGTCCGTCCCACCAGCGTACAGCGCTGTCCCTTGCGCAGTTCCTTGTGCTTTACCAGCACCGACTCAATCTTGTCATTGAATACGGTAATACGGTATGTAAATAAGTATCTTGACAAGAATGGTGCCGTTTCTTCATTGACACCGACATTCTGAAACAGCCATCCATAAATCACTTCCAGATAAGGATCAATATATCCCTTTTTCATCTGCCCATAGGCAAACCGCTCTATCTGCGGTGCATACGTGTTCATGATTTCTCTGGAACTGCTGTGATTTTTTAAAATGTCCGCATACAGATATGCCTTGCTTTTTGTACTTAAACTGCTCTCATATGTAAAGTAACGCAGTACAATCTGCGGCAGGCGTTTTAATTCTTTTTTATCTAAACTTTCTATATAAAATTCATACAGACGCGTAATGCGGAGTCCACGCAGAATTCCCTTCTCGTACAGTCCTGCATATTCCGGTCCAATCAGCTCATTGCGGATCATATGTGTAACAAGTACGGTTAAGATTTCATCCTTGTCAAAAAAGTCGTTTAATGCTTTAAGCAGTCTTAAATACTGCATATCTGCCACTTTACCGTTTGCAATCATTTCACACACATACAAAGTCAGTTTCGTGGAAATTATGCCGTACTTACAGCCGAACTGTAAAATGTGCAGTTCAAAATCGTTTAACACACGCAAAAGCTCCGGCTGTGCATTTAAAATCTGTAACGCTTCATAATACATCACAGGACTTACACAGCCATTGTGGTATGCATCCTTAATCCGTAAAAGCTTAATGCTCTTATTTGCATCTTCCGCAGCATCCAGATAAAATAAAACCCACAGAACGCGCCACGTATCATAGCCGTTTTCATAATAATCCCGGATTACCTTAACTGCCGCAAAGGTATAGGACTTATCTTTATAATACATTGCACTGACATACAGGTAATAACAGTACAATTCCACATGGCTGTCCTTATTTTCTTCAAGAAAATCCCTGACATTGTCAATCAGCCAGCCGGCTTCATCACTGCGGTTCTGCACCAGCAGAATCTGTGCCTGTGCCAGCTTGAAAAAAATATCGTCATCGCAGATACCGCGCATGCGTTCTATAATCTGTAAAGATTTGTCCTGCCATGCCCTCTTGTCTTCCCGCTTCATTCTGAACTTTAAATATTCCTGAACCAGTGCAAGAACCGCCTGCTTTTTCTCACGGTGCGTATTTTCCTGTCCGGCGCAGTCTACTTCAATTTCAACCGTATATTTCTGCGTAAAAGAACAGATTGTCATTCTGCCCCAGTTCCTGCCCGCGTGCAGCTTGTCCGCATCAATGACATATTCCAGTTCATACTTATTGCCCGTAAAATTTTCAGACGTAATGCGTGTTATCTTCGGACAGATAAACGGTACATCCGTTTCAACCGTAAGCTCCGTATACCCCCAGCCGCTCCTGGTAATCGTTATACGCTCTTTCACGCTTTCCGTAAAATCCGCAAATGTCTTTGTCTGCGGAAAAACATCTATGCCAACCGGTGATTTTTTCCGCACGGCAATTAAAAATTCTTCCATTGCTGCATAAACGTTGGCTTCACTGCCGTTTTTAGCGCCTTTTACCACATCATAAATATTGGTCTGTACCGGATCGTTTTTTAAAAATATCCGTTTAAAATCCGGCGATAAAAAAAAGCCTGCTGCCTCCTCCGGTGAAGTCTGTACAAGATTGGCAAAATGAAACATACTGCCTGCTGCTCCCATGCTGGTCATGACCTTCTGCGCTTCAACCGTGTATTCATAAGATACGCTTTTTTCACCCGCACTGCTGACAATATAAAACTGTCCCTGAATCACCGTACCTTCTTTTAAATCCGCGGCATCTACCGTATAAACTATCTCTGCCGGTGTCGTGCCAAACTGGGGTTTTTCAATGCGGACACGTGCATGACTGGATAATACAATGCCGTAAGCCGGCTGTGATGCCGTAAACCGGAACGTAAACATTCCCTGTCCGCCTGCCGTGACACTGCCGGTCAGCGTATAATCCTGCACTTCTAATTCCGGTCTTTGATATGTAAATTTTCCTCTTGCTAATCGATTGATATACTCCTTCATTCGGAATCAGCCTCCGCTTTGATTTTATCTAAATGCTCTTTCATCTTTTTCTCGTAACCGATTTCTGTCATTTCATAAAAACGACTGTCTTTTAATGCATCCGGCAGATACTGCTGTCTGACATAGTGGTTCTTATAATCATGTGCATACAGATACCCTGCACCGTGACCTAGCTTTGCCGCACTCTTATAGTGGGCATCCTGCAAATGTGCCGGAATTGGAGCGGTCTTTTGTGTTTTTACCACTTCCATTGCCTTATCGACTGCCATATAAGCCGCATTGCTTTTCGGTGCGCATGCCACATACAACGCCGCCTGTGAAAGCGTAATCCGTGCTTCCGGCATACCGAGCCGCTCAACCGCCTGTGCCGCCGCCGAAGCAACTACCAATGCCTGCGGGTCTGCATTGCCCACATCTTCACTCGCACAGATTAAAATCCGCCTTGCAATAAACCGCACATCCTCCCCGGCATATAACATTCTTGCCAGATAATAGGCAGTGGCATCCGGGTCTGAGCCGCGCATACTCTTAATAAATGCTGAAATCGTATCATAGTGGTTATCGCCTGTTTTATCATAGCGGATCACACGCTTCTGGATACATTCCTGTGCCGTATCCAGTGTGATATGCACTTTTCCGTCTTCTGATTTTGCCGTTGTAAGAATTCCCAGTTCTACTGCATTTAACGCACTTCTTGCATCGCCGTTTGCTACGTCTGCAAGAAATTCCAGCGCATCTTCGTCAATCTGTGCATGGAAGCTGCCCATGCCTTTTTTTTCGTCCTGTACGGCACGCACAATCAGCTTTTTAATATCTTCTTTTTCAAGCGGCTTTAATTCAAAAATAACCGAGCGGGATAAAAGAGCGCCGTTGACTTCAAAATAGGGATTTTCCGTTGTCGCTCCGATTAAAATCAGCGTCCCATCCTCCACATACGGTAACAGATAATCCTGCTGTCCTTTATTAAAGCGATGAATTTCATCGACAAACAATATCGTCTTTTTACCGTACATGCCGAGATTATCTTTTGCCTTGGCAACAATGTCTTCCATATCTTTTTTCCCGGCAACAGTCGCATTAATCTGTTCAAATGCCGCACTAGTCGTATGAGCAATGACCTTTGCCAGTGTCGTCTTTCCCGTTCCCGGCGGTCCGTAAAAAATAATGGAGCTTAATTTATCTGCCTGAATGGCGCGGTAGAGCAGCTTGTCCTTTCCGATAATATGCTGCTGCCCCACCACTTCATCCAGTGTCTGCGGTCTTAAACGAGATGCTAACGGCGATTCCTGCTTTATTGTATTTTCACGCATATAATCAAATAAATCCATAGTTATCCTCATTCCTTGGCAACTTGTTGCGAAGGGGCGATGAGAAATCCGCGCAGGCGGTTCCTCATCTGCCATCAAGGGGATTTGTTTTTGCTCAAAAACAAATCCCTGTGTGAAAAAGCTTTGATTTAAGGCTTTTTCACACTATCCCCTTTTAGTCTTTAAACTGTTCTGCCATTGCCTCTAATTCATTCTTTTTCTTTATAAAGCATTGTAATAATCTTGGGTTAAATATACCGCACTCTCCGTCCAGAATCATCTGATAAGCTGTATCATATGAAAATGACGGTTTGTAACAGCGTTTACTAATCAGCGCATCATAGACATCTGCCAGTGACACCAGCTGTGCACCAATTGGAATTTCATCTCCTGTAAGTCCTTCCGGATATCCGCCCCCATCGTATTTTTCATGATGATACCTTGCAATCTGCGAGCAGTACTGCATATATTCTTCTTCCCCTTCATCGTTAAAAATACGAAGGATAATATCATATCCCTTCGTTGTGTGGGTCTTCATAATCTCAAATTCTTCCGGTGTGAGTTTTCCCGGCTTTAGCAGAATCGTATCGGAAATTGAAATTTTTCCCACATCATGTAATGGCGATGCCTGTACAATCATATCAATATCGTTCTGGGTCAGTCCATATTCCGGGCATTCCTCTTTTGCACATTCCGCCAGGATTTTTGTAAAAAATTTCACACGCTTAATATGCGCACCGGATTCCACATCACGGAATTCTACAACATTGCCCAGAGATTCAATAATTTTTTCATTCAGCCGCTGTATCTTCCGGGTCTGACGCATGGTCTTTTCTTCTAACGCATTTTTGTGTTTATATAAATCAATGATGTTATTTAAGCGGCTGCTGAAGCTGTATGTATCAATCGGACTTGTCACAATATCAATAACACCATGTGCAAATGCATTTTTATAGACATCTTCTATATATTCACTGGATAAAAAAACAACCGGAACATTATCGATATAATCCATTTTCCGCATATAATCAAGTAAATCAAAACCGTTTATCCCATTGGCATACATTTCCGTCAGCACCAGACACAGAGAATCCTTTTTTTCATCAACAATCTCGATTGCCTCCTGACTGGTATCTGCTTTAATAATTTTATATTTTCCCGTAAAGATATCTCCCACCATATGCTGGATACCATCATTTGCCATTACTACAAGAATGGATTCTGTATATGCCTCTTTATATACCGGATTGTCAGCCTGTACGGAAACACCTGTCATTCCCTTTTCTTTTGCCTGTTTTAACGCCGTTTCCGCGCTGCTGTAAAGCTGCCAGAAATCTGTGCCGAAACGTGAACTCACCGCTGTTCCCACTGTCACTTTTATCCGCACATCCGGATATCCGGTAATTGTTGTCTGCTCTGCTACCTGCATAATTTTATCCATATACTGCTGCTGCATCTTTTCTTCGTACAGTGGAATATACAGACAGAACTCATCGCCGCCAATACGGGACATCACCACATCGGAACGGAATATAGATACCATATTGGCAGCCATATTGTTGATTACCATGTCCCCCGCGGAACGTCCGTATGTGTCGTTAATCCATTTTAATTCACGGATATCCATTACAATAATCGCACAGTTGCCATCATTAAGCAGTGCTAAATCGTGATTTACCCGTTTTTCAAAACTGCCTCGGTTATAAAGACCTGTAAGCATATCATGTTCTGATATTTCCATATAACTGCTGTTTTCTATTTTAACCTGGGAAAGCGGCGCTGTATCGGTAACATCTGAAACAATAATCTGCGCCTGCATTTCCCCGGTCTTTTCATCTTTGTAGATTTTTCCATAACAGAAAACTACAATGATATCGCCATTCTTTTTTACCAGACGGTGTTCCTGTATATTTTCGTTCTGGTTCCTGCGTATCTGCATCATCTTTTCTATATATTCAACGATATCTTCTGCCGGAATCAAATCGGTATGTTTTAATTGATTTTCTCTGTAATCTTTTTCAGTATATCCTGTCAGTTTCTCAAAATTTTCATCTGCCGAGATAATACGGTAATCACTCATCCGTATTCTGTAAACAGAATAAATAACATCTTTTACATTACTACTCATTTATTCCTCCACAGGCTCTAGTAAACCCAATAATAAGAAATATAACATATTTTTTTTCAAATTTCACTACCCGAAAGCAGATTTGCCTATTTTTCACAAAAAAATACAGCAAAAGCATACAAATTAAGTCTATTTCATATACTGCATTAAGAAAATGAATTGCTTTTTAGCGGAAATGAGCTTCTTATGCGTAAAACTGTGCTTCTTTATCCGGCAGTCCGTCTGACTGCCCCACTTCTTTCCGTATGTTTTTTGTTAACCTCCGTTTTCCCCTGCATTACATATGCCGGAAATTCCGACAATGGTCCTGCCATTACCTCGCCCGCCGCCATTTTAATGGAAGCTTCCACCGGACAGGTGATTTATGAAAAAGATGCCGATACAGTCTTACACCCCGCAAGCATTACAAAAATCATGACATTAATTCTGATTTTTGATGCATTAAACTCCGGTAAAATCAACCTGACCGACGATGTGACCGTATCCGAATATGCCGCTTCCATGGGCGGCAGCCAGGTCTTTTTAGAACCCGGCGAAACACAGACGGTCGAAACCATGATTAAATGTATCAGTGTTGCCAGTGCCAACGATGCCTGTGTTGCCATGGCGGAACTGATTGCCGGCAGCGAGGAGGGCTTCGTTGCCAAAATGAATGAGCGTGCCAAAGGACTTGGCATGAATAACACTACTTTTATCAACTGCTGCGGACTGGATACAGACGGGCATATGTCAACTGCAAGGGATGTTGCCCTGATGAGCCGTGAACTGATTGTGCAGTATCCTCAGATTCACAATTACTCAACTATCTGGATGGATACGATTACGCACGTTACCCGCAAAGGCGAAAGTGAGTTCGGTCTGACAAACACGAATAAGCTTATTAAACAATATCAGTGGGCAACAGGCTTAAAGACCGGTTCTACCGGACTTGCCAAATGCTGTCTTTCTGCAACCGCCAATAAAGACGGTGTTGAATTAATTGCCGTTATCATGGCTGCTCCCGACAGTAAGACCCGTTTTTCAGATGCCGTAACGCTGCTGAATTACGGATATAGTGTATGCGACATTTATCACGATACTGAAATGCCGCAGCTCCCAAACCTATCCGTATCCGGTGGGCAGTGCGATACGCTTTCACTTTCCTATGCAAAAGAATTTTCGACCTTATTCTTAGAACCTGTCGATACCGCCAGCATCGAAAAACAACTGACTCTCCCTGAAACAGTCACAGCACCTGTAAACGAGGGGGACGTCATCGGCACCCTGACATACACATTGGACGGAAAGACCATCGGCACGGTCGATATCACTGCCGCACAGTCTGTTTCTTCTGCCACATACGGCGATGCACTGTTTAAAATGTTCCGGAAACTTACCGGTGCCGCGTGATTTAGAAATACAGCATAACCGTACAGGATAAAAAAACGATATAACAGCATACAATAAGCCGCAAAAAACGGAATCCCCGGTATCTGAAACTTAAATCTGTTTCAGATACTGTTGATTCCGTCCTTTTTTACTTTGCACCCGCACCGGCAGATTATCGTCTTTCTGCCCGGTACTGTTGCATTAAATACTTTACCGTTTTACTGATATTTTGTTCCAAGCCAGAAACGGCTGACATCGCCAACCTTCTCAAGCCCATTCCCTTTTTTTGCACAGGAATAAAGCTGTCCGTCGGCATCGTAAAAATACAGCCTGTTTTTATACAGCAGTGTATATGCCGTGTCTGTCTGTTCCGTCTGCTCACACATTTTTACAGGACTGCCCTTTACCGATGCACAATAATACTGCACACCGTCTTTGATATAAGTAATACCGTTCTGTGTATTGTCCACACTGCTGAGTGTTCCTGCCGTGACGCCGGATGTAATCCCGCTTTTCTTTCCTTTTTCACTGTAACAGAGTGTACCGTCTGCATTAATGTACACCAGTATATTATCCGCCGGAAGATACTCATAATCTGCCTGCAGCAGTGTATCAACCTGCACACGTTCTTTAATACCGTCTTGTGACAATTCCGCATAGGTAATTTTATTCGGCGCTAAAAGATACAGATAACCTGCCTTTTCCTCATAAATTATTTCTACGGAAGATGACAGTTCCTGCATCATATACTTTGTCTTTTGTTCTGAAATGTTGTAGTAGTACCACTCACCGTCGTCACTGAAAATCAGCGCATGGGCATTCTTTGAAGTATTTACCGTATCTGCCTTTGCCGTAAAAAAGTTATCTGCCTTCGCACTTTCTGCATACACGCTTCTGACACTGTCAGATAATTCATTTTCTTTTTTATTCTCATCATAATCATACAGATACAATACATTATTCTTGTTGTAGCAGGCAATTTTTTCTTCTGCCGCATACACAAAATATTCCTTTAACTGCCCTTCTATGAGTGTAAGCTTTCCGGACGCATCGTATACATATAACTGCATAGCTCCGAGTCCGCCTTCCTCATTGACAACCTCGACATCGGAATAAATAACTTTTCCTTTATTCGTAATATAACCGATATCTTTATCATAGGCATTTTTAGACACCTGTACCGCATCCTGTCCATCTTTCCATGTATACAGCGCATACTGCGCACTGCCCTCATCATAGACGGTTGCCGCAAAATATTCCCCGTTGTCGCTTGCAAGCGTATTTGTCACCGCATCGGCATCAATCTGCTGTGGAAACTGCGGCGTGTAAAATGTACGGTTATCGACTGCAAAAACCGCCTGCTTATTTTCACACACATAATTATTTTCCAGCCCTGCAACATTGTAAATCTTTGCACCGGAACTCATATAAAGCACATAATTTTTACGGGAAGCAAGCTTGTAAATGCCAAATCCGCCGCCTGCCAGTACACATACAACCAGCACTGCCGCGATAATCCGTTTCCGGTATCTGGTAAAAAAGCCTTTTCGTTTCTTTAGCTCCTCTGCGGCACTGCCTGCTGCTTCTTTTCCGGTATCATACACCTTTTTCATCATACCCAGATAATCGATTTCCTCATACTCCGGCTGTTCCTGTGGCTTCTTTTTTACTGCTCTGCGGTCATCGGTGTTTTCCTCTTCCGGTTCTTTCTGTGGCTTGTCTGTGTGAGAAGAAGCAGACTCTTTTTCAGCCTGCTTCTTTTCATACGCCTCTTTTCTCCTCAGATAATCTGCATTATTGACGATAATCTCTGGTCCCGGTTCACAATTCGGGCAGGCACTGCCCTCATACTCCTGACCACATTTCGGACATTTCATGGCGATTCCTCTCACATATTAAAATGTAAATTTGTCTGCGAAATATGCCTTTAAATCAGCAATCTTTACACGTTCCTGTTCCATTGTATCTCTGTCACGTACCGTTACGGCATTATCTTCTTCTGAATCAAAGTCGTATGTAATGCAGAACGGTGTACCGATTTCATCCTGTCTTCTGTATCTCTTACCAATATTTCCTCTGTCATCGAATTCACAGTTATAAGTCTTTGAAAGTTCAGCAAACACCTTTTCTGCGCCTTCATTTAACTTCTTAGACAGCGGAAGCACACCGATTTTAACCGGTGCCAGTGCCGGATGGAAATGAAGCACGGTTCTTACGTCACCGCCTTCTAATTCTTCCTCATCATATGCAGAACACAGGAATGCAAGTGTTACACGGTCTGCCCCCAGTGAAGGCTCGATAACGTATGGAATGTACTTTTCCTTTGCTTCATCATCAAAATAAGACATATCTTCACCGGATACGGTCTGATGCTGTGTCAAATCGTAATCTGTTCTGTCGGCAATACCCCAGAGCTCGCCCCAGCCGAATGGGAATAAGAATTCAATATCCGTTGTTCCCTTGCTGTAGAAGCATAATTCTTCCGGAGAATGATCTCTTGCACGCATTTCATCTTCCTTGATTCCCAGCTTCTGTAACCAGTCGATGCAGTACTGTCTCCAATATGTAAACCACTCCAAGTCTGTTCCCGGCTTGCAGAAGAATTCAAGTTCCATCTGTTCAAATTCTCTGGTACGGAATGTGAAGTTACCCGGTGTAATTTCATTTCTGAAAGACTTACCAATCTGACCGATACCAAACGGTACTTTCTTTCTGGATGTTCTCTGTACATTTTTAAAGTTGACGAAAATACCCTGTGCTGTTTCCGGTCTTAAATAAACGGTATTCTTTGCATCTTCCGTAACACCCTGGAATGTCTTAAACATCAGGTTAAACTGTCTGATTTCTGTAAAGTTGTGCTTTCCGCAGGTCGGACAGTTGATTTCGTGTTCGTCAATGAAATTCTTCATCTGTTCCTGTGTCCAGCCGTCTACAGAACCGCCTAAATCAAACTTATTCTCATCTGCCCAGTCTTCAATCAGCTTATCGGCACGGAATCTTTCATGACATTCCTTACAATCCATTAACGGATCAGAGAATCCGCCAAGGTGCCCTGAAGCAACCCATGTCTGAGGGTTCATTAAAATTGCACAGTCCACGCCGACATTGTACGGACTTTCCTGAACGAACTTCTGCCACCATGCTTTTTTCACATTATTCTTTAATTCTACACCCAGATTGCCGTAGTCCCATGTATTAGCAAGTCCACCGTAAATTTCTGAACCCGGATACACAAATCCTCTTGCCTTTGCTAAGGCTACAATCTTTTCCATTGTCTTTTCCATTTCTAATCTCCATTCCTCCGCACCTGCGGCTCATTCTTCTCTATCCTTTTTCTTTTATGCGCTTACACTCCGCATAAACATGCAACAATTTTATACTATTTTTATCATTCTGACAAGACCATATTCTTCTTCTGAGCGGCTTTCTTACAAAGCCGCGATTACTATATATGGATATTTGTGCTGTTCACAGCTCAAATATCCGTGTGAACAATCTTTGATTTAAGGATTGTTCACACTAGTCTTCCCACGGGCGGATTCTGTATGCCGCGCCGATTTCATCGCAAATCTTTTGACACTGTGCTTCCTGTTCGTGACTGATGGTCGTATCTACGGTTGTCATGACAACATGCGGTACGTATTTTGTACACGCTTTTGCAAATGAAAGCATCGCATCAAAGGATTCTTCCCCGAATTTACTTCTGACGAGCTTTAAATACTCCTCTTTTTCCGGATGGTTTAAGCTGACGGATACCGTGTCTACAAGTCCCTTTAATTCCGGTGCGATGTCACGTCCGTTAATCAGACTGCCTGCACCGTTGGTATTGATACGGATAGGCTTGTTATATTTTTCTTTGACAAATGCCGCAATCTCTTTTAACGCATCAAAACGCTCTGTCGGCTCACCAAAGCCGCAAAACACCACTTCGTTGTACTGTGTCATATCAAACTTTTCAAATTCTTTTTTTACTTCTTCCACAGACGGCTCTCTTTCCAGCCACAGTCTGTCGGATTCTCCAATTCTGTCCATCGTCTGCCTCAGACAGAACGTACAGGCATACGGACATTTATTTGTCAGATTGACGTACAGATTATTATGTACCTTATAAAGAATTTCCATCGTATAATCTCCTTTTCCATATCTTTATTTTAAGGTAGTGAGCAGTTCCTCAAAGCAGACACCGTCTGTCAGCGGAATGTCCATTTCCATAGATTTCAAAATACATTTTTTAATAAATGCGGATGCTTTTTTCACCGAATCGTGGAAATCCACACCGTTGACCGCATCTGCCGCAATAATGGCACTGAAAATATCACCCGTGCCGGAACGGGACATCCCTGCCTTTTCGGTCTTGATAAAATAGCCCTCCTGCCCCATTTCATAACAGAAATTTGCCACATATTTTCCCTGCTGGATACCTGTGATAACAATTTTTTCCGGTCCTTTTTCCGCTAAAAGCTCTGCCATATGGGTCAGCTCTTTTTTTGTCCAGCTTTCATGATATGCCATTCCGGAAAGGATACAGCCTTCTGTCAGATTCGGTGTTAAAATATCCGCATGTGTCACCAGCTTTTTCATTTCCTCACAGGTTTCCTGCGTATAGGTCGGATACATTTTTCCGTAATCGCCCATCACCGGATCGATAATGGTAATGTTGTCTTTTGTCTGAAACAGTGACAGAAAATGCTCCACAATCCGTATCTGACGTGCCGAGCCTAAAAAACCCGTGCAGATGCCGTTAAACTGCAATCCCAGTTTCACCCACTCCTGCATATAGTCTTCCATTTTATCTGTATAATCATCAAAAAAGAAGCTTTCAAAACCCGTGTGATTGGAAAAAATCGACGTTGGCAGTGGACAGCACTGAACCTTCATTGCCGAAATTACTGGCAATTCCACGGCAATTGAACAACGCCCAAACCCGGACATATCGTTGATAACCGCTATTTTCTTCTGATGATTGTGTGACATATCTGACATATCCTTTATCCTCTTTTTATTCTTATTTCTGTACGGCTCTGCCGCAGTCCGTCATTTTACAGGCACATATCCGAAACGCGGAGCACGAACGTATGTCCGTGTCCTGTATCCCGGCTTACTTTACCCCGGCAGCATGGCTTCGGATTTCATCTGCTTATCCAAGTGCTTTGCACAGATACGCTTTAAAACCATTTTCAATTCCGTGAGTACATTTTCACTGACTGTAAACGTATACAGCTTTTCAAGCGGTGCCGTGACAATATACTGGAGCGTGTATACGGTAGATTCTTCTAACTGTATGCCGTCCGGCGCCTGTCCGTGACACGCATGGCAGTAAATGCCGTCCGCCGTCATCGAATACGTATCTAAGTCCTGTGTACCGCCGCAATTCTTACATGCAAACACTTCCGGACACTCGCCGTTTAAGGCAATCATTCTTAATTCAAAAATACATTTTACCAGTGTATCCGGAATCTTTTTGTTTGCCAGCGCCTTTAACGAAACATATAGGAGATTGAGCATATCTGCCGCATCAAGATTTTCCCTGCCGTAATAATCCGCAATCTCTGCAAAATAACAGGCATAGCAGACCGCATCCAGATCCGAAATAACCGCCTCAAAGTAATGTGTAATGGACGCCTGCCGTATCGTATAGGAAGTTCTCCCTTCATAGACCTGAAACGTTCCGAATACAAAGGCACGGGTAATTCCCACCAGCGGACTGTTTGGTTTTCTTGCACCCTTGGCAAAAGCGGAAATCTTTCCGCGCTCTTTGGTCAGCAGCACCACCCGCCTGTCAAATTCACCGACCGGCATAGACGATAAAATCATGCCGGTTACTTCTGTAATATCTCCCATACCGCTTCACATCTGCTATTCGTCTTTTTTCTTGTCATATCCGAAGTTTTTAATCAGAATATCACTGTCGCGCCATTCTTTTTTTACCTTTACCCAAAGCTGGAGGTTTACCTTTGTTTCTAACTGGCGTTCAATTTCATAACGGGCATTGGCGCCGATTTTCTTTAACATCTGACCACCCTTGCCGATAATGATACCCTTGTGCGAATCACGCTCACAGATAATCGTTGCCTGAATATCCGTAATTACACCCTTCGGGGATTTTCTTTCTTTCATGCTGTCAATGACAACCGCGATTCCATGTGGAATTTCCTCGTTTAAGGCATGCAGTGCCTTTTCACGAATCAGCTCGGATACAATCTGGCGCATCGGCTGGTCTGTAATCGTATCTTCGTCATAATACATCGGACCGTACGGCAGATACTGGAAAATCGCATTGATTAAATCATCGGTATTGTCGCCGTTTCTTGCGGAAACCGGAATAATTTCCACAAAATCCACTTCATTTTTATAGCGGTCAATAACCGGCAGAATTTCTTCTTTCTTAATCGTATCCACCTTGTTAATGACTAAAATAACCGGTGCTTTCACCTTTTTTAACTTTTCAATAATGTGCTGTTCTCCTGCACCGATAAACGTTGTCGGTTCTACCAGCCAGCAGATCACATCGACTTCACCAATCGTTTTTTCTGCCGCACCGACCATATATTCACCCAGCTTATTTTTTGCCTTGTGAATACCCGGTGTATCAACAAATACAATCTGCCCGCGTTCATCGGTAAAAACTGTCTGTATTTTGTTACGGGTTGTCTGCGGCTTATTGGATGTAATCGCAATTTTCTGTCCGATTAACCGGTTCATCAGTGTCGATTTCCCGACATTCGGACGTCCCACAAATGTTACAAAGCCCGATTTTGTATTTCCATTGACCGCAGCCGCACCACCGCTGATACCGCTTGCCGCCAGCATTTCATCTAAATTCATAAATCCTCCCTGACATCATAAGTATAATGGTTCTATTTTTTCAAACATCTGCTCATTTTCACGGATTTTAGCGTTATTGCCGACTACACACAGATAGTCCTGTGAAACCGCGGTTTCAATGAGCGGCGCCAATGCTCGAATGGACTCTTTTGTCGCATTCAACACTTCCTCACGTTCCTTTTTTAACTGTGCGTATTCTGTATGACAGATATATGCACCGAAGGAACGCACGCCCTTTGATGCCGGATTCATCGGTGTATCCATGCCGCCGATTGTTCCGATGATGAACTTCACCATATCCCTCTCACTGACATCAAACCGGCGGACATATTCTGCTGCCTGCTCAAAGATGGCGTTGGTTTCGGCGAGATTCGGGTCACGGTACGATACCATGTACGTATCGCCATTGCGGTAAAATCCGCTCATGCAGCCGTATGCACCGCCCTTTACACGGACATTTAACCACAGGTAATCATACGAGAATATAATTTTAAGCACCTTTAATGCGCCTGTATACTCATACCCTGCCTTACGGTAGTTACCGCATCTTGCCACGTACTGTACCTGTGATGAAGAAGTATACGCTGTTTTTTCCTTTACCGGTCTAAAGGTTCTTACCGCATCTTTTTCCTGTAACTGTGCCAGTTTTGCAACAAATTCCGTCATCGGCTTTTGTAACAGCTCCAGTCCGTCATCTTCTGCCGTAAAGCTGACCGTCAGATTTTCCTTTGTAAAAATCAGCGCCGCTGTACGCTTCAAATTCTCAGCAAGCATTTCTTTCATACTGTCAAAATCCCGGTCTGCCTTTTCGATAAACTCATAATACTGATATCCGCGCAGGATGTCAGAATAGTAGCTGGACGGTGAGAACTGTGCCATTGCCGAAAGCATTGCCACAGTATGCCCGCTTCCTGTCATATTGCTTTCCATTCTCGACTTAATCCGTGCAATAATCTCACGCAGACGCTTTTCATCTTCAAACTTTGTTTCATAAATGATTTCATGCATCATTTCCAGTACAAACGGCAGTTTTTCATATAAAACCTTGCCCTTGACTTCATACATGACCGTGTATTTTGAAAAGTCTTTACTGTCCGTATAAATAGCCGCGTCCGTAGCTATCCCGCCGGAATTGATGTTGATTTCATTCGTTAATTCCGGGTAGGTATGCTTATGCGTATCCATAAGCCCCAGAACAGAGCTTAACAGTCCCACATACGGAAGCAGTTCGTCCGGCACTTTCTTACAGTCAAATGCCAGCATCAGATACGCAATCTGATTCGTAAACAGGTTGTGATGAATCACATCCACATCTGCAATACTCTTTTTATCAATATAAAGCTTTGCCGGCTCTCTTTCAATGTCTGACAGCTTTAACATCGGAATCCGTTCGAGTTCTTCCTGTGGGGACGGCTCGTCCTGATAAGCCTTTAATGCCGCCGTATCTGCCACAATGGCTTTC
>ULXS01006047.1_pt1 | contig 30697 bp, 25 predicted proteins | sample 1961421 | NCBI WGS metagenome assembly ULXS01 (sample SAMEA4835842, study PRJEB28245) | human gut metagenome | biome: gut microbiome; material: fecal sample | place: Denmark | collected 2008
CTTCTTCACTTCCTGTTTCGGATTACGGTTGCTTTCGTCGATGGCATTCCGCAAGCGTGCGTTTTCATCGTTTGCACGGTTCAACTGGTCACGCAAAGCATTGATTTCGCCTACATTAGTACGAACCACAGTCTTGCTCTTGTCCCATCCGCGACGTTTGAACTTGTAAGTCAAACCGACAGAAGCACTCAGCAGACCGTCAAACTTAGCTCCACCAATTTCTCCATCAATGGCATCGTCCACCATGGAAGCACGTAAATCGATGAAAGCATCGAACGCGTCACACAAACGGAAGGAGTTCAACCAACCTGCACTCATCGTTACATCACCAGCGGTAGGAGCTTCCCATGTGCGCATGTATCCCACACCACCATAGAAACTGCTGTTCCAGATACGGTTTTCTTTGTAACCACAGAACAGGTTAGACAGATTGAACATCACATCGGCACGTACGTTATAATACTTGAATTTCGAGTAATACATACCGCTTCCCCATCCAGAAACTTGCTCACCAGTAGAATGAGCTTCTCCCCAGCGGGTAGCCCCTTTCAGAGAAAGGCCGTTATACATCAACCGGACTCCTATTCCTGGAGTAAACCATTTACCTACAGCAATGTCGAGTGCCGGCGAGATACGTTTGCCAAAACCTATCTGCTTGTCGTGGTCGCCAAACATCACCTGCGGTCCGGCCCCCACACTGAGGAACCAGTTATCCCAGAAGTGATTGGTTTCCACTTTGTACTTGTCATTACTGTACTCCACGGTTTCTGTAAAATCACCGTTTTGTATGGTCTGCTCCGACTGAGCCAGAGCAGGACCTGCAGCCGCCAAAGCCAAGGCTGCAAAGATTGTTTTTTTCATCATAACTTGATGTTTTGATTAATGTGTTTTTTATTTATTCCGCATTTATCACGAAGTTATCACTTGTAATACTTGAATTCATCCATTCCAGACGTTCAGAATAAGCCTGCTTCATAGAAGCAATAGCCTCATCAAAAGTCATCTCCTCATCACCGTTAAAAGAAGGTGAATGATTAGCCTGATGATAAGGTATCAAAGGCCACATTTCTGAATTGAATCTCTCAGATACTTTATTTTGTTCCGCCAACTCATCAATCTTAGACAATATGGTAAGTAATACCGGATAAAGTACCGACCAACGTTCTTTAGCTACCGTACGGAACGAAGTTTCTTTGAACAAAAGTGGATACCACATATACGGACGATCTTTCTTATAAACAAAATCAAAGTCCATTTCATCCCACACTTTAGAATCACTATAAAGCCACTCGAAACGTCCTCTGCAATCGCCACTCTTACCGTAATATTTCTGAGTCAGTTTATCAACATTTTCAGAGAGCGAAAATGTCTGCCAGTCAAAATCCCATATCGGACCTGCACTCAATTTACCAGGCCCGTCGATGTACATATAAATACTCTTCGGATGTTTGTACTCACTATTCATAATCAACTCCTGCATGTAAAAATAGTCAATCACAGAATTAATATCCAAGTCTTTATAAGCTATGGAATAGTTCCCTTTTACCAAATTATTTTCAATATCTTGTACCTTGTTCTTCACATAATTGAGCAATTCATCATTGCCTTTCAATTCATCTTTGAACATACAAGGTAATTTTCTATAATCTGTACGGAACTTGTCCACTTCATCATAGTTATCGTCAAACTCCAGCAAATAACCGCAATCAGCCGCTGTCGGACTAGGATTATCTTCCAGCACGTCTTCATAACAGTCACGGATATTCAGACGATTACCATCTATTTTGATTTGCTCACACAGATAATAATTACCCACATGGCGTCCGTTTATTACAAGTTCTACACTATATCCATGCGGATTCCATACAAGACCGTCAGGCAAAGTAGCCTCCGCCTTATGTGCTATTTCAAAAGCAACCGCATTACGCAACATCGTCCTGTCCATCCAGTTAGCCAAAAGGACCCAACGTTTGTGTTTGGGCATACCCAACACTTCAGCCTTACTTGCAAGCTTTATGGCAAATGGCTTCTTTGGGTATGCCTGTGTAGTATTACCACGCAAGCGGAATCCGCAAGCAACTTCACCCATGTCTACAGAACCATCTGCATTGAAAACAGCCATTTTGTCTGTTTCCACCCAGTCAGCATCTTTTGCACGGATTTTGATACCAGCTTCTTCCCAATCCACATTGCCATCTTCACTTTGTGTCAAGACCACAACCGGAAGCCCTGAATTAGTCACATTCACCACATATTCCTTACTTTCTGTACCATTAGAAACGGTATATACAACTGGCTTACTGAAGTCTTGTACGGTTTCTCCACTATTTTGTGGCACGCCATTCACTGTAACGGTGATTCCATCTGCCACTTCAAAAGTAGGTATCAGATTGAAATCATACAAGTAAGGTATAACGCCAACCACAGAATCCTTTTTTACTGTCAGTACCTCTGCTGCATTCTCTACCGGACGCGTAAACGGAGAATTCTCATAACCGGAAACCAGCTTAGTTGACATAATCTTGCCACAATTTTTTGATGCTTCAAAAGAGAATGTAGTAAATACCGGACGGTTAGTTACCGTCATATCATTTGCGTATTTCTCAAGTGTAAGCGGAAATGTATAACAAGTATTAGCAACAAAATCCACCAATGCAGTACGAATAAATTCAGCTTTGAACTTCTGTGTAAAAATAGTAATTTTTATCGGATCCCCAGAACGGATCTCGGAAGCACAAGTCATATAACCCGAATACGTTTTCCCATAGCCTAATACTGGAGTATCATTCCAGTTCATAGTCAGCATATTCGCCTTTGTAGCAGATGTAGACCATACTACAGTTTTAGATGTAGCATCAAAGGTAAACTCACCTCCCAAACGACGGTCTTCAGGCAAAGTTAATACAATACTCTCAAGCGCATCACCTTCAAGGGGTGTTCCAGTGGCATTGATATCAAACTTAAGCAAAGAGAACAAATGCTCAAAGTCAAATTCATACCTACCTTCATAAGTCCGAAAAGTAGGAGTTCCCACCTTATAGTCAGCTTCAAGCTTACCGGTAGCCATATCAAAAGTCTGCTCAAGTTTTAAATTACCCTTCAAGGCTGTTACATCAGCCGAGGCATTATCTGCACTATACGGATAATATGCATAAGTAGGATATTCACCACTTACCATTGTACCGTTAAATTCTGCTTCTGCCACATTTGCCGAATTAGCAGACTCAAACAAAGCATTCTTCGAACCTTTATCTCCGTATACACCTATTTGATCTTTTGGCGACCACAAGATTCCGGCAACTTCATCTGATGAAGAATTATCTACGCAGGTACGTGTTTGAATATCATTACCTATACGAGCAAGAATAGCAACATTGCCATTGGAAGATTTCTCTACAAGTTCTTTTTCTTGACAAGAAACCAATCCCAATACACATCCAGCTATCAATGCGTAATACTTTATGCTATAGCTCATTTATATATAGTTTATCATTCAATATCTTCATGGACTTTTGAATCCATGAAGATATTATAATTATTTACTTGCCCCAATCTACAGCACTACCACCATTCTTGTAGCTGGCATCATAAGTTCTTGTAGTAGTTCCAGCCTTTTTGCGTAATGCGAAACTGAAGTTATTATAAATGATTGTCTGAATCAATCCGTCACAACCATAATCAGCTCCAGATTTCTTCTGCTTATCTGCAAAATTCATCATAACAAGGCCTAAAGAAGCATCCTCACCACGCCGCTGAACATAGTCGATAATTTTAGGTGTCATATCCTTTGTATATTGAATAGAATTTCCACCTTCAGAATCATTACTCTCACTATTACAATAAAAACCACCAATATTTGAATAATAGAAATAATTATGGGCATCATTGTTCTTATATTTAGTTACACTTTCACTAAAAATAGTTTTCATGTAATCTAGCTTGGTTTGCAAATTAGGAAGTTCACCTTTATCATTTCCACTAACATCTATAGATGTTGCATCTTGGGCATACATTGTCAACACTACTCCCTTATTAGTTGACCCCCAGTACAAGGGCTTCTCAGTTGGTGCATCAACGGTACTTGGCTGCGGACCAATCAATGCCGGAACGTATGTTGTTCCCTGTCTGTCAATACGCAAAACTATCTTGCGTGCCAACTGCCCAATTGTTGTATTAGCATCAATACCATCTGTATAAATTGGCAAAGAAGTATAACTATCATTACTGTTCAATTGGTTTGCAAGTTTTTTATACCAATCATTTTCATTTGTAGCAAGGTCATTAGATTTAAAACCGATATTTACCACTACAAAATCTTTTTTATCTGCAGGCATATTATTTAACATATCAGCCAACTGTTTCAAATAATCATACAGTTCATTATAAGTCTTCCCACAAGCAAAAACATCTATTTTATTACCAACCAAGCGATAAGTTGTTTGAAAATGGAATGCTCGTATTCCATCAGTAAACTGCTCTGCTAATGTTTTATTCTGATATTGTTCATATGTGACCCAGTTAATGCCTCCTACATAATGATTTTCAGGATTAGTTCCTACAGACTGATGACTGCCTGGTAATGAAAGTTCTGTGAAGTACACATTCGGATCAAGATTACTCATCCAATAGTTAGTTTCATTACTCTGTTCCAAATACGGCAAACGTACTCGGTTAACTTTACCTGGTTCTATCTCTCTCTTCTGCAATGTCTTGGTCTTAGGTGCGCCATTCATTGTAACCACAGAAATTTTAAGACTCTGTTTTGCTATCACTGCATCGGTATGTGGCAGAATATATGCTTTTACATTTATCTGTTCCCCCGGAGCCACTTTTATAAATTCTTTTGCATCTAGATCATAAGTAGAAATAGCAATACGGTTGCTAACTTCAGTAGGCTCGGGATTAACTGGTTCACAATCACCAATCTTATGTCCTTCAATACCATCACGCAAATAGCAATAAAAATCACCGGTAAGAATAGGCTCATGCCCTTCCTGTCCATCATCACTGACAGCCTCAACATTAATAGCTGTTACTGTAATAGGATCAGAACCTGTTTTAGGGCCAGGTATTGTAATATCAAGCACAGTCAAAAGATTATGGAATTTAAGGTTAATAGGAGTTCCTTTATCCATATTGGCAGTTACAACACTATCACAAGCATACATATAAGCCAAATCCATATTTGGTAAGCCGAAATGTGTTGTCACACCATTGATATCACTACCCATTCTCCATTTTGCCACATTCTGTTCCACAGGAATATTGGATTTGATTTTTCCATTATCCTCTGTTCCTTTCACAGATTTTGCAGGATAAAAAGCATAAAACCTGTGAGTTGCAGCATTTCCCCATTGCAAACCAGCCTCACCAGGATTGACCTGAGCAGTTACAGATTCAGAACCATTTGTAGGCTCACCATCAGTTCCCATTTGTGGTTTCACGAGATAAGTTACAAGCTTACTTGCAGGCTGAGAAGCCTGAGGACAAAAGATTGCAACCGAATCACCTTCTTCTTTCCAATATACCGGTATACCTGTATCTGTACGGTCTCCATACACAGTTCTGCTTTCAATTACATCGGCATCATCAGAAATTGTAGAGCCAAATAAGATTTCATCTCCCACCTGCACAGGATTCTGTACCTTATTTTCTCCTAAATCATCGGTACAAGCAGCCCCAAAAAACATTAAGGCTACTCCTAGAAATATATTCTTTTTCATATACCTAAACTTTTAATTAATCCCAGTTTTCACCTAAATAATCACCTTCCCAGTCTGCACCAGGATTTGCAAATCCATGTTCTTCAATGGTAAGCCCCTGATCATGCCCATCCTCTTTTTCAAAGATAGAGGCCTTCATAAACCCCTGCTCCAGCTCTACCTCCAGACAGGTGGTTTGCGGAGCTTCATACTCTTTTTGTTTTTGATTCTTCATAAAATCCTCACTTTCTTTTTAGATTAAAAAAATTAACTTTGGTCTCCCTAAATAAGACCCTTACTAAACTCTCATTTTGTTTTTTCATACGCATTTATTTTAAAAAAAACGTTTTCTTTTTCTTAGCTCCATAACCATAGCCGTAACCATACCCGTAGCTATAACCATAGCCATGACGTTCCGGATTGGCCCCGTTCAGAACCAGTGCCATGTTCTTCAGTTTCTTTTCCTGATAAAGTTTCTCGATATCCGGCAACTGACGACGGTCGAGCTTGCCTGCACGTACCACAAAAATGGTCAGGTCGGCTATACGGTTAGCAATCGTAGCATCGGCAATCAAACCCACCGGCACATTGTCGGCAATGATATAATCATAACGGGTACGCAGTTCATTCATCAATTCATCCAAACGATTGTCCATTAACAATTCAGCCGGATTGGGTGCCAGAATTCCTGCCGGAATCAGGTCAAACCCTTCCTGATGCTGTATGATATCATCCACCTTCACCGTATTGTCCGACAGATAATTGGTAACACCTACATGATAATGCCCGAAATGACGGCTTAATGTACCCTTACGAATATCCAAATCGACCATGACTACCCGTTTTTTCATATAAGCCAAACTCATGGACAAGTTGCGTGCAATAAAGGTCTTTCCCGCTCCGATATTGAACGAAGTAAAGGTAATTACCTGCGCAGGCTTGTCTTTTTTGGAAAGGAAAGCCATGTTAGTACGTAAAATACGGAAGGCTTCCGACACAATGTCATCACCCTGCTCTTTCACTACCATTACCTTCTTCCGGTGGTCTTTCATGGCTTCTTTATCCAATGGTATTTCTCCTAAATAAGGCACGGAAGTAGCTCCTTCTATATCCTTCCGTCCGTGAACCCGTGTATCCATAAAAAGAATAGCCAGACAAACTGCTCCCGGCAAAGCGATTCCCACCAGCAATCCCAACAACAGGATACGGTTTCGGTTAGGAGAAATCGGAGCGTTGCTTCCTTCTGCTCCGTCTATCACGCGGGCATTGTTATCGGCCATGGCCTGTGAAAGGGCATTCTCCTCACGTTTGTTCAGCAGGAACAGATAAAGGGCTTCCTTGATTTTCTGCTGACGTTCGATAGACAGCATCTGCCGTTCTTTTGTCGGAATAGCCGTCACACGGTCCTGGGCACGCATTTCACGGTTCTGTGCGTCATTACGTTTCACATTCAGGCTGACAATCATATTGTCCACAGCACGAATAATACTTTGTTTCATGGCACGAAGCGAATTGTTGAGTTCCTGCACCACAGGGTTGTTCACACTACTGTCATCAATCAAGTGGTCACGCTTCAATTTTGCCGCATTGTAAAGACTAATCTGATTTTCAATGTTCATATCGCTGATTCCCGTGTTAGAAGGTATCAGGTCGGTTTCCTTACCAGGGTCTGTCAGGTAGTCCTTAATAAAATTAGCCAGACGAAGCTGAGTTTCCAGTTCCATGGCATCGGCATTGTATTTCTGCGATTCAGTCATATACATACCTGCCGAGGACGCAATGTCCACAATCTGATTCCGCTGCTTGAACGATTCCAGATTGGATTCTACATTTCCCAACTCACGTTCAATGATGATAAGACGCTCATTGATAAAGTTAGCGGTATTCACTGCCACCTGATTTTTTTCTTTGATGGCCTCTTCATTGTATACCGTAATCAATGTATTCAGCACATCTTCCGCACGGGCTGGTGAACTGTCTTTCAAAGCCAGAGTAAGGATGGAAGCTTCCTCTTCTTCCTGCTGAATACCCAAGGCATTCTTATAATAATTCACCATCGATTCTACCGGAAGTTTCTGTACCCGTATAGGCGTATTCAGCCAGGAATCACGCAAATAATTGGTTGCAGTTACCACCACATTCATCCCTTCGATGATTGCCACCGTATCATTCAACGCCACCTCATACGACGGTTTCGCCTCAATTCCCGAGAAATCAGAGAGAGTTACCGTCTTTGCATCTTTCAGCGTCATCGTAAAAGAGAAGCTTTGTTCGGGCAATGCATCCGGAAGGCTGACCAATACGGGCGATTCGTTGTACAACTCATTGCTGCGCAAACCGTCCTTTATCTGATAGCTCACATCGGCATGTACACGCTGCACCACCTCGCGCATCAGCTTCTTGGAACGGAACTGCAATATTTCATTGGCCACATTCACCTTGTTAATAAAATTATCGAAGCGGTCCAGACCGGAAGTACTGGCTTTGTTCGACGGATCTTTGATAATGACCGTAGCCGAACGAAAGTATACCAGCGGAGCACAGGCATAATTATACCACGCAATCCCACCGCAAATCAAAATGGAAAGTAAGAACCACTTCCATTGAGAAGCCAAATACATGAATAAATCCACTATATTCAGCCCTTGGTCATTCTTGTTAGAAGAATTGTTCGTCTGCATATCGTTTTGTAACTATTAATTAGAATCATCCTTACTTGATTGCCCACAAGATTGAGCATACGGCCGTTACGACAGACAACAAAGTTGTAGCAACCTGCCATCCCCGGTCTTCCACATCCTTTTTCTTGTACTTAGGCTCTACATATACAATGTCATTCTGCTGAAGGTAGAAGCAGGGAGAATCAAATATGTCCTTGGTACGCAGGTCGTGCATAAAAATCTGACGTTCGCCCTCTATTTCACGAATTACAGCTACCCGATCTACTTTGGCCTTGGAAGTCAAATCTCCCGCCTTGGCTATGGCTTCCAGCAATGTCACGCGATCCCCATCCACGGTATAGGTTCCATTACTTCCCACAGCTCCCAGCACCGTATATTTAAAATTTAAGAACTCAATGGAAACCAGCGGGTCTTTCATATATTCTCCCTCTTCTATCTTATTCTTAATCAAGTCGCGCACTTCGCTTACTTTCATTCCTTCAATGTGCAACTTGCCCAAAATAGGGAAATCAATGTCACCGTTTACATCCACACGATAGCCTTTCTCGTTCACCTTGCTCGAAGCATCTGCAGTTACGCTTCCATCCGTTCCTACACGGAATGTACCATCATAAATATTGAACGGAATGGCCAGCTCCGGATTTTTGCAGCTGACAGTAATACTCAGACGGTCATCCCGATGCACCACTGCCTCATGCTTGGTTTCAATGGGATATTTCAGTCCCATTTCCATATCCTGCAAATACACGAAATTCTTGCGCGACGCACAGGAAGTCAACAGCAACACGGCAAGCAAGCTTGCCCATAAATAGACTGGTTTTTTCATACGTTTAGGTATAGTTAAGTTATTAGTAATTTATTTCTATTTGTCTGTTCGAAGTAACATGTTCCGACATAACAGGGCTGCCTCTTCATCGGGTCTGCATTCCAATACCCCCACAGGAACTTGTTCTACCATCCGAATCAACGTGTCATAAAGGCAAGCACGTAATTCCGCATCCTGATGAATGACACAGCATCCCGGAAAAAGTGCAATAAAAGCTTCCACCTCTTGCTGGCGGACAAAACGGTTTGCCGGAGCCTGTTTCAAACGCACCATTCCACCTACCGGATAGGAAAGCGACTTATAACAAGGGGTCTTACCACTCCACGGCGTGCCATAAGCATACACCTTTCCATCCACGATACGTAATGTCGGGTTATCATCGTTCAGCAGCTCCGTTCCTTGTATATATTTCATCCACAACGAAGAATGCGTGCTTTTTCCTGTTCCGCTCTTTCCCATAAATAAAAAAGCCTTGTTCTCACAATACACCGCTGAAGCATGAATGGATACGGCATCCCGGTAAAGTACGGCCTGTGAATAGGCAATGCGAAGCAAGGAAGACAATGCATGCCCAGCCCGTTTATCTTCTTCGTGCAAAAACACGCTGACAACAGAAAAACATCTATCGGCTTGCATGACATGCAATGTTCCTCCCTGTTCTGCAGAAAGTGTGACACAATACCCTTCTGCTTCTTTATACAAACTAACGTAGCCCATATCGCTGAGCGTATTCTCGATTAATTCACCCGAAGGCATCGCAGCCTTATTTTCCACCGAAGTACACACCGTACACTTCAGCAAAGCTTTTTCCTGCCCCTCCTTCTTACCATAGAAGGGGCGAAAAGAGGGTAATAAGGTATCAGCATCCCATCCTTCCGGAAGACTGACACTCACTTCAAATCCTGCAATAGAAAACTGATGTTCTATTCTCATTTCAATTGTCCTTTCAACAAACTGGAAAATACCCAAAAACCTTCTTTGGACGCATAACGAAATGCAAAACGAATATTACGCTGAAAAGCACATGCCGTCTGCCATTTGCCGGCCAAAAGCGACTGTGACTTCCGCTGATGTCCGGGAACATACAAACCAAAATTCCCGCCCCTCCAGATAATATCAAGTAAAGGGGATGAATCTGAAGCTACCTCCTGATAAGGAAGATACGCCACTGGAAGTCCCAGATGCTCCACCAAAAATGCATGTAGCAACTGCTGCCATCTGTCCATTCCCAATTTTAATATAATCTTTTTCATTTCTTCAGATTCCACCTCATCATGCAACTTATAGCAACTGCGGGCCATATCACACAACTGACGCAATCCGATTCCCCATCCCAAAGCATGCTTTAAAATATGTAAGCTCTGAAGCAGGAGATTCAATACAGGAGAAGGGATCCTTACATCCTGTCCTCCTTCCAAGCTCATGTGATTATATCCATATTGCTGTTCCAGCTCTTTTGCATAACGTTGTAAAAAAGGATTATGCAAGTCCAGCAAGCATGTATGATGCTCCACTTCTACTCCCTTCCATGCGTAGGTCACACTCTGATCGGCTTGTCCCTTTCCCCGCAAGCCACACTGACAGATAAGAGAAAAAGCTTTTTCAAACATCTGCCGGCTATCGAAATAAAAATCAATATCCCCACATTCGCGTAACAAAGGGTTCTCATATAACGAGGCAATTCCTTGCCCCTTCTGTAATACAGGCTGAACTCCGCTTTCGGTAAACCATTGAACCAATAATTCCAGCGCCTTGTTCATCTGCATATTTTTACGCTCAATAGCATCTGTTTCTGCCATCCATCGAACCAGCAGTTCTTCTGCCGGTAAAAAATGTTCAGGTAAATACTGTATTCCCTGAAAAACAATTCCGGTAACAGTCTGCTGCCTTGACAAAAGGTACAAGTTCTTCCACTCCCCTGCAGATAATGGAAAACAAGACAAATCTTCTATCTTGCTCTCCCATAATCCTGCTCTCAACAACACAAGTAATGCTTTCTGTACCTTCTTCATATCTTTTTCACAATAAAACCTTTCCTAACCAATCAATCCAAAAGCCTGCCAGTCTGCCAACTGTTTCTCCAAATCACGGCGGGCCACCTCTGCATCGACTTTATATTCCTGACACAAACGTTCTGTCAGTTCATCCAAGGTGGTACACCCATCAGCTACACACTGCCATATCCATGCTGCCGTCTGATTCAAGCTATACACTTTACTCATATTTACATTACCTGCACAGGCATCCACAATCATGTAGCGATTGCCAATCTTACGCAGTTGAATTCCTTTACGTATCTCTATCTTATTCATATCAAATCTATTAGAATTTTTTACCCATAAAAATGGACATGGCCGTAAGCCATACGATTTTAATATCCATCCATAAAGAGCGGGTACGCATATATTCCAAATCCATTCTAAGACGTTCCAGCATTTTTTCCATCGTATCAGTGTAGCCGTTGTAAAGAGTCGCTTTAGAAAACAGCCCCGGACGCAAACGATACAACAACTCATAATCCGGATTGATGGCCTTAATCTTATCCACGAAATATTTCCGTTCCGGACGTGGGCCTACAAAACTCATTTCTCCTTTCAGCACATTCCATAGTTGCGGCAATTCATCCAGATGATGCACCCGTAAGAAACGTCCGATTCGGGTCAGCCTCCGGTCATTTTTCTGGCAAAGAGCCGGTTTTCCATCCGATTCCGAATCGACCGACATCGATCGAAACTTATACAAAATGAAAGGCTTTCCGCCATACCCGATACGTTCCTGACTAAAAATTACTGGTCCCCCATCCTCATGCTTGATTAACCAAGAAATAAGTAAAAACACCGGAGAAAAAATAATCAAGGCTATCAAGCTTACAATTACATCAGCCACACGTTTCACTCTGCAAGCTGTAACCGACATCCCCGCACTCGGATAATAATAATGGTCCTTTGCCACATAAGCCATCATGGCTTTGGACATGACATCTTCTTTGTTTACATTTTTCATAACTCCAAATATATGGTTAAACATTTATCAATCATACATTCCTTCGTAAACATGTCACGATAACGTTTAGTCGCACCTTCCGAAAAATTCCGATAGACCTCCCCATTTTCCGTTACCGCTTCAATTGCCCGGGCTAAATCTTGCGCATTCCCCGGTTCCGCATTCATCCCCGATACACCTTCTTCATTCACCCAGGACACTCCTGACTGAGGTATTCTGGTAGCTACCACAGGCTTTCCGCACGACATTGCTTCTATCTGCACAATACCAAACGCTTCTGTTTTCTGCACACTGCTCATGCAAAATACATCGCAGGCTCCGTAGTAGGCAGGCAGTTCCTCGTCGCTGACTCTCCCTAACAGTTTCACCTTTTCCTGCAAATTCAAGGAAACAATTTCCTTCTGCAGCTCTTCCTTCAAAGCCCCGGATCCCCCAATCAGCACCACAAAATCATCTTTCAAATATTGGGCAGCCTCCACTAAAAAACGGTACCCTTTATAGGCTACCAGACGACCAAGTGAAAACACGATTTTCTTGCCCGGATACTCACTTCTGAGGGCCTTCACCGCTTCCGGTACAGGTTGCATCGGTTCTACTCCGATAGGCAGACAGACCGTTTTATGCTGCACGTGTTGTAAAAAAGGCGATTCTGCCAAATAGACGGGAGAAGTTCCCACAATCACATCAGCACGCTTCAACAGCCATTGCTGCAAAGGATAATACAGCTTCAGCAACAACTTTTGCTTTTGAATGTCACTGTGCCAATGAAGCACTACTTTTCCTTTATATCCAGAAAGGAACAAGGCCAAACAAGCCATAGGGTCAGGATGATGTACATGAATTATATCATACTTTCCACAAATTTTACGCAAAGTGAAAATCATGGAAGGCGAAATCATCGTTGCACAAGCTTTAACCCAAGTATGGGTACAAATCAGCTGTGCATGCTCATTCAGCAAGATAATCCGGTCCTCCCCTTCCTCTGCTGCACACAGCATGTGACATCCGATTCCCCTTTCGGACAGTCCTTTCATTAAATCAAATGCAACTTTCTCAACTCCTCCACGTATGGGATAGAATTTTCCTAGTTGCAATACTTTCAGATTTTCCACATTCATAGACTTCAATTTATTCCCAGAAAATGCTATTGCCTACACATTTATAGGCCAGCATTCACTTTCACCATTTCAGGGTATCCGAGTATGTTTTCGAGTTAATTTAGAATAATAGATATGCACCTTCAATCAGCACATCCCAATATTTAGCAGCCTCACTCTAGAAGCCATCAGAAAAATTCATAGCAAATCATTTACACGATTAACCACGTTTCGTCAGTTCGTCGTACAAACGGATATAATCAGAATAACGATCTTCTTTTTTAAAATGCATCAATGCATATTCCCGACACCGGCTTTGATAATAAGACTTACCCCGCTGCCGTATCATTCGTGCTGCTTCCAGCAACTCCTTATAATTACCCTGCTCCACAATGAAGCCTGTCTCATCCGTCACAGCTTCTACACTTCCTCCTGTCCGGTAAGTTACCACCGGAGTACCGCAAGCTATCGCCTCCATATTGACCGTAGGATAATTATCCTGCCAGGTAGGATTAATAAACGCGTCGGCTATAGAATACAGTCCGGCCAACTGCTGTATATTCTCTGTCCGGGCTATACCAATGATATTTTCAGGCAGTCTCTTTCTTTCTTCCGGTTTAATACCTACCAGCACAATCAGTTCCTCTTTTTTCAGTAGAGCAGCCATCTGTATGAAATCATCCAGTCCTTTTTCACGGCTCCAGATACTGGCCACTCCCAGCAATACATGTCTGTCTCCCAGCCCATATTTCTCCCTTACTTCCTGTGCATCGTACACACGAAAAACCTCCGTATTGATACCATTATGAATCACCCGGAAATTATATCCGCAGAAAAAAGACTTCTGCATCTCCGACTTTATCCAATTGGATACCGGTACAATCACCAGTTTGTCTTGCGGCATGGAAGTAAAAGCCTCCTTCTTATCAAGATAGTTCTGCCGGCTACGGTCTATCCACAAACTTGCCGGGAACTCCTTACGCTGAGGACACTCTCCGCACCCATCCTGCCAACGGTTACAGTTCACATAAGAATAATAATAACAATGTCCCGTATAAAGCCAGCAGTCGTGTACAGTCCACACTACCGGAATATTGCATTTTGACAAGTACTCAAACAAAATCCGGTAATTCAGAAAATAGCCATGAATGTTGTGTATATGAATCACATCCGGCTGAATCCGTTCAATCTGTCGGATAAATTGTCGGGTAGCCAATGAAGAAGCCAGTCCATGACGGTCAAACAAGCGCGTTTCCAGCCCATGCCATGCCACACTCCATTTGTTGCCTACCGGCACCAGCTTTGAACGGCAAGGCTTTATGCCATCACGTCCACGGCTGTAAGCAATGTAACTCTGCCAGCCGTTCTGCATAGCCAGTTCCCCAATTTCCTGCATGATGCGCCCCGTAGAAGTAGAGACACGCAGCACCGGATTTATCTGAAGCAATGTTTTCATTTTGCAGTTATTGAAGTAAACAAGCGAATCCATTGTGACATGACTGCCTGTTCAGAATAAGTGTCCACCACTTTTCGGGCATTCTGCGACAACATTTTCCGATAAGCTTCATCCTCCATCACTTTCATCATCGCATCAGCCAACGCCTGAATATCTCCATTCGGAACCAACAAACCATTTATACCGGTTTGGATAATATCTTTCGGACCACATTTATAGTCAAACGATACCACGGGAAGCCCACAGGCCATCGCCTCAATCATCACCATCGGAAAACCTTCATAATTGGAACTCATCACCAGCATGTCACTCTTCACATACTCTTCCCCTATCTGCTTAGTAGGTCGGTTAAGGCAGACTGTATTCTGCAGTTCCGCCTTATCAATCATCTGCTGCAACATCTCTCGCCATTCTCCCTGACCAAAAATATCCAGTTTCCAGTCGGTAAACTTCCCGGTATACTGAACCAACTCCCAAGCCTGAATCAGACGGTCAAACCCTTTCTGGTAATCCAGCCGCCCCACCGCAATCACCCGTTTATTCATCACATCCGAATAAGCATCGCTTACATGCATAGCAGCATTGGGAATTACTTCAATGTTCGGCAAATTTCCCCAATACCCCCTGTCTTCATTGGTCAGCACCACAAACTTGTCAAAACGACGTACGATCTGTTCATCCTGCCGTGTACGCAGTTTATCAATCCAACCTAACAATCCTCTCCGTCCATACTGCAAGCGGAAAAACTTGCAATAATGCAACTCCAGCACTTTCCTGCTTCCATCCTTTATATCTGGGATAAACGAAGATTCAGAAGGGTAAAGCGACACCACAATGTCCGGTTTCTCTTTCAGGAGCAATGCCGTCAGTTTCCGTTTATGCTCTTTTCTTTTACGGAGATAGCCAGTTATCTTTTTCCATGCTCCTTTTCCATTATCCTCCGAGTAATTGATTCCCAAATCCGTCATGCATACTTTCTCCGGAAACGGATAAAAAGGAGGACGTTGGTTCTGGTCAGTAGTAACCACAGCAACCTCCCATCCAGGAAGTTGTGAAAGGTAAGTAACCTTGTTCAGGAGCACTCGTTCCATCCCTCCGGGATTACATGTGGAGTGGGTGCAATAGATGAGTTTCATGATGTAAATTTTTCAGGTAAAGATTTCTGTTCCTCAATTTGATTATCTTCCTCATTAATGCAAAGGAACAATGCAAATACCAGGAATATATCTGAGGAAACCTTAAACCATACCGCAAAATTCAGCAAAAGAATTATAGCAAACATTTTTCTATATGAGGAAAAACGAGTCATACACGTTCGACCTACTTTGAACATAAAAACGCTGAAAGTAATAAGCCCTAGCAAACCAAAATAAAATATAAATCTTAAATAGCCGACATCTGTACCCTGATAATATCCACCCCATTTAGGACCTGTATAATAAGGTTCATCAGTAAATGAAGGATCATCAAAATACCCATCTCCAATGACCCATGTTTTTAAATTATCAGGAAATATATACATATTATTTAGTATTTCATTAGAATGTACTTTCCATTTTCCTTGTTCTACCAAACTGAAAAATCCCTCAAATCCAAAACGAAGACTTGCATGAAAACCCAGATTGGTATAATATCCATAAATTACCAACAAAATAACGACACATAAGATGCCGACAAACCATCCTAACACCTGTCTCATACCTGAATCTATCCGGAAAGTATAAATCCGGGAAGCATAAAACAAATAAGCTAAAGCTACCATTAGCCCTACCGTCGTAGTACGAGACATCATATTCCCGATTATAGCAATTACGAAAAAAGCCACCAAATACAATCCAACATATTTTTTTTTATCTGAGACTGAAATTTTCAACAAGATACTGATAATCATCACTAAAATCACCGAAAAGCGAGAACCAGCCACATCCAGACTGGCCCCAATCCCATACATCCGGTCTTCCATCTTTCCCATAAATCCAGTACCACCCAAGAAACTGTCTACAAAGTCTTTTAATGGTGGATATTGTGTCATAGTAAAGGCTATCAAACATTGAACTACACATACTACAATCAAATAATTACATACCAATTCTACAGAAATGTGTCCGTGCAATTTTGAGATGACTTGAGTTACCACGTACGCTCCCGAAAGCCATACCCACATTGAAACAATGTAAGTGGCATAGGTATAATCGTATGTATCATTCCATGTAACTGCAAAGAAACCAATCAACGACACCAAACCTGCAATCAACGACAGTTGAAAAAAATCTCGATCAATTATCGACTTTCGCCCACGTGCCAATTGAATAATCAATATCACTAATCCTATTCCAGCTATTGCCATCTTCGTATTGATGCCAGGCAAAAAAGTAAATTCAAAAGGAAAAAAATAAAAACTGGTCAGGATGGTAAGTAATACCATTCCGACTATCCGAAATATCCACATAATTACCGATAAATCAATCCATATATTACTTTATGTATGCACTTATAGTACAACCATATCGCCCAAAACTGGTGCTTCCAAGCTAACCATTGCAAACCACGGCTCCGCCATAATAATTGCTTGTTTTGTAGAATATACTGATTAGCCTCAGGATACCAGGACTGCCATAGTTTATATTTAGAAAAATCATCCGTAATCAGAAAAGGAAACTTCACATCCAATTGAAAGAAAGCCATTTCTTTTTTTAATTGCTCTCCAAATAATTGCTGTAAATCGCTCAGCAATAACGATACATTATGTTGTAGTTCCTCCAAATGCCGATTAGAATAAGTCTTGCTGAAAGCTCCTGTATTGAGCTGTACATAGTGGTAGAAAGCTTTCGGCAAGTAAGCCACCTTAGAGGCACGAGCAAAAAGGCGCATAATAGTCATATCTTCCCCCATTCCGTAACCCGCAGGAAACTTTATATCATTTTCCACATACAGTGACCGACGAATTAACTTGTTCCATACATTAAATTTCATCACTCCACTCAGCATTCCCTTAAGAGCCTCCATAGGCGTCTGATATTCCGGCTGCTTCATATATCGTTCGTTTTTAGCAAACGACAGCCACCAATCACACCACACGATGTCCGCATCCGTTTCCGTTGCTTTACGATAAAGCTGTTCGAGCATATCCGAATCCACAAAATCGTCACTATCGCAATGGAAGATATATTCTCCTTTGGCTACAGCAAGGCCCGTATTACGGGCAGCAGGCAAACCTTTATTTTTTGCATGTGTCAGAACCTTTATGTGATTACTTCGTTCTGGATAATCTGCAAGTACTCTACGTAACACAGCGATACTGCCATCTGGTGAAGCATCATCCACAAAGATGTACTCTACATCTATCAACGTCTGCTCCATCAAGGATTGAGAACAACGAGCTACAAAAGGCTCAACCTTATAAATTGGAACAATTACAGATACCTTATATAATTCTTTTCCCATAAACGAAGTAGCGAACTAAAATCTTTATACGCTTCCAAAGAGATAACTGATCAAAGATATTCAAGCGATGATAAAAGAAGTTAAAATAAAACTTTTCATCGAAGATGGGCGACTTACGATAATATTCCCACCATATATCAAAGTTTACACTGTACTTTTTCCAAGGTTTATGACCATTAAAATGTATATTGCCATGATTAATTGCCTCACGCACATTCTCTCCAGCCAGAATGGATGAGATTTTATTCCGCTCTTTATTGAGAAAATAATATGAATAATCTGTCATATTATATTTAATAGATAAAAACAATACTTTTTCGCCACAGGTAAGATTGAGGATATCTTGATCCTGATATTTTAGTTTCTCTTTGGCTAGATTGCGAAATTTATCGACTATCTTATCCTGCAACATCTTTTTGCAATTCATCATTATAAATCCAGATTGTAAATACTGTCCCTGCCTTAAACCTTCTACAGAAGAAATATACTTTATTCCATCATCGCTAAAATTAAGTCCTAAATCTCTAGTAGCCGCCAAATAATAAGGCTCAATATCAGTATGATATAATTCGAACAGGTCCATTCTAAAAATTATATCAGCATCTGAGTAAATCACTTTGTCATACTCAGTAATCAATTCTGGAATTAACAACCGATAGTAAGCAGGGGTCGTAATCCCTCGGATTTCAAAGGAGGCATCAAATGTTTCGTCAACCTGCCGATACTGGATGCGACAATTATCGTAATACTGCGGTAGCTTATTTAGTTCCTCTTTTCTTAATGATATATTGGATGAATGTAAAATAAAGATATCATAAAATGTATCTTCATTGGCATTCATCATTAAGGAAGATATACAGACACAAGCCGGTAAAATCAGGTTGTTATCGAAAGCAAAAGCTATAGGAATAGTATTCATGAATTTACGTTCTTTATAAGATTCTGATATAGCATAATTAATCTGTCCACATTAAGATTCAACTTAAATTTATTGGCATGCAACAAAGAGTTTTTTCCTAAATTTTCACGCAATTCTTTAGTAATTAACAATTCCTTAATTGCTTGTGCCAATTGTGTAGGATTTTCTTTCTCAACAAGTAAACCATTATATTGATTAACACAAACTTCCGGAACTCCACCGACTTTAGAAGCAATAATAGGGATACCATACATTAAAGCCTCCATAATACTTAATGATATGGCTTCCGTTCTAGACGGCTGTAAATAAATGTCGGTAAAAGCAAGAAAATCATCTACATCATTACGTATTCCAGCAGAGATGAAATCATTAGTAACCTCTTGTTCTTTTAGAAAAGTTTGAAACTTGAGATTTTCAGATTCGTTTAATCCTATAATGATAATTTTAAAGGGAGGAAGTGTATTCTCCTCTTTTACCAACTTAACAGCTTTAGCTAAAATATCAAAACCCTTTACATTAACATCAAAACCAATAGAAGTTAATATTAAAGTGTTAGCTGGTATTTTTAAATCCTTTTTTAAATTTGGATTAAGAATCTTTCCTTTAGAAACTCCCAAATAAGAAACGATAAATTTCTTAGAGTTTCCTATTTTAGCAATCAATTTCTCTTGTACGCCTTTACTCACAGATATAACAAGATCCAAAGACCTATAACAGATTCTTGTCAAAAGTCTCATTATATACGATGTATAAAGGTATTCACAATGCTGAGTCAGAATTTGCTTACTTTTAGGATAAAATAATCTAACCAATATAAATAAGAAATATACAATAAACCCAAAATGATAATGGATAATATCAGGCTTCTCGTTTCGGATTATCTGAAATACTTGCCAACTTCGTCGCAATATATTACCTTGTACCACATAGATATTAGAATTCAGTTTCTTTAAATCTTCATAATACGTATTCGGCTGCGGAATGTTATTATAAACAATAGACAAATTAACATCTCTTTTCAATAATTCAATATTAAATTTCTCCAAGCCACCGTATTTAGTGGAATACATACCTGTTACGTATAAGATATTCATAAAAACAACTATATATTATATTTTAACTTTCTGCAAAACGAAAGCATCTCTGACACAAAACGTAAATGATGAGTCAAACACCACATTGTCAATTTAACTTTCATACTCAAAAATGGACATGAAAGTATATACTGATGAGATCTAGGAAAAATCAACATAAAAGTTCCAAAAGAATCTCTATAAAAACATAGCTCTTGCTTTGCATTTAACAATCGCCAACATAATTCTTTTTCATAATATTTATATTCTCCTTTTTCTTTAAAGTAAGAAATCAAATCTAAGTTTAAATCTATTTTCACACGATTTGATTTTTCATTTTGATTATGTAAAAATGATGAAGGATTGGAACGATTATAATAATATAAAGCTTTACCTATATGAATCGGATGAGCTGAATTCAATAATAATTTGGTAGATACATAATAATCTTCACACATATTCTTCCCTGAAGGGAAAAATATGTTTTTATCAAAAAAAAGATTGCGTTTTATTAACATATTCCATATAGGATTCCATGTTGACGCTATATAAGTCCTTAATGCATTGATTTTATCAATATTGGGATATTGTATATGAAGTATTTCTTCCCCATTACAATCAACAGATATCGCATCACATAGGACTAGGTCTGATTTATTTGATTTTGCAAAATGATACATAGAAAGTAGCATATCTTTATCCATCCAATCATCATTATCACAAAAACAAATAAATTCACCTGATGCAACCATTAGGCCTTTATTTCTTGAAGAAGAGACACCAAGATTTTCCTTATTATATATAAATTTACATTGTGATACTCTACTTGGGTATTTCTTCAATATTTCCTTAATAATATTTATGCTATCATCGGTTGATGCATCATCCACAAAAACATATTCTATATTCTCAAAAGTTTGTTCAAATAAAGAATGTACGCATCGTTCAATATAAATTGATGAATTATGGACGGGGACAATAATACTTACTCGAGATATGACTGCATCATACATAGTTAGAATAATTTATGGAAATGAACAATAATAGTACGAGTGAAATCATAAACTGAGAAAAGCTTATATTTCAATAAAAAAATAAATATCTGCTCTTTTATAGAAGAGCTTCCCATATAATTTATATAATAAGAAAAGTCCATTTTTCTTAAAACTGACAACCTTTCTTCTTTTTGAACATCATTATAATACAAAGCATTTAAAATACGCCGTTGATAGGAAGCAATCAGCCAATTTAGTTTTCTCAATGCCGTAGAATTCTTGATGGATTTTTTTAAAATCATAGATTCTACGGTTGTTCGAATTTGGTCGTAAGTAAAAATCTCAGAAGCTAAAGAATTGACACGTTTGGTCAGTGAGCCTGGAGTATAAGCAAAATAGCAGTAATCTGTATCATGAGATATGTAAATCCTATCAGAGCAAAGCATATAGGAAAAAAGAAATACAGCATCTTCACCTATATCCATACCCTCACAAAAACGCAGATGATGTTCTTCGATAATATTTCTCTTATACAATTTACTCCAAGGAGAAGTATGCCAATTCATATCGTTTTCTATAAAAATAGACTCAAAATTTGTTTTATCCACTAATTTAGCAGGATACAACTCTTTCTGAATATTATTACCGTTATGAATCTCTGCATAAGAAATTACCAAATCAACTTGCTTTTGTGAATGCTCCAATAAGTTGCCCAAATAAGATTCTCTTACAAAATCATCAGCATCTATAAATGCGACCCATTTCCCTTTGGCGTGATAAAGTCCTGTATTACGGGCAGAACTGACACCTCCGTTTTTCTTATGAAAGACTCTAATTCTTTGATCTTTTACAGTATATTCATCGCAAATTTCGCCAGACTTATCAGTACTACCATCGTCTATTAATATAAGTTCCCAATCAGATATTGATTGGTTAATGACACTATCCAAACAACGTCTTAATGTTACCTCAGAATTATATACAGGTATAATAATCGAAATCATATTATTATTTTTTTATTCTCATTAAACGTAAACGACGTTCAATAGCTAACAAATAACGACAAAGGAAAGAATTATGCACATAAGTTACCATTCTTTCACGGCATGATAAATCCAATTTTTTGGCATCCTGCAAAGTAGAGCGAATCCAATCTTTTTGATAGGGAATTTTAATTCTACTAACAATCAAGTTCTCTAAAGAATGTAATTTCAAACGCAGATAGGAAACCCAGAAATCTTGTAGTCTATCTCCAAGTGCTTCTCTAATTTTTTCTATGTAAGCTTCATCATATGCTAAAGTAACTACACGTCCATTCATAACAGATGTATCGTGAATTTCATAATTATAGTAGTTTTTATTATGGACATAAATTGAATGATGGATACGCAAACCTATCAGGATATTCATGATGACATCCTCACCTATCGGCAAGTCACGAGAAATATTGAAAACTTCATCGGATAAGATTTCTCTTTTTATGAGCCTACCCCAAATACTTGGAGGTAACTTTCCTTCTAATATCTTTGAGACGAATGTATCACCATCCATCTCCCCTTCTAATGAAGCTCCCGAGATAACCATATCAAACCCTTCGGTTATTTTATCAACCAAGACCTCAAGAAAATCTTTTTCAATGGTATCATCTGCATCAACAAATGTAACATATTCACCTGAAGATAATTCTACTCCTTTTTTTCTTGCACTTGTAACACCGCTATTAGGTTGATAATAATATTGTATCCGAGCATCCTTTTGAGCTAGCTCTTGACATAAAGAGGCAGAAGAATCACTACTACCATCATCAACTAAAATTATCTCTAAATCAGAATAGGACTGATTTAAAATACTACTAATACATTGCTGAATATATTTTTCTGCATTATAAACAGGAATAATAACCGATATCATATTTGTTTAGCATATACAAACTACTATTAATATATATTTTAGCTTCTAAATATATTAGAATATTAATTTTTATATAACGTATATATTTATAAAAGAGCTAATCTCAAAAATGACAATGATTTTTCACGATTTACTTGTAAATTAATGGAGGAATAATCTATCTGCTTCATTAACTCCATCTGACGGCTTTCAAAATTCTCCCATGAACAGACGGAACGTGATTCTAAATTAAATAAATTAAGTAAAGAAGTAAATCGAGTCATCCCTCTTCCTGCATTAGCAATAGTGACAAAAGGCTTTTGGAATAATATAGCAAAGATACATCCATGAAAAGAATCTGTTACAATCATTTGGGCATCCTCAAATCCGCGTAACCATTGTTCTATTGAAGGCTGTATTCTTTCATTCAATGGTGCGTTCTCATCGTATAGCTTTGCAGTTACATTAAATGGCATAAGTCCTTTTTGGTCTGCTATATATTGTACTAGTTTCTTTTTTTCTTCTGTTTCATCCAGCATATAACACAAAAGATTTCCTTTGCTTTTAGGGGTATTTGTCGCTTTGAATAGTTTAACATAATCTTCTTTTTCGAGAAGCAATGTTGGATCTAATACGTACTGCGCATTTACACCAAAATATTGTTTACAAGAGAAAATTGCAGAATGCTCTCTTACTGATACAGCATCAAACATTTTTAAAAGTTGACCACATTGAGAAGTCTGTTTTGGAGTGTATTCCCATTTATCTGTCCCAAATGAAGCCGCATAAGATATACGTTTAACATTCCATTTTTCTGCAAATTTTAAATAGGCATTTTCAATTTTATCAAATCCAAAATATACAGGCCGCCATACTTGATCACTACCCACGACAATGACATCGTATTCATTTTCCTTGATATCGGAAAAAGAATGGTATCTTTTTAGGTGGATATATTGATTAATAAATATATCCGTATTTTGACGTATGATATGTTGAATACGATTGTATCTTTGCTCGTAGAAAATTGGGCATTTATAGCCTATAAGATTTTTCAATAATCTCTTACCATAACACAATGGTGTGAGATATAAAGGTAATCTTGCAGGCTTAAATTTCTTTTCAATAACACAGACTTCGTGCCCCATACGTTCTAGCACAGTTTGTAGAGCATAGCATTGCAAGATTCCACCATAATTAGTATGGAGGGGTAAAGTCAATATCGCAATCTTCATAGCTGTATAGATTTTTCTAATGTCCATGCTTTATATATGAAAGCAAAATCACCTTTATACAATATCATATAAAAATTCTATCTAGAGATACTTTTACAGAATAGAATAAACTATACACTTATTTTTACCTATAAAATTATTTACGTGCTATTTTTCTCACAATTTTATACCCTTTCTTGCCAAGAATATTTTTCGCCGTCTGCTTAATTGTATTCTTGAGTGCCAATTTGGGATCTAAAATGGTATTCAGTATCTGCTCCAAAGCTTGACTTTCATCTTCAGTTTGGGTAAACACCTCTAACAACATCGGCTTGTCTGTTGTTTCCAGAGTAAGAAACCGACCTACCACAACTTTGAATTCATCTTTGTTGCTAGCTACCAAGTATTCGTACCCGAGATCTGTCGCGTAACCCTTTACTAATTTTTTTGACATATTGCCATAGTGCCCTGCACCAGCAACATATTCGTCAGCTTCTTCTCCCAAGAAATAACAAGGATGACCGTAATTACGGAATTCATTTCCTTTGCCATTGTTTATAAGAAGAATACGCACATTATTTCCCACATGTCTATTGCCGATTACATTTAAGTCATAAAAGAAAGCCAAGTCTCCAAAAACACCAATAAAGAGTTTTTCGGGATGCACAAAGGAAGCTCCCATCATAGTAGATACTCCTCCATCTATACCAAACCCTCCTACATTGCATTTGGCCTGTATGCCAACTGGCAGTTTAAAAAAATTCCATGATCTAAGACTATGATAGATACCAAGATGTAGTTCACAACCTTTAGGAAGTTTATTGTGCATCTGTTGTGCTATCCATATATTACTGAAAGGAAGTTCCGGAATTTTTTCTTCAATAGTTTCAACTTCTGCTGTCATGGCATCCAACAACTCCGTATGACTAGCATTATCCTCTGCATATCTTTCAAAAAACTCTTCTTCAGGCATCATGAACACACGACGAAGATTACCAAAGGTATCATGCAAGGCACCGTCAGGACTTACGCGCCATGTGTGATTCGCATATACATTATATTGATTTCCAGAAACTTCACCTATATGAATACATAATTCAGCACTTGCTAAAGGCGAATGCCATTGCTGCTGTCCGCACACTAATTGATAATGAACCTCATATTTTCCACGATAACCGCTTGTATGATCACATAATACAACAGAATCGTAAGTCGCACAAAACTTATCAACGGCTGCTGTAAGTCGTTCTGAGAAATTATCATGTGCTCCTACAAAAATAACAATTCTATCATACTTGGAAATCTCTGGTAGTTTTTGGTCAAAGACCGTATGCCGATAAACAGCATTGACATGAGGAATTTCTATTACACTGAAATCCTGACTATATCGGGTATATAAATTAATATGCGCTGGGCCACCACCATTGAGCTTCAATGCCAACATAGCCTTACTAGCTTCTATCTCACAATAACGCTCATCCTCCTTGTCCTTAACCATCGGGATGTTTACACTTTCCATTGCAATGTCATTGGGAAGATTACGACGGTCAATCTGCTGGTCTATTAGATGGCCTACCTGATGATTACCACGCGTTGAAGTAATTGCAAGAACCGGCAATTTCCTATAATATGCTTCAGTCAATCCTGGCATATAGTTACGGGAAGCAGTAGCACCTGTACAACTGATAACAACTGGCTCACCAGTCTCTGCCGCCATACCACAAGCAAGATATGCAGCACTACGTTCATCAACGGATGACCAAATCTGAAACCAAGGATCGTTCTCAATGCTGACCACAAAAGTCATATTCGTCGTTCCGGGAGATGCTATTACACGGTGTATCCCGTGTGCCTTCAATAGAGCTATTACAATTTGAACATTACGTTCGTTTGTATATTTGAATTCCGATTCCATTTATTAAAGTTTATCATCTTAAGAAATATAATATTCTAATGTCCTAACAACATATAATCATTAGCAATATCAAAAAGGATAAACAAGTAAAATTTAAAAGCCATAATCCATGTCTTCAAAAGAAACCAGGGCTGAACCACCTGTCATATATACAATATCTCCTAGAATCGTTTTACCCAAACCACTAACCATTACAACTGCCATATTCGCAATTTCTTCAGGTAAAACATAGCGACCAAGTATTGTATCATTTGCTAAGCCTCGTGAAGTATCCTTCAATAACATCGGTGTTGCTGTTTGTCCCGGAGCAATACCATTTACAGTTATTCCATACGGAGCAAAAGCTCTTGCTAATCCCAACGTAAGTCCCCGAATACCCCACTTAGATAATGTGTATGCAGAAACAGCAGGTCTAAGACTCGATGAAGAAGCTATGTTCAATATATTACCTTCTATCCTATTTTCCTTCATATATTTACCGAATAACTGAGACAAGAAGAAAACTCCTCTAAGATTTGTATTCATAACATTGTCATATTCTGTTACAGATGCCGTACTTATATGACCTCCCAGTATACCTGCATTATTTACGAGAATATCAATATGGCATTCACCTACTAACGATTTCGCACTTTGTAAAGCCTTTTCGAATGTGCAGACTTTGGTATTATCCAAGATGATACCAAATATTCTATCTTTATGTAGTTTTGCAAGTTTTTCGCAAGATATTTTCAATCTGTCATCATTACGACTTGTTATAATTACAGTTGCACCGCTATCAAGAAACGCCTTTGCTATACAAAATCCTATTCCACTTGTTCCCCCAGTTATCAAGGCACAACGGCCCTTTAACAATTCATTTGGTGCTAATGTGACAATTGTAGGCGTAATATTCCTAACCGGAACCCCTTTAATAATAAAGTGTAAGCCTCGTTTAAGATATTCTTTTAGTGCCATTATTTCTTAATTTGATAATAGTTGTAAACTTATTTGATATCATCATTCGTTCGGTTCCTTCTAATCCTAATACATAAATTACAGATACCGTTGAAAAAAAACTGACGATACAAATAACACATAATCTCAAGAATCCTTCCTCAAGATAATATACCAATGATAATGGTAAAATAAAGGAAATGATAGAAACTATAACAACTTTCAAAATAACATCAGATATGTATAGTTTTATCGGAAAGTCCATCAGTTCTTTTGCTATATAAGCTCTGACGAAATTCAAAAGGAAATAGATGACAATATATATAATATATGTAGTTTCTGGAGGAAAGCCTAATTTGAAAGCAATCCACGTCAATGGAAAAACGAGACAACCCACAATCGTTATCCAAAGTTGATATCTTTTTATATTTCCTGTCGCCTGTATGGCAGTAAGCATTGTGTTACCCAGCAAAGTCATTAATGTACCAAACGAAATCAATCGTAAAAAACCGGGTGCATATTCTGGAACCGTTTTCAGCCAAAGATGTAAGATATAATCAGACTCGCATACAATCGGCACAGTAAATATCAAGAGAAGAAAATAAGAAAAACGAGCACCACGACAAACTAACTTATTCATATACTCCCTATCTCCTGATGCATACGATTTTGTGATTTGAGGATTGATAGCTACAGTAAAATTACCTACAAACTGCATCACAGCATTTTGCACTTGTGAAGCAACCCCTTTTGCAGCATTGAGTGTAACTCCAAAAAAGATATTGATAAGCATATCTACTCCTTGCGTGTTGAGCATATAGGCAGTATTACCGAAAAAGCTCCAGCCGGCAAAACCGGTCATTTCTTTTATTAAAGTTCTATCATATATAATCTCATAGTGACTTTCAACAAAGTGTTTATTACAATACCACCCATATATTAATCGCATAATTAAAGAGACCACAACAAATAATACGGCATAGCTTATAAGTTTATCATAAGGAGAGATGAAAAGCATATATACAATCACCAATTTCAAAATGGTTTCCAATATGCTCATATATGCAAAGACGGACATCCGTTCATGAGCTATGATACAAGCATTATAAGGAACACTAATAAGGCCAATGGCAAATGATAAGAGCGAGCATTGAAAGACCCAGTTGGCAGCAACTAATCTATCTGTTGGGATATTCAATTTATGATTAACAAACCAAACTCCTATACATTCAGCGAGTATCACAATAATCAGTGCTATGCCGACTTGAATGTTTACACTTGTAGAAAAAATCCGTTTTAACTTATTGATATCACCATGTCCCAGCTCAAATGTGATAAAACGGCTGATAGACGAAGAGAGGGAACCAGAAATGACAGAAAACATACCGACAACCCCACCGACAACATTATTAATTCCAAAATCTGAAACGCCTAATGTATTTAATATCACGCGACTTGTATATAGCGAAACCAACATTGTAAATAAGGTACGCACATACAATATTAGTGTATTTTTGGCTATCCGTTTTGTATTTTCCTGTTGGTTAGTCATTTCTCATTTATTATCTGTCTATTATATTATCAAATAACCTTTTTGTTTTTATGCATTATTATAGACATTACCTAAAAATATATTTATACCATCTTGTCTCCTTATATTTAAGAACGAATAAAGAGAATACAAAGAGAATAAAGATTACAATAATATACAGAAGCCAAGGGGTAAACTGAAGTTTATTTATATACACAGGTGCTATCAACAACATGTGTGTGAAATAAAAAATAGTACTGATTTTCCTACAAGTCACAGCACCTTTGCTAAATTTGGATTCACTTAGTGTCAGTGAGAATAATGCAAAGATTAGTAAAGGCATACCAACCAAAAATCTTTGATAAGCTAGACAACCTCCTATGGTAATTATACTTATATTGACTATTAGATTTTTTATTCTTCCGAAATGAGCAATAACAAGACCTAAAGAGACATAAAACAGTCCTAGAAATAATCCATTCCTGGTATTTTGGAAAATCTTGAAATATAGGTCGATTACCCTTTTAGTCCCCATGAAGTCGAAACCATTGGTATGGAGATAGTTTATATAATGTCCTAAAAAAAACATAACAGATCCTACAATAGCAATTGATAAAGGTTTAAAATGTAATTGTCGCATACCATATATCAAAACTACAGCAATGATCAATGCTAATAGATACCATAGAGGCCATGAATAGGAGTGCTCGCCAATAAATAAGAAACCTCTTAGGAAGGCCAGAGTACCTTGTCTAAAATTTAATCCATCTGCATAATATGAATAAATAGTGAATGGTAAATAAATGAAAGTCCATATTATATACATAGAAATAATGCTTTTAACATATTGAATCATTCTATGATTAGTATCTACCCTTTCATCATTTCTGAAAAGAAAAAAACCAGAACAGATAAAGAAATAGGGAACAGCGATTGAAAACAATAGATTGAGTATTTTTGTTGCAAGTTCATTTTGACAAGCACTACTTAACCATGTATGAATACCAATGACAAAACATGCCATCAGTAGTTTCATATAGTCAACATATGAGAATTCCTTTACTTCCTGGAAATCTTTTTTTAATAAGAAACACATAGCAACATTTTTCAAAACATAACCTTTTCTCTTCAACTATATCTCAACAAAGCCTATCCTTTTTATTTGATATAACAGCTATGAATTGACGATACGTTTACGACTCTCCTATTATGAAATCATAACCATGAAATTACGATCTCAACAACTGGATAAATTCAGGCTGAACTTCCACTGCCGCCGTCAAAAGGTTGGGAAGTTCCACAAACAAACGTTTTATGCGTGAGCCTTGCATTTTTTGCAAGCATCCTTCATAACCATCCAAAAGGCCTCCCACGATACGTACCTTTTTTCCTAGCATATCCGGATTTATTTCTTCAGGAGTATAAAAACAAGGATTATTCATCGCGTCAACAGCTCTAATGAAACGCTCCATATCTGCATTTCTTACAGTCATAGGCTGGTGATTGCCACCTTTTACAAAACGGTACTGCAACGTAGCAATTCGTTCTACAAGAGGATCAAGTACTTTACGGGAATCATAAACGAATAACAAATCAGGCATAAAAGGAACCTGCTGGCGAACACGTTTGCCCTGACAAATCCTCAGTTTCCACACCATAGGGGTAAAATACCTGATATTTAACTCGCTGAGTAATTTGTAAGCGGGTTGTTTGGCATTTCCTCTTTTCAAATCGCGCATCACGAACCATTGAGGCGATCCAGTTGTTTTTGTTACAGATTGTATCGTCCCCTGCACATCTGAGTGATTATTATGCAAGCTATCCATAGTTCGATACAGGATGTACTATCTAATCCTGCCGGCTAATATAAAACGCTAAAAAGCAAGCGGTTATAGATAAGAAAGTCTAAAGTTCAATTACCTCCCCTTCACTTTTTACCAATATTATAATTCAAAATTAGTACTATTGGTTCTCCCCAAACAAAAGCTATCTCCTAAGATGAGATAATCTTTCTG
>ULXS01039590.1_pt1 | contig 30096 bp, 22 predicted proteins | sample 1961421 | NCBI WGS metagenome assembly ULXS01 (sample SAMEA4835842, study PRJEB28245) | human gut metagenome | biome: gut microbiome; material: fecal sample | place: Denmark | collected 2008
CAAGCCCGGCGTAACAGTAATCTTCTCGCCATTGCCCGCATATTTACCTGTATAGAAATCGTACCAGTCTCCCTTAGGCAATACCACCGTACGTTCTTTCTGGCCTTTGAACATGGGAGCCACCAACAGATATTCACCAGCCATATACTGATCCTTAATTTCCTTGGAAACAGCTTCCAGATAAGGATTCTCTTCCAGATTTGCATCCGACAGTTTCGCTGTAGTTCCTTGTTCAGGATTGAAACCCGGTTCCAGATTCATGGCACGGAACGGAGGAATACCATCGAAATGATAACGTGCGAATTCACTATACCAGTAAGGCATCATCTGCATACGCAGCACAGCATACTCTTTTATCTGATTCTCTACTTCGGGGAATGTCCAGGGTTTCGTACCGCTTGCCCAGGCATTAATCATTGCCATCGGTGAGAATACTACAGACTGGAAACGGCGTAGCCAGTCTTCCGATGAACTGGAACTACGTACTTCCGGAGTCCACAATACACCACTAAAACCTGAATTAATCAAAGCAGTAATAAAGTCCTGATGACTGTAATAGTCATTATAAATCACATAGGGGAAGGAAGCAGCACCGGCATTCGATGCGCGAACCAATCCGAAGGTACGTTGATTACGCTTTTTGTACAATTCCGCAGTAGTGCGTTGTACCCACAAACCATAAGTCTGACGCATCTGCTCGGCAGCAATTCCACTGGGGAAAGTAGCTACATCCGGCCATACATAACGGTCATATCCGTCTACTTCATCCACTTTATAACCGCTGACACCGATATTCACGTGTTCCTGTTCCAGCTTATCCATCCAGATTTTGCGGGCTTTCTCGCCTGCCAGGTCGGGCACTATACCACACCATACGGTGTGTGAACCGCTTACCGGATACATTTCCTTATATATCTTTGAATCGGGAGATACGTATGGGTTTGTCCATAAGTTGATACGTACTCCTTTAGCCAACATATCTTTCACAAAGCCGGCGGGATCAGGATAGCGGGTAACATCCCACTCAAAGGTACAAGGATACGCTTTGCTTTGCCAACCCGGTTCCAGTCCGATGAAGTCCAACGGGAAACCGCGTTGTTCAAACTCATCCGCTTCGTTCTTCACGTCTTCAGCTGTATAGAGCTTCTTTGTACGTTGTGTAAAGCCCAATCCCCAGCGCGGAGGCAATGTACCACCTCCACAGAGCAGGTTATAACGACGGACAACATCCATAGGAGTAGGTCCGGCAAACAGATAAATTTCTGCACCCGGGGCAGGAACCAAGATAGAAACGGCATCCGAGTAAGGAGCAGATGTCCAGGTCTTATCCAGATTACGATCCTTGGCAACCGGAGCATTCGGACTATCCTTACGTGCGCCGCTACCAGCATACACAGTCAGATAACGTGCCGAATTGATCAGTACCCCATAACCGGAACTGGAAATATAAAAGGGAACAGGAGCATGTGTGCGTCCGTTGTCACGTCCACCGTAATGGTCTACATGCAGGTTCAGAATCTTGCCACGCTGGTGTACCGTCTGGAAGTTCAGTCCAAAGCCGTACAACTGTTCCTTGCGTTGCAAAGGAATACGGAGACTTGTTTTGCCATCCTGTATGAAACCCACAATTTCATTCGCTAATTGGGGTAATGTCACCTCCGGTAAGCGGGCAAAACCTTCCTTTTGCGGTGTGACACCGGCCACTCCCAGTAATGAATACTCTTCAGGAGTACCTACCACACCTTTCCAAACGCCAGGCTCCACTTGCTGCCAGGCTATCTGTGCTTTAGCTGGACATAGCATCAACAAAGCCATTGCCCCTACAATCAAAATCTTCTTCATTCTCTTCATTTTATTATAATAGTGTTATTCTCATTTCATCGGATTATACCGGCAAAGCCACCATTCGGAAGTACCTTCACTTTTACCGTTCCGTTCATATTCTCCACAGGCGTGTAGTCAAAACTATCTTTATCTTTTCCATCTATAATCATAGTGAATGGTTTACCTTCACATCCGGCAGGCAAGGTAAATTCTATTTCACGTTCCTCTTCTTTGCCACTGATACCGCCAATATACCAGACATCACCGGAACGGCGGGCTACAACAGCATAATCAGCAGGATACCCAGCCAACAGGATACTTTCGTCCCAGGCAGCAGGTACTTCTTTCAGGAATTGTTTCGGTTGTTCCGGTAGAGAAAGATAAGACTCCGCCTTATCAGCAAAACATTGAAAACCGGATTCAAAGACTACTGCCAGAGCCAACTGATGCCCCATAGTTGTCTTACGTATAGCAGGTACCCCTTGGCGTACTTTATCAGAGAAAGTCACCGGAGTATAATCCATCGAACCGACTACATTGCGTGTGAAAGGTACAGTAGCATTATGTTTTGCCGCCTGGTCGCAACGTTCCTGACGTCCCAGGGTTTCTGCACCCCGGATAGCTTCCGTAGTCAGCATATTCGGATACGTACGTTCAAAGCCACGGGGTAAAGTGGCACCATGAAGATCTACCAGCAAATGATTGTCCGCCGCATCTTTCAATAAAGCCGGATAAAGTTGGATAATACGTTGTTTGTCTGTATCAAAGAAATCAACCTTGATTCCTTTCACTCCAATTTCACTGATGCGTTTCATTTCTGCACGACGTAATTCAGGATCACTCATCAGACGATGCGTCGGTATAGAGTCGTTGTCACGCCCTGCACCGGAATGGTACCATAACCAGACACCCACTCCCTTCTTCTGTGCGTATTTCACTACATCTTCCATAGTGCCACCGTTGCCCATATTTTGCCAACCGGCATCAATCAGCATATATTCCCAACCCATTTCCGCACTAAGATCCACATATTTCAGTTGCGCTTTATAATCACGGGGAGTGCTGCCATTAGACCACCAGCTCCATGAAGCGCGTCCGGTCTCTATCCAGGATTCATCGCTTACTACAGATGCAGGATTCAGGTGTGAAACCATTTGTGTCTGGAATATGGTATTCAGATCATCCCCTATGATAATGGCACGCCAGGGAGTGAACCACGGTAATTCTGATACCGGCTCTACTGCATCCGGTACAATTGGCTCATCCGGTTCCGGAAAGCGGATTTTATATGCTTTATCTGTTCCGGCATTATCTATATGAGTAGCAGGATATGAGCCATCCAGATGAGCTTCTGTGATCATCATCCAGATTCCGTTGGTATTGAATAGCATAGGGAATGCCCAACCACGCCCATGCCCACATTCCGAACGGATATCTATTTCACTCCGGCAATATTGTTCATAGCTCGGTTTATGACGATCGTTCCAGTCATACGGGTGTATCCACGCTTTTCCATTTACGGGTACGGCAAATTCTGTATGCTCGGTCTGGATGGTGTGCATCTGTCCAGCCTCTCCGGGTAGTTCATAACGGAAAGCAACTCCGTCATTATATACCCTTACGGTCAAATTAAACAGCTTATTCTCTTTAGTACGGAAAGTAAAAGTCTGCTCACGGCACTCATCCGTAGTATTCATCTTCTTACCGGATTTTAACTGATAAGCATTAGAAATATCTTTCACTGCAGAAGCGGAAACAAATTGCACGTCTTTTCCATACTCACAATTATCCATAACCAACCCTAAAAGAGATTTCTCCATTGCCACTCCGTTTTTATAAAATACAGAGTAGCTAAGCGCTGTACTTCCATTTTCCTGTTTATTCTCCAAGGCAAAGCGGATGTTGCTGTCCTTAGACACTAACTCCCATACATCAGGAGCCGTACAGGAAGTCATTAATATTACAAACAGAAACAGTGCTGTATTCAATAGCTTTTTCATGGTATTCATCATTTATAGATTTGCATATCTCCATCTTCACAAATAATCTCCGGACGAGCATCGGGATTCTTCAACTCAAACGTAACATTCTTCAGTTTCAATCCTTTCACATGGCGTGCCCATACCCCGTATGCCGGAATCTTAGGACCGAAAGTTTTCACTTCCGGATATTTGTCTATAGCTTCAGGCACCTGAGACAAGGCATCTTCAGGAGTTCCTGTACCCAATAAACGAATATGAATATTTTCCAAAGTCAGGTTTGTAATATAATGTCCCGGAATGCCGGTAATCAGAATACCGGAAGGAGGCGTCAGTTGAGCCTTATCGGCAGCCACTGCCTTTACGTTGCGAATCGTCACATTTTCAAAGACTCCAATCGGTTGCTGACGGTCTTCTTTTTTGCGAAAAACACTAAGACGAGCACCCAAACGAAACAGCATCGGTGTACGTACTTCGTCCATCGTGATATCAGAGATTTCCACATTACGCAGATGGGCCCCATCTACAGAGAATAACTTAATACCTCCATTCTTGGTATCGTAAATATGACAATTGCTGATCTTGATGTTCTCAAATCCCGCCATGGATTCTGTCCCCATCTTAATGCCCGCCTGATTGCTTTTCAACTTCATGTCCGTAACAATGATATCATCGCACCCCATTTTACTGGCAGTAGTCTTAAAGCAAAGAGCATCGTCACCACTGATAATATCACAATTACTAATACGTACATGCTGGCAACCATCAATATTAATGCCATCATTATGAGCTACTCCAAAACTGCGTATCGTCACATTGTGGATATTCACATTACGGCATTGAAAGTAATGGGAAGTCCAGGCACCTGCATATTTTAAAGTAACTCCTTCCACGCGCACACCTTCACAACGAACCCAACGAAGCAAGAAAGGACGCAATCCCCAACGCTGTCCTTCCGGACGGGTATCAACTTTTATATGCCGTTCTTTCAAAGCCGAACCTTGACCATCGATAACACCTTCACCCTCCAAGGCAACATTTTTAGCATCTACCGCTACCAGTAATGCCCAACCGACATCAATGCCCAGGCCTTCGGTAAAAGGATCAAGGTTATCGTAAGCTTTATAATCGGTAGTGCCCAGAATAAGGGCATCTTTCTCCAAATGCAAAGTCACATTATCTTTTAGCACGATAGTAGCCGACAAATAGGTTCCGGCAGGCACAAGTACCGTTCCACCACCTGCCTTATGACAAGCATCAATTGCTTTCTGGATAGCGGGCGAATCCATCTTTTTGCCGTTTCCCCGAGCACCGTACTTCTTTACATTAAATGTTTCAGCCTGCAACGTAAATGGCAGAACAAGTAACATTAACAACAGTAATAAATTCTTTTTCGTTTTCATGGTTAGTATATGTAAGTTAACTATTTAATTTCCTTTGCAATATTCACTGTATAGATCCTGTTACTGCGCCGTCCCGGATGTTCCAAACGCAATTCATTGGTACCTTTAGCCAACGCTACAGGGAATACAAACTCTCCGCGTTTCCCATCAAATGTAGCCAAATAACCGATATTCTCACTGATTTTCTCCCCATTAATATATAAGTAAGAAGGAACCGGATTGCCACCCGCATAAGATACTACCAAATAATATTCACCTTTATGTGGAATGTTGACTTTCCAACTCACACTTCCTTCAGAACTTCCTTTCTCGCCTTTGAATTCTACCGAACCATCCTCATTCAAGGATGCAGATCCCTGTCTTTCCATATCTTTAGCCTGGCATATCTTTATATTCTCCAAACGACGTACCACTACACGTTGTGAAGATGTTACCTTTCCATTTGCCAAAGTCTCCAGATTAAACTCAGTCGTCTTAGAAATAGACAAAGGAATGACGCCTTCTGCAACTTCCAGATGTTTACCATTCAATCGCACTTCATCTGCATGGGATGTTTTATAATGCAAGGCATTTTTATCTGCGTAGAAGTATTCTATTGCCGGACGCTTTTCATCCAACGGAACTCTGTATAATTCAATCCCTTTACCTGTGCCCAGATTACGACTGTACATCCGGTGCGTTGGATTATTCCAATGCTCATGTACTCCCAGGCTACCTTGCTCTTTTCCAATATAAGCTATTCCCGAAGGAGGATTCCCTATATTCGCCGCCTCATGAAGAAAATTGTCGGCATTGGCACATAAAGGAAGTTCCGAATAAATAAAATCAAGTACCACTGATTCGATGGCAACCTGATCATTGGAAGCCAGGAAACTGGAGGTCCAGCCATTATTGAACGGGGGAAGTTGGAAACGTACCGCTTTCCCGTTATGCTTGGGATTTACGTACATAGCATCCACCAGATACACCAAAGTGTTTCCGCCTATACGTTCGTGAGCCATCAGATCGACAATGCAGTTATAAGTGCCCATACCACGGAAGGAAGACCAGTCTCGAATAGAAAGATGCAAAGGCGGCACATTGCCTATCGAACCGAACTGATTCTTACCGGTAGCCGTTATAGCTGTCTGTCCGGCACTGTCCCGCCATTTATCGGTTGGTTCGGAATGTCTTTTCATTAATGCCATGTTAATCATATAGTCGGCTTCATAAGCCGCACGTGCCAAACTTCTGGCACCGGCATCGGTAATCTCACTGGAATAACGAATTACATCAGGAACAAATCCTCCCCAATTCTGATAATTGACATTTGGATAAACCGGTTGTACATAATCGTAAACAGCCGAAATACCCCGACGCTGTGCATCATATACTGTAATACAATTCTGGGGAATTTTCATTATATCCACCAATTGATGCAGCAAAGAATACACTGACTGTGGAGTAGCATCAATGATATTAGTTCCACCATTGTCATTCAGATTAATCTTGATAGCAATCTTCTCACCTTTCTTATACTTCACCGCTCCCTTACCTTTCTTATAATTAAAGGTTCTGAACAATTCATCCCATGCCTTATCAATCGTATTTTTGCGGGTCAGTGCAATGATCACTCCCTCCATCATATCATCGACACGTGTCTGACTATTATTATCCGGATCCGAATAAAGTCCTCTTTTTCCATCCCAGGCAGCCGCCTTCGGATCATGTGCCCATGCCACCCGCCCCGGATGAATTCCTCTGGCTACTCCCATCGGAGTGTTGGGAGCATCAACAGGCACAAAACGTCCCATATCAGTACCATTATCAATCTGCTTACGAATGACCTGCCCCATTAAAGAATTATCCACTGACATTATATATAATGTACCCGATAATAATATACCGACCGCCAATACGGACACCCCCATATAGAACCGACGGGAATGCCACAAGAGTTTGAAACGTTTCCACGTACCAAATCCAACCAATGTGCTACTGATAAAAGCTACGAAAGAGAAAGCGACAGGAGCTGCAATTTGCTGACAAGGATATTCTATTCTGGAAGGTTTGGGTACTACCCGTATCAGAAACCAAATCAGAGCAGCTAATCCGAACAGAGGAAAGCAAACCTTCAAAATAACATTTTTCTTGTTGATTCCAACGATTCGTCCACTCTTCGGACAAGTCTTAAAAAACCATCTTTTTATTTTTGTATTCATTTCATTAGATATAAAGGATTATCTTTCATGGTTACAAAAATAGGCAGATAAAAAAGAGACGATTATCAGTATTTCATCAAATACTTGAAAAATCGTCTCAACCAAGCAGACAGTGTCTTATTTATGTAAATAGAGTAACTCTATTCCAATGTCTTTCCCCATATTACGGCTATATTTCTTTTCTTCCGGATTATTCCAATGTTCCAAAACTCCGAGACTGCCAACTCCTGTACCATCTCTTTCCGGATCATAGAAAGTAGTGGATAACGGACGGTCTGCCAGAGCCGCTTCCACCAGATACATATCGCAATAATCCACATCGGCCATACGTGGAAACTCTGCACTCAGGAAATCAATACCCACCGCATCAATGGCTACCGGATCCTGGGAAGCCAGCAGTGAGCAAGGCCAGTCTCCATTAAACGGTGACATCTTCCATTTACCGGAAGGCACTCCGTTCACCTTTTCCGAACCGTACAGGCCATCTATCAGAAAGAGCATTGTCTTTTGTCCCAGATCCTTATGTGCGATATAATCGGTAAAGGTCATATAGCGTGGCTTTCCCCCACGATCCTGATTAAAATTATTATGCTGATTTTTACGGAAGTCCCGGTTGATGTCCGTTACTCCATACCAGTTTTTCGCACAGAGTGTTACTCCCTGTCCGCCATGTCCTTTCAGCAATGCCATATTGATCAGGTAATCAGCCTCAAGTGCACAGTTTGCCAATCCTCGCGCCAAACGGCCATTATCAGCTGAATACGGAATTGCATCTGCCGTATAAGTAGATTGGGTACGCCCGTTTCCTCCTTCATTATCTAAATATACAACACCGGGAAATTCGGCATGACATTTATCATAAAGAGTTTTCGTAATAAAACGACTGGCATCAAATACTGTGATTTGCTCCTGAGGCACTCCACCGTCATTCACCAAACTACGAAGCAAAGCAAGCGTCAGATGCGGAGAAGCATTCAACTGTTCACAATCTTCATGGGAGAAAGTATTATTCTGATTAATCTTGATAGCAATTCTTTCTCCTTTTTTATATCCACGCTTCCCTTTATCATGCTGTTGATTGAAATAAATAAAAAGGGATTTCCAGGCTGCCTTTTCTTTCTTCTCTCCGGTCAAGGACAAGAGGGACTGGTTTAGAAGCCAGTCGGCATCTACCTGATTATTCCAGCGATCTTCAAACCAAAAGCCCTCTCCTTTCTGCCATGTAGCGGCACCCGGCGCATGAGTCCATACCACCCGACCCGGATAAATACCTTTCGCCTCCCCTACCGGATTATTCTTACCCCATGCCATACGCGGTTCTCTAGCCGGAAGAAAAGTTTGTGCCAGCATGTCAGTGCTATTTTCTACCAACATCAAAGCACCGAAGAAACAAAAACCTGCAAAAGCAAAGACTCCTACCACTACTTTCCGGTTACGGAATGCTTCACGTAACTTACGCAGACTCACCCAGACTCCCGTGAACGAGAGTAAGTACATGACAAATGCAGACATCAGCGGTGCCGCTGTCTGCATACATGGATAACTGGCACGGGAAGGTTTCGGAATAACCCGTACTAAAAACCAGATAGTAGAAAAAAGACCGAGTCCCCAAAAGAAGAGTATCTGTATCCCTCTGGAAGTAAATTCCCCTTTCTCGGTCCTTTCTTTAAAATATAAATAAATACGTTTCATACTTTCTCACCATTATCTATTATTTCTTCATGTTTCTCTGTTCTTATTTGATGATAATCTTTTCACTACGAAACACTTTTACGTTTTCTTTATCCGTAATGCCTTCTTTCACTTTCAGATTCCTGATCTCAGCGCCAATCACATCGTCCAGTACTACTGCATAACGCCCATCTTTCTGCTCAGCACTGATACTGCAATTATCTAATAGGAAGTCCTTCACATGACGCGCCCAGAAACCAAAAGAAGGTTGTATTTTCAAATCACCTACATTATAACGTCCTACTCCGATTTCAGGCGGATATGCTTCTGCATCTTCTACCGGATGTCCGCCTTTCACGAGTAAATTTACATCATGGAACTGTACATTCTTAATATATCCGGTATGCTGGCCATTCGGCAAACGGAATGTCAGTCCTCCTTCCACAACCTCTGTATCCGGCAGTTTGAAACCTGCAATGATGGGAGTTGCCGTATTTTGAGAGCCATCGTATGCTTTCCAGCGATCTCCCCGGAAAGAACTTCCACCATAAACCTCATCAATATCTACTCCACAAATCACAATATTCTCCACTTGCCCGATATCAGAGTTAGTCACCAGCAACTCTTTACGTACACTTCCATTTTCCGTGAATGTAAAAGGAGCGACATCAGCACCCAACACACGGCCTCTATTGGATATAGATATGAAGAACGGAGCACGGGTACGATGCATCACCGAACGGGAATGTATCGGTCCTGTCTTTCCACTATTCAGATAGACATTTTTTATATGTCCGCCATCATTGGTAGATATGGAGAAACCTGCTTTATTGGCACCCAGTACATAAATATTATCCACGTATAAGTCCTGAATATCATCCGCTGTTTCCGAACCTATCTGGAATAGGTTACAATTGGTATCTCCAACGATATTGCGTACCATATAGTTACGTGCCGGACGGGTAAAACCTAATGAACAATCCGAACCCGGTTTCACAATATCATCCGAACTGACGCGCGAATAAATGTTCGTCACCGTTACATCATTGCACGCCATAAAGTCGTAGATATCACGGGCATTCCGGGTATTATGTTTGGCAAAATAGGTATCATGCACATGAATACCATCAGTACCTGTAGTCAACAAAACAAAATGCCCTCCCTGATCTATATGCAGCATATTGCTGACATCATAATTCTTCCGGTTATCCGTATCTATGTAGTAAGGCTCATCTTTTTGCGGATCATACCACATATCTTTACCCATAGCCCAGCCTCCAATTTCAATATTGGTACAAAGTTTTAAAGAAAACATTTTGTCGCAACGTTTCTCGGGAACATTATTCATGACTTTATCAGAAGTAACCAAATTACCATTACCCGTGATACGGCCTGTACCCACAATCTTCACATTATCAATGCGTTCTCCAAAGAACATTGCATTGCGGAAGAACGTATGTCCCACATCCTGCTTCGTCAGATAGTTTTCCGGATCGGCATAAGGACGAGGATCGGTAGGAGAAAGTCCCGAACGATAGGCCCGGTCACTAAACCAGGTCGTTTCCGGTGCATCACCACCCGGAAGTCCCTGAATTGTGGCGTCTGCATCCAGATGTAACCAGACATTACTCAACAGATGAACCGTCCGCACATTATAGGTGCCTGCCGTAAATCGCAGAATCCCCCCACCCAACTTATTCATCTCTATAATAGCTTTGTTTATGGCTTCCGTATCGTCTGCTATTCCATCTCCTTTTACTCCTGTAGTCTTAATATCCTGCAAACCGGAATAGAACCAGGCTATATTTGATTCTCCCTGGTTATCACCTCCTTTTACAAGCAGTTTAAAAGCATACAATTGATTAGGATTCAACCGGCCGGCGGTAGCGAAATCATCGTCCGGCAATATCGCTGTTCTTACAGGTTTCCATGTTTTTCCCTTATCCTCTGACAATAACAAAGTCACGGATTCCGCATTACGAGGCGCTGTCCAGTAGAAAGAAGTGAAAGATAAATCCCAATCCTTTTTATATGTAAATGCCTGTAAGGGGGTACGGGTAAAATCAGCAATAGTCGTCACACCTTCAAAAGTTGCAGTAGCAACCGGACTATGCAGAACTTCCGGTTGAGAGGTTATATAATCAGCCTCGAATGTATAATTACCTTTTTCCGGTATTGCCACTCCGCGAAAACAAAGACGGATATCAGGGCCGTTAGAGGGACGGAAATCCAAATCTTTAAATATTAACAGAGTACCTTTCTTCCCATCTTTACGAATTTCCACATCCCCAACCTTTTTATATGAATAGTTGGTTCCGGTTCTGCCGATAGACTGTTTAGGCAAATCACGAAGAATCACTTCTCCACGACCTATTACATTTACCGTTGTATTGTCCAATGTTACAGCAATCCCTTCCGGTACGCGGATAGTGACAGTAGTCATCGGGCTACGCTGTCCGGCATAAAAATCAAGTGTCAGATTTCCCGCAGTCTTTATGGTAAATGTAGTACGGTCCAACTTTATCACGGGAGGTAACGCTCCTTTACGTACCCCTATAAACAAACGCTTTTTAGAGGCTGATTGTAAGTAATCACCATTAACCGGAAGACCTTCCGTTTTCTCCTGTCCGGTAGAAGTAAAAAGACGATAAAAGCCCGAACCGGAATGAACCAACTGTTCTTTCAGAGCTTCAACTGACGGCAAAGTAGAACTTAAGCCCTCATTTTCGGGAGTATCTACAGTATAACGATAAGTAGAACCTTCAAACAACAATAAAGAATCACTCGTCAGTTGCCAAGGATACAATTCCCCTGCCTGAATGCCTGTTCCTACCACTCCCAATAACAGGGACAAAAGAAAAGTCTTTGATAATATAGCTCTCATATCCAATAGTATATTTTTCATAAATTAGCGATTCGTATTGATATGGTTAACATTCTCTTTCAACGCCTTATACCATGCCGGACCGGCAGTAAAGATACAGGCATCTATCCGTTCTTTTTCCTTTTGGTTCAAACCGTCAGGCATATCAACCGGTCTAAAACCTCCTCTCACCTGTTCATAAGGAACACTCGAAAAGGAATTCTTATCAGAAAATGCCCACTTATTATCCAGAAATAAGAAGCCGGGAAGCACTTCATCCGCCCTTACAATTTTCAAATCAGGAGTTTGCCCTGCAAACAGATTATGGGCAAAGCGAACATTACGAGGCATCTTTTCTCCACGACCAGAACCTAATTCCAAAGAACTATTCAAGAAGGTATTATAAGCGATATCCACATTCTCTACCCGATGATATGAAGTCAGCGGTTCTTGTTTCACATCCGTTTCTGCTGTAGGGCGTTCATAGACTCCCACGCGTACCAATAACCCGAATGATCTTACATCCTTCATATAATTATCATAAACTGTATGTCCCTGGTTAATAATACGGATACCAGCAGTTCCACGCAAATTATGTCCTATAAATGTATTCGACTCTATTACATTGTAATGTCCATGACGACAAACCAATCCACCGGCAGATTCATAAAACAAGTTTCTACGCAATACATTATGACAAGACTTCACAGAAATAATCTCATTTTCTCCACTACACCTGAAAAAGACATTGTCCTCAACAATTGTCCGAGATTCCAACTGAGAAGACCAAGAGTGTCCGATACGAATAATTTCTGCTCCGTTGCCACCATAAGGCTGACGTTCGCCGAAAAAATTATGATCTATCAAGTGGTTATTCAAATGGTTATCAGCACTGAGCCACACTTGTAGAACCAGTCCTCCTACCCGTTTATTAGCAAAATAACAGTGGTCTATCCGGTTATTGGTTCCTCGTAATCCAACCCAGTATTCATCCCCTTCATTCGGTCGTTCACCTTTCTGAGGGTCATTACACTCATCAATCACACAACGAGTCATCCGGCAATAAGATGCATATTCTCCTTTCTCCCTCTGAAAATCAATCATATCATGCCCTATGGCCCACGCCTTATAAAAGAGTAAATCCTCCAGTTGCAGATACTCCCCATATATCTTCAGCCTTAACTTCCCCGAAACAATAGCCCTTCCGGGATTCTCAGCCCGCCAGACAATCGGTTTACCAAAAACCCCTTTACCCGTAAAATGTATTTCTTCCAGATTATGATACGTTCCGTCTTTCAGTACGACGGCATCCCCCGGCTGCAAATTTCCACTACCCAGCAACTGTTTCATCGCCGGAACATCTTTCGGTGAAAATGTATACTCTTTGGCATTAGCAAAGAGTGACACTGTTAAAAGCAAAAGAACACAAAGTTTTTTCATCATGTTTTTCAATTAGAGTTTAAAATCACAGAGCAAATATAGATGATTAAAACATGAACGGAAATAGCCTCCTTCCCTCCGGAAGTAGTTTGAGAAGATAATTCAAAAGAATGGTACGTTTTTATAAACCTGAAGTGCAGATATAAAAAAATCGTCCCCTTACATTGTGATTACAACGTAAGGGGACGACCCTTTTCTAAAAATAGAAATTATTTATTTCTTAGCCGGTGCCGGAGAAGAATATCTTGCATTCAATCCGTCTACGATTTCTTTTGTAATATTATAGATGCTGTCAGCATACAACAGGTTATCAAAACCGGTATTACTGATAATCATGCTGTATCCCTTTGTTTTATTATACTCTTTCAGGAAAGCATTGATAGAATCACGCAATTGCAAGCTGTTCTTTTCGTTTTCGCTCATCAACTCTGACTGCAATTTATTGCTCAAAGCCTGCAAGTCTTGCTCCAGTTTAGCAATACGGTTGTATTCCTGTTGAGCTCTTTCCGGAGAAAGATACGCATTATTCTGATACTTCGTCTGGAATTCCTGTTTCTGTTTTTCTAATTCCCGAGCTTTCTGGTTTATCGTCAAACGAACATTCTCACTCTTCTTTACCATACCTTCATTCAGGTCAATGCAGAAATTATATTGTGACAGAAGTGTGTCTATTTCAACATAAGCAATCTTCATTCCAGAAAGTTCACCTGAAGCTTGTCCTGACGTAGTTGCCGTTTGATTATCAGCTTTACCTGTACACTGAGAAAATAAAACGATAAGTGCAAGGGCAGCCAAACCGTTTACGAGGTAGTTCAATCTCTTCATAACTTGTAAAAAATATAGTTTTTAAATTATTAATTCATACTATCATTTAAGGCTTTTTCCAATTCGTCAATGGAGAAACGGGGTTTCTTCTGTGCTTCCCGGTCCTGCGACTGGGCACACCCAATACCTCTCTCCCGCATTGCTTTATTACCGCTGACGTGCCCGTTCGGGAACTTTCCGCCTTTCACAAAAAAGACTTTTACACCTAATAATGCAATGCAAATAGCAACTATTAACAAACTTATCAATACTGTATCGAGCATTTCTACTATTTTTGTAATACGAAAATAGACTGCATTTCAGCAAAATGAAAATAAAATTTTCTTTTGCATTCAATTTGCTCTATTTTTGTGGGTGCAAATATAGGGCTTTGTATGGACTAACCCACTTTTTTTACCATAAAAAAAGAGAAGCGGTTATAAAATAGCCAATTGATTTAACTATATTTAGCAATAAGAGATTAAATACGAACATTCATAAAGGAATTAATATGGAAAAGAATGAACTGAAGCCGGCAGGCGTTTTTCATTATTTCGATGAAATCTGCCAAGTGCCGCGTCCTTCGAAGAAGGAAGAGAAAATGATTGCTTATCTGAAAGCATTCGGTGAAAAACATAAGTTGGAAACGCTGGTTGACGAAGCCGGCAACGTCCTCATCAAAAAGCCCGCTACACCGGGTATGGAGAACCGTAAGACCGTAGTGCTGCAATCTCACATCGACATGGTGTGTGAAAAGAACAACGATGTGCAGCACGACTTCCTCACCGACCCGATAGAAACCGTAATTGAAGGGGAATGGCTGAAAGCCAAAGGTACAACGCTGGGAGCCGACAACGGTATCGGTGTAGCTACAGAACTGGCTATCCTTGCAGACGACAGCATCCAGCACGGACCTTTGGAATGTCTGTTTACGGTGGACGAAGAAACCGGACTGACAGGTGCCTTTGCCCTGAAAGAAGGTTTCATGAACGGTGATATTTTGCTGAACCTCGACTCGGAAGATGAAGGAGAACTCTTTATCGGCTGTGCAGGAGGAATCGACTCCGTTGCAGAGTTTACATATAAAGAGGTGGATGTACCTGCCGGATACTTCTGCTGCAAGGTACAAGTGAAAGGATTGAAAGGCGGACACTCCGGTGGAGATATCCATTTGGGGCTCGGTAATGCCAATAAGATATTGAACCGTTTCCTGAGTCAAACTTTCCAGAAGTATGATATGTACTTGTGTGAAATAGACGGTGGTAATCTGCGCAATGCCATTGCACGCGAAGCACACGCGGTTATCGCTATACCTGAGGATTACAAGCATGACCTGCGTGCCGATCTGAATATTTTTGCGGCGGAAGTACAAGCTGAGTATGCCGTAGTCGATCCGGGGTTGCAACTCATCTTAGAATCGGAAAACACCCGTGCGAAAGCCATCGACAAAGATACTACGAAGCGTCTGCTGCAAAGCCTCTACGCTTGTCCTCACGGAGTGTATGCTATGAGCCAGGACATTCCCGGACTGGTAGAAACGTCTACAAACCTTGCATCCGTCAAGATGAAGCCGGGCAACATTATCCGCATCGAAACCAGCCAACGCAGTTCTACCGCTTCGTCTAAGCAAGATATAGCCAATATGGTACGTACCGTATTCGATATGGGAGGCGCCAAAGTTACTTTCGGTGAAGGCTATCCGGGTTGGAAACCTAATCCACACTCTGAAATACTGGAAATCGCCGTCGAGTCATACAAACGTTTATTCGGTGTAGATGCCAAGGTGAAAGCTATCCATGCCGGACTGGAATGCGGTCTGTTCCTCGATAAGTACCCGGCACTTGATATGATTTCCTTTGGTCCTACTTTGCAGGGTGTGCATTCTCCCGATGAACGGATGCTGATTCCTACAGTAGATAAGTTCTGGAAACACCTGCTGGATATCCTGGCTAATGTTCCCATAAAGAAATAACTCACATCCCTTATCCCTTTTATACGGATGGTTAAAGGGGAGTATGTATAAGATGGCATCTTTCGTAACACAAGATGCCATCTTGTGCATAGTAGTTTATAGAGATACAACTCCTTTCAATATACCATCGTCTCATCAAGGTAGTAAGATAAAAGCGACAGATATAATAAAGCGACAGAAATACCGTTATTTAGTAAAACCTACAGAACGTACGGTATGAAATCGAAAGCACTATACCTTATATATATATTCCCGATACTTTTCCTGTTGTCCTTTGCCGCCTGCGACGACATGGATGATTATTCGTCCGACCCGAAGCATACACTTTGGTTCTCACAGGACACGCTGCGTATGGACACCGTACTCACCGGCATTCCCACTTCCACCCGCCAACTGAAAGTTTACAATCCACATAAGAAGGCATTGCTGATATCTTCCATTATTCTTGCCAATGCCGGCAAATCCGGTTTCCGTATCAATGTGGATGGCATTAGGGGGGATCAATTCTCCGACATAGAAATTGCAGGAGAAGACAGCCTCTACATTTTTGTAGAAGCGACTCTGCCTCAGCTGGACAATGCCGACATCAGGTTGATAAAAGACTCTATCCTCTTTCAACTGAATGGCATCCGGCAAGAAGTTAAGCTACGGGCGTATGCACAGGATGCTTTTACTTTCCGGGGGAAAGTAATCGAGAAAGATACATTGATAGCCTCCCAACGGCCGATATTGATTTATGACAGTATCAGTGTAGCTCCGGATGCGCACTTAACGCTGGCGGCAGGTCCCCGCCTGTATTTCCACGGCAAGGCTGGAATGCAGGTACACGGACGCTTATCTGTGACAGGCAGTTTATCCGCCCCGGTCGTTTTCCGGGGAGATCGCACCGACCGTATGTTCCCTTATCTTCCTTACGACCGGTTACCGGGACAATGGGGCGGCATACGATTCTACAAGAGCAGTTACGAGAATCATCTTGTTTATGCAGACATTCATGGAGGAAGTTTCGGTATTCGCTGTGACTCTTCGATGACAGACCGCAAGAAACTGACATTGGAGTCTTCTATCATACGGCAGGTATCAGGCAACGGACTGGAGTTGATATCGTGCCAGGTGGTGGTAGGAAACAGTGAAATCAGTAATGCGGGAGAGAATTGCGTCAGTTTGTTAGGGGGAGATTATACATTCACTCACTGTACGCTGGCTAATTATTTCAGTTGGAACGTACGGAAAGGAACGACATTGCAAGTCCGGAATGAACAGGATGACATGGCCTATCCGCTTTCATCAGCTATCTTCCGTAACTGTATCATTGCAGGTTCGGGCACGGATGAAATCAACGGAGGACGCTCCAAGAACGAGAGTATAGCTTTCAATTATTACTTCTCACACTGCCTCATCAACTCGGTGAAAGAAGAGAATGACAAGATAGTCAATGTGATTTGGGAGAAAGACGATAACTTCTTGCTGATGGATAGCCGTACGCAGGAATACAGCTTTAGCCTCAATGAAAAGTCTAAAGCCATCAATTTAGGAAAGCAAGAAGATGCTATCGCTTATCCGACAGACAGAAACGGGAACTCCCGACTACAAGATACAGCACCGGATGCGGGATGTTATGAGAAATCGGCTTCAAAAGATGAATAATAATTGCTATACCTTAAAATGGCATCTCCTCTTCTTGCTGTTCTTCCCTTTTTTTACCCTCTACGGACAAACGAAGAAAGATACTCTCTCTTTTCGCATCGTCAGCTATAATATTGAAAACTTATTCGATTGCCGCCACGATACGCTAAAGAATGATTACGAGTTTCTACCCGACGCGATGCGCCACTGGAATTATACGAAATATAAGAAGAAACTGGATGCCATAGCCCGCACGATCACAGCCGTAGGCGGTTGGACTCCGCCTGCACTCGTAGCCCTTTGCGAAGTAGAAAACGACAGCGTATTGCGCGACCTGACCCGGCGTTCGGTTCTTAAGGAAGCCAGATACCGCTATGTAATGACCGACTCACCCGACCAGCGCGGAATTGATGTGGCACTGCTCTATCAGAGAGATCAGTTCAAATTGATTTCCCATCAGGGTATTCCCATACCTCGCAGATCCGGCAAAAAGAAATTCCGCCCTACACGGGATATACTGCACGTCTGCGGAATGTTGCTGAACAGCGATACCCTGGACATCTTTGTTGTCCATCTTCCATCCCGTTCAGGAGGTGCCAAGGAGAGTGAACCCTATCGTCTACTTGCTGCCGGACAACTGAAAGTTGCGGTAGACAGTATCTATTCCCATCGGCATCATCCGCAAATTCTTATCATGGGAGACTTCAATGATTATCCCGATAATGCATCCGTCAACAAAATACTCTCAGCAGAAGCACCACCCCAGAATGGTGACAGCCTGCAACCGCAAAAGCTATATCACTTACTTGCCCGCAAGAGCGCAATTCGAAAGCACTTCGGCAGTTACAAATATCAGGGTGAATGGGGATTACTGGATCATATCATCGTGTCCGGCACTCTTCTTCAACCGGATGCGGATTTCTGCACCGGCGAGGATAAAGCTGATGTATTTCATTCTTCGTTCCTATTGACGGAAGATAAAAAGTATGGCGGAATACAGCCATTCCGCACTTACTACGGAATGAAGTATCAAGGTGGTTACAGCGATCACCTCCCAGTATGGGCGGATTTCCGGCTCATTTATTAATCCGAATACTGATACAGTTTCAAATCAAACTTCTGTACCATCACCAGCAAATGATCGAATATATCGGACTGAATACGTTCATATTCTTTCCATACCTTATTTCGGGAAAAGAAGTAAACCTGAATGGGAACTCCATAAGTGGTCATTTCCTTCTGGCTGATAATCAAGTCCAAATCCTGGTTCACGACAGGAAGGCTGCAAAGATAACGTTCGATGTAAATACGGTAGAGTTGCGCATTGGTAGGTACCTCGCCTTCTGCCGGCTGATAGTCTGCCATCAAAGGAACTTCCTTACGGATGGTATCCAACATTTCGGGAGTGCAAAACTTCAGGGTCGTCATGTCCAGATAGATATTCTTATCCACACGCCGGCCACCACTCTCCTGCATACCGCGCCAATTCTGGAAAGAGCCGTTCACCAAGGTATAAGGTGGGATGGTAGAAATCGTGTTATCCCAGTTCTGTATCTTTACGGTGTTGAGGGTTATCTCTTTCACAATACCGTTGGCGGAGCCATTGGGCAAAGCAATCCAGTCGCCGATACGCAACATTTCATTGGCAGATAGTTGTACTCCAGCCACAAAGCCCAGAATGCTATCCTTGAATACTAACATTAATACTGCCGCCGAAGCACCCAGCCCGGCAAAGAGGGTTGCGGGAGATTTATCTATAAGAATAGAAATGGCAATGATAGCCGCCACAAAGAATAACAATACCTGCAATACCTGGACAAAGCCTTTCATCGGATGATTCTTACTATTGTCCTTCTGATTATGAAAATCCAGAAAAACGAGCAACAGCCCATTCAACGCAAAGGCTAAAGCAGCCACTATATACACGGCACAAACTTTCTGCGACAACTCCAACAGTTCTACTCCGTGTACAAAGGTATGAGGCAACAGGAAGTAAATCAGAATTCCCGGTAAGGTATGTATCAGATGGGGAACCACTTTCCGCTTCATCAGCAAAGTATTCCAGCGATGGGGTGAACGATTGGTATAATGCTTCATTCCCCCTACCAATATTGCCTGAAACAGATAGTCCAGTCCTATAGCTACGGCAATGATTAATATGGCGATGATAGTTTCATCAAATGTATTCGCTATTTTAGGATCTACTCCCCACCCTATAAGGGTTTTATTCATCCACCCTCCTAATGTCGTCATATATTCCTCCGATTTTAGTTGCTTATGAAAATAAGAACAAATAAAGGGGGCGGTTGTTTAATGAAACTTCTTTCCGGCTTCAGTAAAGCAGACTTACCGGACTATTCATCTATTGCATGATTTTCTCCTGTTTCATAGCCTGATAGAGTTGCACGAAGCACCTGTATCATATCCTGTCGGAATGATTCCGGTGAAAGTATCGCCAATTTATCCCGATGCCAAAGTAATTCTTGCTTTAGATCATACGTAGGTCGCACGAACATTTCAAAGTCTGTATAATCTTCCGTATGGTTCACTTCTATTTGGGATGCGTGGAGCGGAACATCTTTTAGATAAGCATCTTGGGGCCAAAAGGCACGAAAACGAATAGTTATTGGCTCAAACTGTCGTATAATTCCAAAACAATGTTCAAAATAAACTTCCGGCTTCAAGATTGCCCGCAATTTAGAGGAGAATTTCACCTTACTTTCTTCCAACAACTCTATTTCTTTCACCCGTTCCAGTGCACAAGTCATGGTGCGCTCCTTGCCTCTAACTTCGCCTATCACATACCATCGTTGTTTAAACAGACGAACAAAAGCGGGCAACAGAATTATTTCTTTCTCATCCTGATAATGTGATTTATACACTACCCGAAGCAGTCTCTTTCCATCGATAGCCTCCATCACATCCTGTAAAAGATTGGCAGCCGGTGGTGCAGGTTCTATCATCACTTCCTCCCGTTGATTCACACGTTCAGCAAGACTATATACACGAAAAGCACTTAAAAGCCACTGCTGCAACTCATCATTTTTAAAACCATCCGGTCGGATAATTTTATATAAATTTCCATCATGCTTATCACATTTGATGTCTACATACATCAATGATTCCGCCTCCCGCCGGTAACGGTTGAAAGTCCGTTCCGCCAACGGATCTCCATCCTCATTAGCCGATGCATTCAACCATTTTTTCTGTATCTCAGGCAAAGTAAGCGGCTGGATACTCAAGGTATCGATCAACCACAAACAAAATTTATATTTGAATATCATTGTTCATCCTCCTTACCGAAAAGAAAGTCACATATCGAATTACTCAACATTCTACTGACCTTCACTATTATTTTTATAAATACAATTAAATAAACCAATAGAATCACATTAGTATGCCACTGCAATTCAAATATGCTGGGTGCATCAGGATCAAGCAATACCGCAATAAAAAATGCACTTCCAAGCATGAAAGTTGATAACCCACTTGTTATCAACAAGAACACAATAGTTGTCAGACAGCCTCTCATAGTCCTTACCCTTATTTAATAATGAAATAAACAAGTTTGCCCAGAACCCACGAGGTAAAAAGTAAAGTTATCAACCCCACTATGGCGCACAAAGTTACCGCCAGAAAATTAGTGATATGCCATACCTCACGCATTTCTCCTGCCATAATGAGAAGAAACATTATTACGAACGGCGAAGGCAACAGGCAAAGTATAATAGACACCCACTCTGCTACACCTTTCTTTGTCATCACTTTCCCTCCTTTCTTTTTCGTTCTTCTTCTCTTCTATCCTCTTCCGCCAGTTCTTCTTTACTTTCCCTGACGCCTTCCCAAAAACTTTTGGAAAGCAATAGCCATCCAAGGATATAGCCAATGACAGCAAGAATCCATTCGTTCCATCCGAAAGCAGTGGCAAAAGCCGCACCGACAATAGCTCCGATACCTCCGTTAATGAGGCTCTTAATCAAACCTTTAATTGTCTCCATAACTAAACGATTTTAATGTTTATATTCCGTTTGTTTTATGGAGGCAAAGTTAGGGGGAGGTTCGGCCATGGGCAGGCGGCATCTTAGTTATTTTTCAGAAAAAGGAGTTCTCGCACTTTAGATAAATCGTTCATTTCAATATGTTATTGATTTATTTCACTTAGCATTTTTGAAACATATCCATCATGGTGAAACCACTTATGAGCCCAGTTAGGCACCATAAATATATATCCTGAACCATCCTCATGAGGAGCACAATCCAATTGATTCCCTATAGCAAGTCCGGCTTCCTCCTTGGATATTCTGCAGCAACGCCCCAGCTCTTCACGCAGTAAGTCATAGGTAACAGCCCGTATCATGGCGGCTGTAACTTGATGTTCCTTTACCGCTTGAGCAGTTTTGGAATTCTTCAGCAATATCTGTTTCATCTCTGATGCAGATGGTGTTCTGACTACCGGCCCCACCCTTAATCCCCAAAAGCAGTACTCACCTTCGACTTTGAACATACGGAAACCTTCCTGAGAATTACGGGAATTACATTCTTCGGCATATTGCTTTAACCTTTCATTCGTTATTTTCCGCATCAATTCAGAGATAATGGGATGGTGGCACAGTTGCCCGTAAGTACAGCGTTCAGCATTGATACCACCACTGCCGGAAGGAATATCGCAGTCACTGACAATGCAAGCCTCAGTATCAAGGTTTTCCAATGATAAAGGATAATCAGGATACTTCATTTTAAATCTAACTTGTTCTTCAATCATTCGGTTGATAACGTCTAATACTAAAAGAAAACTTCATTTATTCTATTTCCTCAAATATTCATTTCTTATAAAATCTTCTATCAACCCTGCCCGCATCGGCGAAATACCCAGATTTTTTCGCATATTATCAAGCAAAATACGTTCTGTTGTAGTAATTTTATGATCTTTCAAGAAATCACACAAAGTGGCATAATAGCTTCTTTCATTAGAATTCAAATCGGTTTCAGTAAATATCAGATCACTCTGTCGACTCATATTTTTCAAATCATCATTTCGAAGGCAACACTGTCCATACTGATGTAGTTCCGATTGATATGCGACTATAAAATTATCAATAAGCCGCTTCACTTCACAGCTAATTTCCCTAACCTTATCCCGATAAATATCATAAGCTCCACGAGCATATTCTTTCTCAGAACGATCACTAAACCAGCAATCTGCTATATCTTGCAAAGCCTTATTAACATTGCAAGAACATGAGGTTGCTTCCGCAAAAGATTGGTTTTTGCCATATTCATGTAACTTAACCAAAGCATCCTTAGATTGATGAGAATAAAAAACATGAGGTCTTTCTCTATTCAACTTCATATAAAAATCGAATACTTGTTCATGTTTTTTTTCATTTGTAGCCCAAAGTCGCTCCACATCTATACGGCATAGTGTATCAGAAAGATTCCTCAAAAAAACGTTCGTTATAGTCATCAAACATTCTATATCCGTCCGGTCTTCCCTATTCAGTCCGTCCAAGAATAATTCTCGCAGTGTCGGATAATCACACAAGTAGTCAAGGGAGAGTAAACAGAAAGACTTTTCTGCTCCTTTTTTCAATTTTTCCGTGTAATTCGCCAATAGCTCTTTTGCATATTCATTTTCTTTTCTAAAGCGTTCCACCCCTTTCAAATCCAACGAAGAAACAGCATCTTCCTTTGTCAAAAAACGCATTTCATTCTGCGGATAAATCTTAGACAGTTTTTCCCATAGCCCCAAGAAACTCGCCTTCAGAACATCTTCTCTACCTGAACGTGAAGAAATTCCTTTACGAGTCCGCTTCACAACACTACACACAGACACTACTTGAACATTGGTCCCTATTTCTTTCTCAATTTGTTTTTTAAGTTCTGCGATGCCTTCATCTGTCACCAAATCCTTTTTAGTAAGAAGTATAACCACAGATGCCTCCTTCATCAACACTTTAATAAAAGACACTTCAAAAGGCTGGATACGCTTGGCAGAAGCATCAAAACAATAGTATACCGTATGGATCCATTGATATATATCATACGATTTATCTTTCTTATATATCTCGCCTATCACCTGTTGTTGGCATTCAATCGTAGTAGTAGGTTCAATCCCTTTTGTGTCAAACAGATGATAAGTCACCCCATTCTCGGGAGAAGTGTAGATAAAATCCTCGAAATAGCCGGAAGTCACAGGAGCACCTTCACCCGTTTTGAAAAGTTCCTTATCAATCAAATAGTTCAGAAAAGAACTTTTGCCTGCCCCCGATCTTCCGGTAATAATAATATTCAGCATCGGCTTACTCAAAGAAGCCGATACCCAAGAAGACTCTTCCCGACTTTCTCCATCATGTACTTCCGCTTCCGTGAGGTATGTCCTTTGGATGCACCAATCAAGTAAATCACCTACCGTTGTAAAACAGCTAACCGGTATCTTATCTTCAGACAATTTTATGCCGAAAAGCGTACGCAATTTCCGCCTAAATACAACCAGATTTTCGCAGTACATAGGAACATTTGTCAAAGGGGAATAAACGGTATATATCTTCTCGTCCCCAAGTTCCTGACTAAACATTCGTAAAGCCTGCGCAAGCGTCAATTTTATTTCTCCCATTTCAGATTTTTCTTTTTGTACTCATCCATCAGGCGCTGTATATTTTCTTCGGTAAAAAGCTTCTCAAGCACAGCTACATTACCACTCCACTCTTCTTCAATGGCTTTTTTTGTTAAAAGACACAATGCATATCCAAGAGAAGCTGTAATACTCACTGCTACCCCTGCGTTGATAGCCGCACCGGCAATGGTACCCAACCCTGGAATAAACTTCAGTAAAGAACCGGCTACCATTTTTCCTAACATGGAAATCACTCGTCCCCCAATAATATTCCTTATCGTATCTGTAAACTGAGTATTTAATCCGTATAAGGTAAATATGTCAGAAGTCATCTTCACTTGCAGCCCTGTCAAGAGTACAGCATCAGACATTGGAATAGGACTCGCTCCTATGGCACCTGCCAATCCAACATAATATTTAATTCGTGAACGAGCCTTCTCACCCTTCTTCTCCAAATCCACTTTCTGCGCTATCAAGAAACCGGAACGCAAATTTTCATCACTCAGATTATTGACAGACCATTCTATGAGTTTGCCCAAATCAAGTTCTTTATTTATAATCTCATCATTTGAGGTTTGGAAACAAGGCATGTGCCTTCCAAAACGCTGCGTAACTACTGATTGAAGAGCCTTTGCTGTATCTCCTTCAGGAGTATCATTATCACATTGGGTAAACACGACACAAGTCGGTATTTTTTTTGCATTCACCAGATAATCCAAATTTTCCAAATCATAAGGTAACACACGAGCAGACGAAATACTAATGCAATACCATGCTATATGGATCTGTTTGGTTATATCCGCGAAGTTCTCATCAATATACTGAGATAGAGAATCTTTGAATTGTTCTGCCGAAGCCAGCTCATAGCCTTCACTATCTATTATATTCACAGGCACACTGGCATTCGAATAGATATGAAAACCACGTGTTTCAGGCTTAACATTAGAAACTTTAGCCATTTCTTTTCCAAAGATAGTGTTTATCAAAGAACTCTTGCCAACCCCAGTTTGACCTAACAACAATATATTAGGGGATTTTATATTCTTCTTGAGTTCACTATAAGCCTCATCAAATTTTTCTTTTAATCCATCTGTAGGAATTGCGAAATTACTCATATCTCAATCAGTATTTAGTTAATAATATCATGTTCTCTTATATTAAAAAAGAGCGCGAACCCACATCACAAATTTCTTGAAGGTTCGGCTCTGGTAAGCCTTGGTCATGAAATAAGCGAAGCAGCTCCACGCCCTGTACGGGTGTGAACAATGCTCAGACTTATATTATTCATGACCAAAAGTTCAATTTACCAGATTTAACCTTCAGAATAATACGTCTTCGACGTTCTACAATATTTTATCTTTCGTCCTCTTTTTCGTTTTCTTTTATACTTCCTTTTTATACATAGGCAAATGTATAAAAGATTTCCGTAAAAGAAATACGAAAGAATAAAAATATTAGGAGCTGCCCGCTTTTTCTTTCATTTATTTGGAGGACAAAGGTAGAAGAAGATACCGCCAATGACCGGCGGTATATGTAATCAATTTGCATAATTTGCGTTCTCATATAAAGCGTTTCCTCAATTTATTTCTGAGCAGGAAGAAACTACACATATTCATAATGTTATTATTATATTGGCATACATATCAGAATAACACAGTATTCTTCTTTTTACTAACAACGAGCTGTTGCTAAGCCTTCATCGGGGTATGTTTCCACCAGGACCGAGATAGGTTCCCACTACAACTGCCCAGTACACATCACATCAGAGTATGCACCAAACTGGCGTTCCCATTAAGGGGAAACTGACATACCATCAAGGGGAACAAACTTCATCTCTGTAGAACCGGCAGCAGCATATTCATCCCAGAACAATGAATTCCCATAGTATATAGACAAAAACAGAGCATTCGCACCAATATCAACCACAAATATAAAAAGTTATATTACAGTCTGATAATGAATACATTAATCAACTATTTTGTAAAATAACAGAATAAAAACAGTGACGCCAAAACACTTGTCAGCACTTACCGTCACTGCTATCAGCACTGATAACATACTATAGATCTGCCTCTTACCTCAAGAGTGACGAAGTGCTGACAAATATATGAAAAAACTCCTATGAGAATTGAACAGAAAAAGATGCCACAGGATATTCGCTCAATAAATTGGATATGCGGCTTTTGACTCAAAACCGAGCGGTTTCGAACTAAATATAATTTAGCGAAGCGGAGCTTCACAAGTTATTTTAAGCTTTACCGGAATGTAATCAACGGAGCTTCTTATAGTTTTCAGCCCCTTCCTGATATAATCTCCGCATCTCCACCACCACCTTCTCCGGTGACAGCACTTTTACCCCCGGCCCGAATCCCATCAACACCGTATAAAGCTCCGGATTTAAAACCACAGTGATTTCAAAAATCATGCTTCCATCCTCACACTGCTCTATCAACGTCTGCGAAGCATGCAAAGGTTTAGTCCGAATATACGATGATTGACGGTTATCAGCTTTAAAGCGAATAGTCGCCTTAGACAAACGTTCGTGCTTAGTCACCCCAATCACATCTTCAAAGAAAGTATCAGGATGGAAATCTTTACTTGCATAATAAGGTATTTCGGGCGCCAGTAGTAACTCCTTGATGCGATCCAGAGCCAAATTCACCAATTCCCGATCTCCTACACGCGCACCAAACACAAACCAGCGGTTACGATACTCCTTCAATAGATAAGGATAAATATAATAATCCTTAGCAGTGCGCGAATTGAACGAGCGATAACGCAAATGCAGTGTCTGCTGGCGCACTATGGCATCATAAATGGGATTCAAATACCCTAAACCTATCAGGTTCTTGTTCCGTTCGAAGTCTATCACTGCCGGAGTATGATGCCGGGCTACCGCCACACTGTCCTGCAGGCGGCCAATCACATCCGCCATCTCCGAGAAGTAATCAAAATCCTGAAACTGTCGCAACAGATTAACCGCCTCCGACAGAACTTCTATATCGTTGCGCGACAGAGGCAGGCGCGTTATGGTATAGTCAGACTCGGCATAACGATAATACTTATTCTCATACACTTCGATCGGAGCATTATATCCCAGCTTCTCGCTTCGCATCACTTGAATATCCATCTGCACCGTGCGTCGCGAGATGCCTTTGTCTATCCCCTCATACTCATATAAAGCCTCGGAACAAGCCTCCACCAAGTCATCCAGTGTCCAGCGGCGATAAGGATTGCGTAGGCAATTATCTATCGTCTTATACCTTATTAATGCGTTTCTATTGGCAGGCATATCTACTTTTTGCCCAAAAATAGAGAAATAATTCAGACTACGCAAAAACATTGCGCACCTCCATGCAAATCTTTGTAACATCAACTTAAAAGACATCGAAATATGAAAGTTATTACAATGAACAATGTACCCGTAAAACTCTGGGTAGACCAACTGGATGCACATGCCTGGGAAGAAGTAAACAACCTGACAACACTACCTTTCCTTTTCCATCACCTTGCACTGATGCCCGATGCACATGGGGGTAAAGGTATGCCGATAGGTGGTGTACTGGCAACGAAAGGAACGGTAATCCCCAATGCGGTAGGAGTAGATATAGGTTGTGGTATGTGTGCCGTGAAAACCAATCTTCTTGTTGAAGAAATACCGCAGGATGTACTTCGCAAAGAGATAATGCGAGGAATACGTAAACGGATCCCCTTGGGAAGAGAGCATCATAAAACCGCGCAAGATGAACAATACATGCCAACCGGTTTCGATACAGAGAAAATGACAGTCGTAAATCGTCAATTAGTATCGGCACGAAAACAAATCGGTACACTGGGTGGTGGCAACCACTTCATCGAACTGCAACGTTGCAATGACGGTTACCTGTGGATTATGTTGCATAGCGGTAGCCGAAATTTAGGGAAGATGGTAGGCGATTACTATAACCAGATGGCCGAAACACTAAATACCCGCTGGTATTCCAGTGTAAAGTCGGATATAAAACTCGCTTTCCTCCCGCTACGTGCACCGGAATTCAAACAATACTGGGCGGAAATGGAATATTGCGTTGCTTTTGCCCTTGCCAACCGTAAACTTATGATGGAACGCATTGAAGAAATAATAGCCGAAGCATTGCCTAACGCCACTTTCAAACCAATGATCAACATTGCGCACAACTATGCTGCATGGGAAGAACATTTCGGGGAAAATGTAATCGTACACCGGAAGGGAGCTGTACATGCCGGTATCGGAGAAACAGGTATTATTCCCGGATCACAAGGTACACATTCCTATATAGTAGAGGGATTGGGCAATCCGGAAAGTTTCTTGAGTTCTTCACACGGGGCAGGACGCGCGATGAGCCGTTCCGAGGCTGTACGCAGTCTATCACTCGAAGAGGAAATTGCCCGTCTTGAATCGCAGAATATCATACATGCCATTCGTGGACGCCAAGACTTGGAAGAGGCTGCCGGCGCTTATAAGAATATTGATGAAGTTATGGCTAATCAGACTGACCTGGTAAAGATTCGTACCACCTTGTCGCCGATTGCGGTTATCAAAGGATGACTTTAGTTATCCTTTCAATACATACCCTTTCTTCATCAACGATTCTATCTTCACTGAAGGATCATTGTGAAGCGCCTTGCGCAAATAAGTTATCTGCACGTTCAACGCCAAAGAGTTTGCATAAGAAGTACTACTCCAAACTGTATTCAACAGCAAGTCACGGTCTACAGCCAAGTTGAGATTCTTCGCCAACAAGCGGAGGATCTCTGCCTGACGGGAGGTAATAAGAACTTTATTATTTCCCGTTCGTATTTCATTGGTACTGTAATTGAAGACAGAGTGACCAAAACGGTAAGTCTCCTCCTCCACCGTATCGGAAAATTGGGAAGTAAAACGCTCATGGATACGGGCTATAAGTTCTTCCGGATAAAACGGCTTGGCAAGATAATCGTTCGCACGAAGCTGGAAACCTTGCAGGCGGTCGGCCTTATCGCTACGGTCGGAAAGGAAGAAGATCAGGACGTGTTTATCCGTCTCGCGGATGCGTTCGGCCACTTCAAAGCCATTGTAACCGGGCATATTGATATCGAGCAAAACCAAATCGGGCTTTACAAGCGGAAACTGTTCCAGAGCAATCGTACCGTTTCCGGCATAAGTCACCTCATAACCTTCCTTCTCAAGAAAGCGTTTCAACAGCATCGAGTACTTCAAATCATCATCGGCAAAAAGTATTTTCAAAGCTTTCATATAGCTAAACGTTTTTTTAAATGAACAAGTACAGCGTAGTAACTCGTAGCTTATAGCTTGTTACTCGTAGCCTGTAACTCGTAGCTTCCTCATTGGGGAATATTAATTTCAATCGTCGTCCCCTTGCCTGCCTGGCTATTTAAAGAGACACTTCCATGATGCGCTTCTACCAGCAACTTTACATAACTCAACCCCAGACCAATACCGGGCAACGAACGGTCAGGAAGATTACTGCCCCGATAGAACTTATCGAATACACGATTCTGTTCGGAAACCGGAATACCGATACCATCATCAGACACCCGTATCATCAACCGGTGATCCCGCAAAAGGCAATCTACAACAATATGCACAGACCTGCCCGAATACTTCACGGCGTTCTCTATCAAATTACTAATAATATTGGAAACATGCACCGGGTCTGCCGTTACCAGAGTCTCCGAGCT
>ULXS01043528.1_pt1 | contig 29444 bp, 22 predicted proteins | sample 1961421 | NCBI WGS metagenome assembly ULXS01 (sample SAMEA4835842, study PRJEB28245) | human gut metagenome | biome: gut microbiome; material: fecal sample | place: Denmark | collected 2008
ACATATTCCGTCTGCATCTTTTTGAAAAGAGCTTCCATTTCCGCTTCCGCACTTGCGTAACCGCCGGGCTGGTAGTTTCTGTCAGATCCGTCTACATGATATTCGGTTCCCCAGAAGTAGGCCATCTTTCCCCAGCTCTCATCCGTTGTCATTCCGCAGAAGTTCCACGGGGTGTAGTAGTGTATCTCCACCATCAAGCGGTTGGGTACGTTATCCACAGGCAGTTGGCCATAATCCGAAGTATTCGTGATATCCGTATTGGGACCTTGGACAATCAGGTTGCGGAGCGCATTGTTCCCCCCCGTAGCACGCACGGCATCTATGAAGGTCTGTTCGTATGACTTCAGTACTTCCATTTCAGCGGTATTGGCAGCATTGGGTTCGTTGCATCCGGCAAATAACAAATGTTCGTCATAGTCCTTGAACTTTGTGGCAATCTGCGTCCACAAAGCCTTCTGCACTTTGTTCACATTGTCCTGCACGACTGCCTTACAATTCTTTTCCAGCCAGCCTCCGTCATAGTGGATATTCAGGATGACATACATATTCTCGGCATAGCAATAATCCACTACCTCCTGCACACGGTTCAGCCAGGAAGCTTTAATTGTATAATCCGTCTCATTCTCCATATATCCATACCATGCACAAGGAATTCTCACAGCATTGAAACCGGCAGCTTTTACAGCACTGATCATTTTCTGGGTCGTTGCCGGATTTCCCCATTTGGTCTCTCCCGGATCCATATCACTCAGCGAGTTGGTTCCCCACACAAACCCGTTTGCGTAAGTCACATTGCATGCTTCCAAAGAATTACCCAGATTCCAACCGAGCTTTATCTTCGCAGCCAAAGTCATGGCATCACTTTCCATACCCATATCAGGCAGTTCACCGGCAAGTTGCTTCACCGTAACGGTTTCCGTCAAACCACCACCATTCACGGTAACAGTGGCAGTACGTTCCACCGCATCAGGATTTTCTTCCACCGTCACCGTATACCTAAAAACTGTAGCCGAAGCGGAGACAGCGGGAGTTACCGTACACCAATCCTGATTGCTGATGACTTCCAACGACACATTCGACTTGATAGAAAGTGTACTCGTTCCTCCTGTTTTGGAGAAATTTATTCCATTCGTCAGAATGTTTTCGGAAATTACGATTTCCGGCGCAGCCGGTGCGTCGTTACTGTCAGAACAAGCTGACAAGACGGGCAAAAGGGACAATGCCGACAGCACCAGGCAAATCCCCAGTTGTTTAATAGTATTTTTCATCTTATTTTTTTATCATTAGTCTTAACTTATTGCGGAGCATTGTTATAAACAGACTGTAATGTATAGGAAGCATCTTCCGTGAAAACAGCCTTCTTCATCACTCCTACTATTTCCTCGGCATTATTCAGATAGTCACCCGTAGCATGATTGAACAGACCGGATTCTTCCTTTCCGGCTCCGGTGCCACCATTGTCCCAGTAGACCGGTGCCATGCCATACTCTTTCGCCGCTTTGCACACATACTCCAGATAATACTTGCGGAAGGATTCCTCACGGACATTCGCACGATGCACACAGCCCATCTCTCCAATATATACCGGGATGCCTTTATCCACGTAAGCCGCCTTCAGTTTGCCGAATATATTCTTCACATTGTCTTCATCTCCTCCGCTGACCTTCTTGCCCGCAGCTCCGGTATGTCCCCATTCAGAATAGGCAGCATTCAATGTATACTCGTAAGGGTCGTAGAAATGCACAGCTACCATCAGACGATTCTGCACCTTATCCGCAGGCAGTTTGAAATAACTTACTGTGAGCTCCGGATTGGTGCAATACCCCGGCACGCCGAGGAAACGATCAACATTCTTACCACCCACGGCACGCACCGCATTTACAAATATCTGGTTCCATTCGTTCAGCACCGCATATTGCTTTCCGCCATCTGTGCGGTTCTCGCCCCAGCCCCAGCCGCCGTCATGTATTTCGTTCATCGACTCAAATGCCAGGAAGTTTCCTTTATCTTTAAACCGCTCGGCTATTTGCGTCCATATAGCTTCCAACTCGGCCTTGACGGCAATATTCTTGCTTTCACTCTTGGCAGCCTCTTTTATATTCAGCCAATAACTGCTGTCCGCCCCATCGTGATGAATATTGACAATGGCATTCAAGCCTACGTTCTCCGCATAGCCCACTACCTCAGCAACACGATCCAACCATGCTTCCTCAATTTCATAGCCGGGAGCGGCTCCGATATGTCCCATCCAGGTGACTGGAATACGTACGGTAGTGATTCCTGCGGCAGCCAGTTTGTCAAACAAGGCTTGCGTTGCCTTCCGGTTACCCCAGATTGTTTCATTAGCTATGCCATTACTATATGCATCCAGTTGATTTCCCAGATTCCAACCTAAACCCAGACTTTTGGCTACAGCCCAGGGGGTATCTCCTGCAATTTCATTCGAACCGGGTCCAGCGGGCTCACCGGGTTCATCAACCTCACCGGCCAACTGCACGATGTCGAACTTTTGTTCCGCCGAGTTACCACCTCTCACGCTAATAGTAGCCGTGCGCTCATCCGTACCGGTATTGGGTTCTACATCTATCGTATATTTAAGGACTGTGCTCGAAGTGGAAGAAACCGGGGTCACCGTACACCAAGTCTGACTGCTGGTAACTTCCAGCGACACATTCGACTTGATAGAAAGCGTGTTTGTTCCTCCGGCTTCGGAGAAGTTCAGCCCGTTCGTCAGAATATTTTCAGGAATTACGATTTCCGGTGTAACAGCTTCATCGTCATTGCTGGAGCAAGCCACCGCAAAAGCGGAAAGGGCAATCGTGAAAAGAAAGACAAGATAAGTTTTAATTTTATTCATGACCGTAATGTTTTTCGTTCTTAAATGTCAGGTTAGGAATGAAATCCCGTGTTGGCAAAGATAGGGCAAAACGGGCATACAGTCGATTCAGGATGTTATATGGAACGGTATGATTTGTTATCACCCCGGGATAAATGGTTTCCAATAGCCGACATATCGCCCATTTTCAGTGTCCACTTTATAGAGCTGGTACAAAAAAACAGAAGAGTCCATCGGAAAATGTGATAGAAGCCCTACTTTGTCCATAGGAAAATGTGACGAAGCGGGGCTTTTGTCCACAGGAAAACGTGATTTCCCTTGCATAAGTTTCTTATTATAAGTACATTTGCGCATAACAGCAGAAAAGAATGAAACGATTACTGATAGAAGAACTTATCCAATGGAAAAACAAGCAAGGACGCAAGCCCTTGATACTTCAAGGAGCACGACAGGTTGGCAAAACCTGGTTACTGAAAACATTCGGTACGGAATGCTTCGAAGACATCTGCTATATCAACTTTGAACAGGACAATTCCATTAATAATATATTTGAGGGAAGCATCAGTCCGGAACGCATCATTGAACAACTTTCCGTATTCCATGGCAAACGTATTCAACCCGAGAAGACACTTATCATTTTCGATGAAGTGCAGGAAGTTCCGCGCGCATTGACTTCTTTAAAGTACTTCACTGAAGAGGCTCCCGAATACGCCATTTGCTGTGCAGGTTCACTGCTGGGAGTAGCACTACATCAGGGAACTTCTTTTCCGGTAGGTAAAGTAGAATTCCTGACTCTGCAACCTCTCTCATTCCGGGAGTTTCTACTTGCCAACGGAGAAGAGCTGCTACTTGACTATGTGATGAACGGCAATTTAGATACCAATGCTTTCACCGAAAAGCTGCAAGAACACTTAAAACGGTATTTCATCATCGGTGGAATGCCCGCTGCCGTGCAAAGCTGGCTGGATACACAAGACTTCTTCGAAGTGGAAAAGATACAGGAACAATTGTTGAGCGCTTATGAAAGTGATTTTTCGAAACATGCTCCTTCTAATCTGATAGCTAAAATCAGATATGTGTGGCAGAGTATCCCCTCTCAATTAGCAAAAGAAAATAAGAAATTCGTTTATGGCATGGTACGCGAAGGAGCACGCGCACGCGAATGAGGTTGTGTCAAAACGTTGGCACAACCTTTTTCTATAATTTATAGTCCTGTTATCTTTTCTTTTGTCTACGCCGCTTTTTTCTCATTCATTTGGTAACAAGTTGCTATATTCCCGTTGTATCGGGTTATAAATAGTCCAATAAATATAGATTTAGTAAGTGTAATGAGCTCCTTTCCTGTTTTTCTCAGTTTTGCACACATCTTTTTGATATTAAAAGCTATGGCAAAGAAGGCAAAGTCCATTGTCACCTTGTCTTCTCCCACATGCCGGAACCTCTTGTATGCCATGTTGTATTTCATTTGTCCGAAAACAGCTTCCGGTTCTATACATCGCCTGCCCCTATACCTGACTCCTTCTTCTGAGACTAACCTTTCCCGTGCCTGCCGTTTGTATTGGTTTAACCGGTGGTTGACTTCTATAATACGGTTCCCCCGTGCTTTAAAACAACTTCCATGCAAAGGACAACCTTCGCATCTTTGTGCTTTGTACCGGGCACTTTCGGTGATGTATCCGCTCGCTGTTTTGTCATGTCTGGTTCCTATGCGGTTCATGTGTTGCCCCATCGGACAAACGTAATAATCCTCCCCCGCATTGTAATGGAGACTTTCCGCATGGAACGGGTTGGGAGTATAACGGGGACGCTGCTCTTTATGGAAGTAGTTGTACTTGACAAAGGCCTCTATCCCGTTCTCCTGCATGAACCGGTAATTTTCTTCCGAGCCGTAACCGGAGTCTGCCACACCGATACCCGGTAAGCGGTTATAGCGGTGCTGGAAGGAGTGGAAGAAAGGGATCAGGGGCAGCGGATCGGTGGGGTTGGGAAACAGCCGGAAGTCTATGATGAATTGGTTTTCAGTACCTGTTTGTAAATTATACCCGGGCTTGGTCTGCCCGTTCTTCATGGCGTCTTCTTTCATACGCATGAATGTAGCATCAGGATCGGTCTTGGAATAGGAATTACGTTCTCCAAGGACTTCAAGGTGATTGTCGTATTCCATCAGCTTGTCACGATACCCTTCAAGTTCCCTGACCTGTTTCTTCTTTTCACGCAGAGCTTTCTTTTGTTCCTTGTCCTGTGTTACAGGCTGGTGTTCCAGCACTTCTTTGAGTTCATCCACTATATTAGAGAGCATGGAGGGAGTCAACTCAACGGATGTGTCTTTCACAGAGTTCTCCTGTACAATGGCTTCATCCACCTGCTCCAGAAGGATGCGAACCTTATTCAGCAACCTTGTACGGTTCTTTTCGACTGTCTTGCGCCAGACAAAAGTATATTTGTTGGCCTTGGACTCAATCTTGGTACCGTCGATATACTCCACGTCAAGACTGATGAAACCCTTATCGGCAAGGACAAGAACCAACTGCGTGAAAACGTTGTTAATCTCCTCCTTTACACGGTTACGGAAACGGTTGATGGTTATGAAATCCGGATGCTCATGACCGGCAAGCCAGATATAATGAATGTCACGCAAAAGAAGCTTCTCTATTTTACGACAGGAATAGATATTATTCATGTAAGCGTAGATAATTACCTTGAGCATCATTTTAGGATGATAAGCTGAGCGCCCCGTTTCTTTATAAAGCTTCTTGAAATTATCAAGATTGAGATTATCAACAACTGCATTGACTATGCGGACAGGGTCGTCCGCAGCTATGTTTTCATCAATTCTTTGTGGAAAAAGAACGGTTTGGTTGGGAATGTAAGGACGAAAATGTAACTTTGCCATAACGAAAAAAATGATGCCTAAAGTTACATAAGCTTTGGGTAATAACAAAGCCTGGGCTTGGGAAAGTCCGGGCTTTGCGCATAAAAAAAGGTTGTGCCAGCATTTTGACACAACCTCATTTATCGAAAAAACTTCTTATTCTACAACCAGTAAATGAAATACTTTACGCTGGTTACTCAAAGTCTTCAATGTAGCGGCTCCCTGTCCATTGTCCATACCCAACCATAGACCAGTCACCTTGCCACTTGCGTCCAAATCCCAGTCATACAATTCAAGGAATCCACCTCCTTGCGGAACATTGCCGACAGGCGGTATAACTTCGCCATTCTCATCAGTCTTCCCATTATTGAACTGAAGTTCAAAATTCAACCAGCCACCATCAACTCCACTCATCTCAAAGAACATATCAAGATCCTCCGGAAATTGCACCAAAGGCATTCCGTACCAGTCATCAGCAGCAAGAAAAGAGTATGTAGCAGTAGTACTTGTTCCCTGATTATTCACGAATATCAGTGAGCCATCACTTCCAAAAGTTAGCCTAAACTTATCCACATTCGCAATATTAGCGGCAGAATAAGTCCAATTGGTCCAATCGGGCAAAGTGGAGGTTACATAGTTGGCTTTCATACCATCAGTAATGTTATCATAGACCCAATTATTGGCCCATGTACATATGATGTGTTCATAATCCAGTCTGTACGTACGAGAGCTGCCACCTGTCAGCCTTTTCTTAATAGTTTCATTCTTGTCCTCAGTGCCACCTGCACCAACAGCCGTAGGGTTAAAATGATAAGCTATATATTCCGTATCCGGTTTATCAGGATTAGGGATACCTAACCACATGCCCGACAGATTACCTTCATTATCTTTTTCTATGCTCAAAATACGCAAAGTATTCGCATCACTTACATGGAAAGTCATCCAGCCTACAATAGTCACTGTAGGTATCGTACCGCTGAAAGCATAAATACCTTTATCATCCAAAGTATAGGACATTTCAGTTTCGCCGCCATCAGGAGTTACAAAAGTGGCTTTCATTTCTTTACTGTCCAAAATCATTGCAAATCCTTCGTATGCCGCCGGATCAGGAGTTCCCAGCCAATCAGGATAATCAGACAGAGAAGTCCATCCATTCAGCAACTTGCCGCTTTGTGATGCCCAGTCCACAGGATTCTTTTTAGATAATGTCCATTTGATAGTGGTGGACGTGACAACGCTCACAGTTTCCGAAACATCATCTTTCCAGCCATCCGGCAGTTGCGGCTCCGATGGTTCAGGCTCTTCCGGTTCGGGCACATAGTTATCAGCATATTCTTTGGAAACGAAATTCCAGCAATACACACATTTACCTTCACCGGACAATGCCTCGTCACGGTAATTACCAATCATCAACTGATTTTCTGTAAGTACCAGAATTTGGAAACCATTTCTGAAATCCACAGCCTTACCATCTGCCCAGGCACCATGCACGAAATCTACATCAATGGCTGACATCGTATGATCATCCGTATTCATGCTGAACATACCTTCAGTTACCGTTTCCTGTCCGTCGGTAAAAAGATGAACGGTCAACCCTGCTTTTCCCTCAAGCGAGAAAGTCATATAGGAGTTAAGATCGTCTGCTGTAATGCCTACATCACCATTACCGGGTTCCCACCAAGTTTTATCCTTGGCATACCAATTATTCTTTCCGGCATCGGCAATCATATCAAGATAAGTCGCAGTCGGATCGAAACACGAATAAAAGCCTTGTTTCATCCCATAATTACCCGTATCAGGCACCCAAGTCTTCGAATTTCCGGCACCACCTGCCAGAAAATCCCACATTTCACCTGTTACGAAATCAGCACAGAAATCCTCTACAGTAAAAGTTGCCGGTTCACCATATACAGCGCCACCTCGGGTTTCTACTCCAAATTTCACGGTGTATGTGCCGTCAAAGGCCATTTTTAATGTAATCTTCTGTTCCTGGCTACGTCCCATCGGATGTTCCCAAAGAGGAGTGTACTTGCTACCCATCTTGCTTTCCAGATAGACAATATTAGGATTAGCGGCATCATGGGTTATTGTGTAGGCTATTCCTTCTGCCAGATCATCCGCTGTAACATCGGGTATTTCCAACTCGTTGCTATCTGGTGTACAGGCAACGAATATCAGCACCAATACCACCAACGAAGCATATATTTTATAAAATATCTTTTTCATGATTCTTTAGTTTTAATAGTTATCACCAGCCGGTATTTTGTTTCAAAAGTCCATTAGAGAGAGTTATCTGGTTCTGAGGGATCTGCATCAGTCCGCGCTTATCCTTTATATTAGCAGCATCAATAGTGATACTTTCTTCCTGATTACCAGACAACACAGTCAGGTTACTCTCAGCTATTTCATTAGCCGCATAATCTACACCTTGGCGAAGCAGATCCCAATAGCGTATACCTTCGAAAGCAAATTCAAGCATACGTTCCTTCATGATGTTTTCTTTGGTAGGAGCCACTCCCGTAGGTACTTTTGCACGACTACGGACTTCATCCAGACAATCCTGCGCTGTCTTCGTAGGTGTTCCACCCAGTTCTGCCGCCATCAGCAGGACGTCGGCATAACGGAGCACAATATAAGGCTGGTATTGTTTTTCCTGTACCGCACTGGTCGATGTTTGTTCCGGAACAGAAGAGACACCATTATAATAGCAAGTCGGAGTATACTTCTTGATAGCATAACCGGTATACTCACGTTGGTCTCTCAGGTATTCATCAAAACCGGTTTTCGCCGCAATGCCCTCTCCGGCTATGTCTATGATGGAAGCAGAACGACGGGCATCATCTGCTGAATAAGCATTCCAGATTTTAGGATGCACAGTACAACAGCCCCAGCCGTAAGCATAAGGAGAGTACCAGAATTTGCGGAGTCCCAACATTACCAGCCAACGGTTACCGTCCACGTCACCACCTGTATTATAACGGTCATCCGTATAGTTGAATTTCATTTGCAGGATGACTTCATCATTAATTTCCTTATAAGTAGTCTTTTCTGCATCCCAAGCCTCAGCAGCCGATTGGGAAACGCTGGATGCAGCCGGCCATAAATCTTTGAATTCTGGCAGCAATTTATACTCTTTTGAGGTTATGATATCATCCAGATAGCCTACCACTTCATCTTTGGTTACATTAGCCAAGTCCTTACCATAATATCCGGTATAGAAGAGATACACACGGGCCATCAAAGCCTCAGCGGCATATTTAGTGATGCGACCGTCATTAGCAGAGGCTTCTGCTTTCGGGTATGCATTGGCCGGAATATTCTCAATAGCGTATTTCAGGTCTTCAACGATAGTAGCATATACGGCATGGGGATCCGACTGTGGAACATTCTGATCCGTCGGCTCCGTTAATAGCGGAATGTTCTCCCACAAACGTACCATATCAAAGTAGCAGAGGGCACGTATCACACGACATTGACCTATCAGTCGCCCTCGTGCAGTCTCGTCGCCCGCCCATTCAAACTGTCCCATTGCTTCATATTTCAGAATTTCATTACAACGGTAAATGGCTCTGTAATAAGAGTCCCAACTTGTTTCAAGCAAACTTGTACCAGCAGAATAACGTCCTATATCAAAGCGGTCAACCACCTGATAGTTGGGTGCATCCGTGACGCCCGTTCCTGCAAGGCATTCATCAGCCATCAGTTCCGAGCAAATATAGAATCCCCACGTATCATCCGAAGTCGTACGTTTCCAGGCATTATAACAGCCTATCAGGGCGAGCTCAGCATCATCTTTGCTCTTATAGAAGTTTCCGGTGTTAGATGAGGTCTTAGATTCCACATCTAAAAAGCTTTCCGCACATGAAGCCAATGTAAGTCCTCCAAGTACCAACGCTATTATATTCAATTTGAACTTATTCATAGTTTATTCCTTTTAATGTTATCATTAGAACTTAAGGTTTACCCCAAACAGGAAAGTACGGGGACGAGGATAAAAGCCCTGATCTACGCCCGATACCCATTTCTCGGAACCATAGCCTACTTCCGGATCCATACCATCGTACTTAGTGAATGTGAATGCATTCTGCACCTGCACGTACAGACGGGCCTGTGAGATGTATTTCATCTTCATCAGCTTGCAGAAATCATATCCAAGGGTAATGTTACTGATACGCAGGAAATCGCCATCCTGTACATACAAATCAGAAAACATCCAGTTATCCGTAGTGTTGGTCACGCGGGGAATTCTATTGGAAGTGCCCTCACCTGTCCAGCGATCCAGAATAGCTGTAGTATAGTTAGACTGCTTATTGGCAATCTGTCTGAAAGACTGGACTATCTGATTTCCCACCACACCATTAGCATTCAGCGAAAAATCGAAACCTTTATAATCGAAACCTATTGTAAAACCATACGTGAAGTCAGGAATACCATTTCCTAAATCAACCTTATCAGCAGTGTCGATGGTTCCGTTATGGTCCACATCCACATACTTCACATCACCCGGCTGGGGATTGGACTGAAGAACGCCATTGCCTGCTGCAATCCAATCCTGGATTTCCTGCTGATTCTGGAATATACCCGCCGTTTTATATCCCCAGAAATAACCAATGGCATGACCGTTCTGTGCACGGTAAAATTCTTCTGCGTTATCATACAATATACCGGTCTTACCATGAATAATACCATCCTCGGTAGGGATATTACCTACCTCATTCTTGTTATATGCACCATTGATGCCGATGTTGTAGTGAAAGTCTTGCCCAATCTGATCGTTCCAGGTGAGAGCCAGTTCAACGCCGGTATTTTTCACATCACCACCATTGATAAAAGGACCGTCTGTTCCGGCAGTAGACAAAACCGGCGCCTGTACCAACCAGTCTTTCGTTGTCTTGATATAGAAATCAGCATTCAGCCCCAGGCGACCATTCAGAAAGCGGGCATCAAGACCAATATTAGTTTGCTCAGATGTCTCCCATTTGATGCCTTCGTTAGCCAAGCGACTGGGGAATGCACCCTGAACATATCCCGGGCTGGTAGCACCGGACACTTCTCCAAATGTATAATAACCGGAATAAGACACCGGAGCCAGGTATTGATAATTATCTATATTATTGTTACCCACTTGTCCCCAACTAATGCGAAGTTTCAGGTAATCGAGCCAGGATTGCGTCTTTTCCATCCATTTTTCATTGGTAATAGTCCAACCGGCAGAAACAGAGGGGAACCAACCATAGCGGTGTCCGCGGGCAAACTTGGAAGAACCGTCGCAACGCAGTGTAGCATTCACCATATAAGTTTCTTGCCAGTTCCAGCCCAAACGTCCGAAGTAGGATACATTGCGGGAACTGTCCCAAGGCTTTCCGGATGCAGAAAGACCGGTATCTTTGGATTGTGCCGTACCATTGTTGACATAAGCCTTATCCCAACTATCAAAGCCGTTGGTCAGGTATGCCTGTCCTGCACCTACATCAAAGCCATCGGTACGTGAAGATTCCATACCGATCAGTGCATTCAGCGCATGATTGCCCCAGTTCCAGTCGTAAGAAGCCGTATTCTGCCAGGTAAGGGTAAATCCGTCACCGGCACTTTGTTCTACAGAGGTATAAGTTCTGTCGGTATAAGAGTCAAACTGATATTTCGGAGTAAAGCTGCGGTAGTTATAAGAAGAGTAAGAAGCTGCAAATAAAGTTCTTACTTTCAAATTCTTAATCGGTTCTATTTCGGCATAAACATCACCGGCAAAGGTGTTATTCTTATTCTGGGACTGCGACAGGGTCATCATTTGTCCGTAAGGGTTTCCGTCACCGCCATTCCAGTCAGAAGCAGCCGTATTATTATAAGGAGAATTATACTTGCCATTATCACTGTAGATAGGAGCCAGAGGAGAAGTGTTAAAGGCAGAATATAGTTTGTTGCCATTGTGTCCGTTACCCTCATCATTCATATTCTTATAGTTCTTATGGATGAAGCTGACGTGCTCACCAACTTTCAGAAAGTTGTTAAACAGCTTGTGTTCGGAGTTTATACGGAAGTTGTAGCGTTCATAATCGGAAACCTCATTACCACCAATGATACCTTCCTGAGACATATAACCCAGTGACATAGCATAAGTGGAAGAGGCAGATCCACCCGTGATACCCAGTGAATAACTCTGCATTTTTGCATTATCCTTAATCATGGAGTCAACCCAATCTGTATCATAAATATTCCCGTCAGCATCATGAATACTTTTATAACGGCTCCAGTCATAAGCACTCTCTCCAGAGTTCAAGGCCTGTTCATCCATAATCATCATATATTCCTGAGCATTCAGCATATCCACTTTGCGAGCAGCATTCTGTATACCATAGTAAGCATCAAAAGAAACTGATGCTTTCCCTTCTTTACCCGATTTTGTAGTAATCAATACCACACCATTGGCAGCCTGTGCACCGTAAATAGCAGCCGAAGCTGCATCTTTCAGAATATCTATAGATTCGATATCAGCCGGATTCAATGTAGAAATATCACCACCCACCCCATCAATAAGGTATAGCGGTTGTGAATTACCTACTGTTCCCAGACCACGGATTGACACCTTCATATCCTTACCCGGCTGACCTGTAGTAGAGGTAATCGTCACACCTGGCGTCTGCCCCTGCATGGCTTGCAAAGGGTTGGTTGTGTTCAGTTTGGCAATGTTTTCCCCCTTCACCTGAACCGTAGCGCCGGTTACCAGCTTCTTTTTCTGAACGCCGTAACCTACCACGACTACTTCATCCAACATTTCGGTATCTTCTCTCAATACTACATTGATAACCGAAACATCGCTTACCTTAAACTCCTGAGATTTGTAGCCGATATAAGAGAATACCAGCGTTTGCCCGGGCAGGGCAGTTACAGAATACTTACCGTCCATATCGGTAATAGCACCGGTGGAAGCCTCTTTCACCTGAACGCTGACACCGATCAACGGCTCATTGTCCGTAGCAGATGTCACAACTCCCGAAATGGTTTTGCTTTGAGAAGGGTTAGCCTGAAGGCTACTGATTGCAGGTACCAGAAATAGAAGTACCAATGCAACACGGCATAAATGCAGATTTATGCACTTTTCAAAGAATGTCTTTCTCATCGTACATTGTTTAATGGTTAATATCAAAGATTTTATTGTGTTCTTTTTCGTTTACAAAAGAAACCACGACAAATGTATGGAATGAGGTTGAAAGACTTTGAAAAGAATGTTATGAAGAGGAGACAGATTGGTTAATCCTCGCTCCTGAAATGTTATTAATAAAGGTACAATTTGTTTTTATCCCCCTCACAGAGGTACTGTGAAGGGGATAAAGACTTACTGATTCACTACGAAATTACGTATCTGACACCCGGTTCTCTCACCTTTGGCTATACGCAAACGCAAGGTATGCCGACCGGAAGCCAGTTCTGTTTCCAGCATATACACCCACGGAATGTATAGGTTTCGGCTCCAATCGGTAAATGTATCCAGCTTCTTGAACGGAGCACCATCTACACTGTATTCCAGTACACAGGCTTGCGGACCGGCTGCGCAGAAGATACCTATAGCGCGTCCTTCAAAAGAGAATGAAAGACTGGCTCCGGCACGATCAGCCACCAACATGGGAACATGTACGAACCCCTTACGGGTGTTCCCTTTCACTGTAGGTGTCCAGTCATCCACCACTTTCCAACCATTCAGTTGCTTGGCGGAACGAACATCTGCAAATACACCTTTATCATAAGAATAGGAATCTATCGGTTTTTCCGGTACCTCATGTGCCCGGACGATTTTCTTTGCCACGTCGCCACTCCATTCAAGGTCGAAGAGACGGTTTATAGCGGCAGCATAATATGTATGACCGATCCAAGCAGGATGTGTGCCACCAAATTCGTTCCAATCGAATTCACCGTCACGCATACGCTGCGCCACTTCTTCCGCCAAATTAATAGAGGAAACATAATAATGATTGACTACACTTTCATGATTCATAATAACCTGGGGTTGCATACCCTTGTCCAACAAAGGTATGAATGGATCATAAATAAAGTGAAGCATGACAATATCCATTTCCGGACTGACAGTACGGGCATGACGAATAATACCCTCCATACCGCGTGTCTGCCGGATATAATCGAATCCGTTTGTATCATCATTTACCGCTGCCTCAACAAATAATAAATCAGGCATTCCTTTCTGCAATACATCATTTTCAAAACGGAAAGCATGAGGAGTACTTCCGGTAGAAGGTATTCCGGCATCAATGAACGTAAATTCAGTTTCCGGGAAACGCTGCTTCAAATCTTCCTGTATCATATTCCGCCAACCACGCATTTCGGTAATGGAACCACCCAGAAAAGCGACACAACCTTTTTTCTCTTTCGCAAACTTCAAATAAGAGTTAGTAAGGCTACCACGTTGATGGATCACTTGTTTCTTCTGATAATCCGGTTGGTTACGGATTATAAAATCAACAACCGGTTCAGCATTATCCAAGCTATGTGGATGATGATCGCAACCGGGTTTCAATATGATTTCGACATTACCTCCCAAAGCACGATAACGTTCAGCAACAATCTTCATGTGCTTTTCATACGGCACAATCTTGTCACTATCACCACAAACGCCCATCACTGGAATACCGGCAGCCGCTAATGGAGCCAGGTTGTCAATCGGATTTCCTTTGAAGTCTTTGGCATTTTCTTCAGTCAATCCCCATTCTGCAAGGAAACCTTTCCAGAAATCACGTTCCCAGTTCTCGGAGAAATAGAGCATATCGCATACAGGAGCGTCCACATAGATACAGGCCACTTTATCTGGATTATTTGCCGCCCAGTTAAATGCGAATAATCCGCCACGGCTGAAGCCTTCTAACGTCACTTTGGGAGAAAGACGGTAATACCTGCGCATGACTTCATAGAAGTCACTGCCCAGACGTTGCGCACGCGGACTTCCATAAAGATGAGTCAAATCATAATACGCCACATGGAAACCTTTTTCCAACAAAGCCTTATCTACCGAAGGGAAAGCTCCGAAAAATGCAGGACGCCATATCCAGGGACACCCTTCCGCTACCTTGCGGGGAGCAACAACGATAGCGCGGCGTGCATTACAAATAAAATCATAACGATCGAACCCTTCCCATTGCGACTTCTTACCGGGGAAAGGTTGATCGGTAACAATAGCAGGCGCCTCATTACCGGTCAGTGTACGATAAAGTTCACCGGCAATCAATGCAGCTCCTTGTTCATTGGGGTGGATACCATCTGTATAGTAATCAGGATAAGGCTTCAGCAGTGCATAAAGATCTATAACAGGCAGATGGCGTTTCTTCGCAACACTGCGTATCACAGGAATGATATCGTTTGTAATCACGCTATCGTTGATACCAAAATTTCGTTTTACGGCAGGAACAGGCAAGCATAGATATATTTTAGGTTTAGAAGGCAATTCCTGAAGAATATCCAGCATTTCCGTCAAATCCTTCCTAAAGTCTTTTCCATAACGCCAGTTCCAGGGTTTGCTGTCATTCGTTCCCAACTTAATGGTAACGATATCCGGCTGAAATGCCAAAAGATCACGAAACTTCTGTTCGTGCATATAAGGATGATCTCCCTTATTCAACAATACACGGGCACTAATTCCGAAATTGCGGACATCGTACCCTTCACCCAAAAGCTGGGAAAGCAACCCCGGATAACTGTTCTGAAACTGATTTTTAATTCCTGAGCCATAAGTGATACTGTTTCCAACACAGGCAATCTTTACAGGTTTCTTTTCTTGTGCCACTGCCCACAGACTGAACAAGCACAAAAAAAGTAAAAGAGTGTTCTTCTTTTTCATAATATCTATATTAAATATACTCCATAGCATTTTTGACCGACACAAAGATACATTTTATTTTAAAACCAAAGTCTAATGATTAGTCACTTAAAGGTTATCAACACTTTCGTATACGTATTTAGTTCGGATAAAATCTCCATCCTCGCTCCATAAATAGATAATATTTTCAAATCTTCTATTTCCTGAATAATACTCCCTTCCTTAGGATACAAAAGCCGTGTCTATGCGGTCAAGCATGCCGTTGATGGAAGTTATCAGATCGTCCAGTTCGTCATGGTTACCGGATGTCTTAATCCGAATATTCAGATTATTTCCCGGATGCGCCGTAGCTCTTTCAGAATACACTTCATCGGTGCCAGCATGCGGTTGGCATAAAATGTAATCTGCCTCATCAATGATTAGAAACCACTTTATGGAAGGATGGAACGGTGTGCACCCATCTTTTCATAAGGCAGCGTAAACCAAAAAGTAGAGCCTTTACCCAACTCAGACAGCACTCCAATCTCGCCTTTGAGTTCCTTCACGATATTCTGTGAAATAGCCAACCCAAGTCCGGTTCCTTGTTTGAAAGAATCGAGCTTTACAAAACGGTTAAATATATCCGCCACCTTTTCAGGAGGGATACCGGTACCGGTATCTGTCACAAAGAAGCGTATATAACCATCTTTCGGTTCTTCATATCCGAATGTGATACTCCCGGCGTTCGTAAACTTCATGGCATTACTGATGAAATTATTCAGCACCTGGGTAATTCTGCGCTGGTCAGTGTATAAAAGAAGATCCGGCATAGGCGTCACTGCATATATGGCGACTTTCGCATTCGGTTGCCTCATCCGGGCAGCCTGCTCTATTTCAGATAACATCTTATTTACGTCTATATTTGCATAGACATATTCCAGTGTACCGGCTTCTATCTTTGATAAATCCAGGATGTCATTGATCAGTTGCAACAATATATCATTATTCTTACTAATGATACTGAGGTATTCTATCCGTTCTTCTTCCGATACATCTTCGGCCAGTATACTCGAAAAACCAACTATTGCATTGAGCGGAGTACGTATTTCATGGCTCATATTAGCCAGGAAAGCTGATTTTATACGATTGGACTCTTCAGCCTCTTCTTTAGCCAGACGCAGTTTACGTTCCAGAATCTTCTGGTCTGTAATATCCCAAGCCGTATAGAGAATCCATTTACGTCCATCGGAGAATGAAACTATATTATTATTCTGGAAGGTAAACCGTTCCTCGTTCTTATTCGTAAAGAAACGCCTGGTACCGGATTGGGCAATTCCCGTTCTTACCAATTCCTCATCTTCTTTCCTGATCATCGTTGCAGCCTCAGGCATTATATCGAAATCAGTTCTTCCAATCGCCTCCTTAGCCGGATATTCAAAGAGTTCTTCAGCCTTTTTATTTATAAAAGTATAACGCATATCATTATCGACATCTTTCACTTTGGCTGCAATAGGAAGGTTGTCGAGAATATTTTCAAGCAAATGCAGATGCTCTTGCCACTCCGTTTCTTTCACTTTTTTGATACGCTTGTGCATAAAGTAAAATAACAGTAGGACAATAGCAGTACCCAGTACAATCACAACATAAATAATATTCTTCTGGATAAAGCTGGGCGGAACATCATAATAAACCGCATTTTTAGGAAAGTGATCTAATGCAACTCCCTTGTCAAGCAATGTCTGGTAATTAAGATAGGTATTGGGCGTACCGGCAACAACCGTTTTCGCCTCGTATGTACCATCCTTTTTCAGTGCACTTCTAATTTCACCGATAACGGTACTTTCCACATCGGAACTGCCTATATAATGTCCACCGGCAAATAAAGCATGAACCCTTGTGAACTGGTCAGACAACGAAAATACCGGCTTTTTAACTATACCGGAAATATAAGAATGCATTCTCTCATCAGGATAATATTTCTCAGACAAATTCTGACTGGCTACATTCACCCATGAACAGTAAATAATGCCTGTTTCTCTACCAGATTCGCTAATCTTGTGAAGCATCGTTTCTGTATTTGTCTGAGGATAAGTAATAAATTCCATATCCAAATCAGAAAAATACTGCTGATGTATTTCTTCTGCTTTTTTCCGAATTAGAGAACAGATAAATCTGTCATCCGATAACAAGACAACCTTTTTCATTTCAGGAGTAATCTCCTTCATCAATTCTATGGTTTCTTTAATGCAAACAGGAATATTTATGGCAGTCACATTATACCGTTCCAGCATTTCCGGTGTAGCAATAATCTGATCTTCAGGTATATATTCACCATTGTAATATTTATTTACATCAGCCGACGTATGCGGCATCGAGTGGCAAATAATCGTAGGTACCCCTTTCCAGATAGTGTCAAAAAGCGGTTTGCAAACGTACCATCCCGGATCGCCTACAAATATGACGGTTTGGGGAGGAACAGAATATTTATCCTTTAGATAATCAACCTTCTGATCTATTTCCTGTTGATTATTGAAATGCCATGTTGTGAGAGTCTCCGAATATACCTTCACCGAATTTTCTTCATTGAATGCCTTTTCTACAGTTTCAAGCAGATCATAAGCCCATTTCTCACGAAAAGTGGAAGAACTGATAAGAACAATATACTCTTGATCTTTCGTATCAGCCATCGCCTTGGGCGCCAGAAATAAACAAGCGAAAATAGCAACCGCAAGTATTCGAAATGTCAAAGGGGGATACAGAAATGTATTCTGATTTGGCATATTGGGTAAATATTAAAATATAAAATGGCAAAAGCTTCTCAACTATCCTTTGCAAAGTTAGGAAAAAATAAATGCTTAAGAAATATCCAATGACAAATTTGCATATTACGTTCATCTTTTTGTTGTTTATATCCGCATTAAACATAAGTTGTGATATAAAACATTGATGAAATAGAAAAAATGTCGCATTTATAACTTTAATTCAAGGATATGATAGAACTTCCAACCGAAGAAGAAATAAAGAAGTTTATTACATCCAACAATTATTAAAGCATAAACCAAACCAACAACACTGACAAAAGGACAAACCAAACTTGTTTCTTATTAATACAACAGAGCATCTTTTTTATGGAAGTCTGTTCAATGTCTTTCCGAAAAGAATCCAGTAATATTATCCGTTGTTTTCCTATCTTTGCATTAAAGTAAAAGATACTTATAATGAACAATATAATAAGAAAAATAAGAGAATACTATCCTGTTCCGGATGACTCATTGGACACGCTAAAAAGCTATTTAAGACAACAAACTTTTCCTGTTAAGACCATTATCATACAAGCAGGAAAACTTGATAGGCGGATTTACCTCATAGAAAAAGGTATAACACGTTCATATATATTGCATAACGGAAAAGAAACTACAACTTGGTTTTCCATGGAGGGAGATGCAACTTGTGGTTCGTGGGACTTGTATAGAAACAAAGCCGGATTTGAATATGTAGAAACCTTAGAAAAAACATTGGTCTATTCCATTTCCATAGACACACTGAATACATTATATCAGAAAGATATTCATATAGCCAATTGGATGCGAGTATTACAACAGGAAAATTTCTTGTGGCTTCAAGAAATGCACATAAACAGATTGACCCTCTCCGTCAAGGAAAGGTATATAAAACTGTTACAAGACTTTCCTAATATCTATAACAGAGTAAATTTAGGATATATCGCATCCTATCTTGGAACAACCTTGCCTACTTTAAGCAAAATCAGGTCGGAATTAGTAATGCGATTTTAAGATAGAACAAAAAAAGATTGTTTTTCCCTTTCTATCTTTGCTCTTGATTATACAATATATTCTATGAGCAAAAAAGAGAAAGTTTTTGAATATTTACAGCAATTGGGTATTCACTATGAATGTCACGAACATCCGGTAGCACCTACGGTAGAAGTAGCCAAGTTATACTTTGGTGATATTCAGGATATTCAGTATTGCAAAAATTTACTCCTTCGCAACCACAAGGGCGATAAACATTATCTTGTCATTTTTGATTGGAATCATCAACTGGCTATCCGGGATTTCTATATTAGTACTTGTCACTAAATACTTATCAAATAATATGAAAACAGAATTGGAAAAATGTTTGGCAGGAGAAACATTCAATGGCGGCGATAAGGAACTGGTTGCAATGGCATTGAATGCCAAAAGATTACTAAAGGAATTGAACAACGCAGACTATGCCGATGTAGAACTAAAGAAAAGTATCCTACAGAAATTATTCGGAAAAATAGGCGAAAATGTTCATATAGACATAGACTTCCATTGTGAATATGGGAAGCATATTTTTGTTGGCAACAAGGTAGTTATCAATATGAATTGCACATTTGTCGATAACAATATTATTGAAATCGGCAACAATGTTTTGATTGCGTCCAACGTGCAGCTATATACCGCTACCCACTCGACAAAAGTAAATGAAAGAATGGTCGATAAAGAAGATATAGGAACGGAAATTTGCAGAACGTATACATTACCCATAAAGATTAGTGACGGTGTATGGATTGGAGGAGGAGCAATCATTCTTTCTGGTGTAACTATTGGTAAAAACAGTGTTATTGGAGCCGGAAGTGTTGTTACTCGTTCCATCCCGGATAATTGTGTTGCCGTTGGAAACCCATGCAGAGTTATAAAGTATATTGACAATAAAAATGACGAAATATAAGCATATCATTTTTGATATTGACGGTACATTAATAGATACCGAATATGCTGTGATACATTCACTAATAGAAACGGTCACAGAGATTACAGGAAGTACCCCTCAATATGAAAATTTGAAATTCGTGTTAGGTATTACCGGTAGAAAAGCATTGGAACAACTTAAAATACAGGATATTGAAAAGGGATTAAAATTATGGGATATTAATATGAAACTGTATCAGCATACTATTAAACCTTTCCCCAATATCAAAGAATGTTTATCTGCACTTATGCAAAAAGGTTATAGTTTAGGTATTGTAACCTCTAAAAGACGTATAGAATACCAACTTGATTTTGAGCCATTAGGTTTAGCGAAATATTTCACCACTGTTATATGCGCTGATGACACTCACGAGCACAAGCCTAATGCTGCTCCCTTATTGGCTTACTTGGCAAAAGCCAATGTAAATATTCAAGATTCTATATATATTGGTGATAGCATTTATGATATTCAATGCGCTACAAATGCAGGTATGGATTTTGGTTTAGCGTTGTGGGCAAACAATATATCCAGCCCTACACAACTAACTCATTGCTTCAAAACTCCTAACGATATAGTTTCTTTTTTATCTAAGTACTAACTAATAATGATGAAAGTCTTATTACATCAGAGATTTTTCCGCCTACTGTCGGAATATTTGCAACACAAAGTTCCTGCATCTGAATTGTCAGAAGCTATCGAAGAACTGACTACCCTTTTTTTCAATCATCCGACAGTTGATTTATGATTTTGACAATCTTGTTTTTGAGTTTCACCAATTCCACCGCTACCAATGCGAAACTTCCGGTGTTTGCCCGGTGCGCCGAATATGTCTTTTTCGGACTGCCCCCTTTTACGTTGATCCCAATAAGTTAGAGGAGTAGAAAAGAAAAGCGGAGAGAGTTCTTCAACTTTCTCCGCTTCAGTACCCAGACCCGGGGTCGAACCGGGATGGAAGTGAATCCACTGGTGTTTGAGACCAGCGCGTCTACCGATTCCGCCATCTGGGCATGTTTGATTTCTCAATTGCGGTGCAAAGATACGGCTTTTTTCTAAACCTGCAATACTTTTCCTAAAAAAAGGAGAAAAAAGTCATAAAACATTCTACAAACATTCCGTGTTTCCAAAATATAGTGTACTTTAGCAGAAACTTTTAAAACAAACGATATGACAACAAATAAGGATAATTTCTGTGTTATCATGGGTGGAGGTATCGGCAGTCGCTTCTGGCCGTTTAGTCGAAAAACACTCCCTAAACAGTTTCTGGACTTCTTTGGCACAGGCAGGTCATTACTGCAACAAACCTTCGACCGCTTCAATAAAGTTATTCCCACAGAGAACATACTTATCGTTACAAACGATTTATACGCTGATCTTGTAAAGGAGCAACTGTCTGAATTGAATCCCGAACAAATTTTGCTGGAGCCTACACGCAGAAATACTGCTCCGTGTATCGCATGGGCAGCTTATCACATTCGCGCATTAAACCCGAATGCCAATATCGTGGTAGCTCCATCCGATCATTTGATTCTGAAGGAAGGAGAATTCCTTGATGCCATAGAAAAAGGCTTGACGTTCGTATCTCAATCAGAAAAGTTGCTTACTCTCGGTATCAAACCGAACCGTCCCGAAACAGGTTATGGTTACATTCAGATAGCCGAACAAGCAGGAGACAATTTCTACAAGGTGAAGACCTTTACCGAAAAGCCTGAACTGGAGTTAGCCAAAGTTTTCGTAGAAAGCGGAGAATTTTATTGGAACTCCGGTCTCTTCATGTGGAATGTAAACTCTGTCATCAAAGCCGTGGAAGCACTACTTCCCGAACTGGCAAGCAAATTGATTCCTGGTAAAGATGTATACGGTACTCCTGCCGAAAAAGCATTCATCGACGAAAATTTCCCTGCATGCCCCAATGTATCCGTCGACTTCGGCATCATGGAGAAAGCAGACAATGTATATGTTTCATTAGGAGATTTCGGCTGGTCCGATTTAGGTACATGGGGTTCATTGTATGACTTGTCCCCAAAGGACAAAGAAGGGAATGTAACCTTGAAGTGTGAGTCTCTAATGTACAACAGTAAAGACAACATCGTGGTGCTCCCACAAAACAAACTCGCCGTTATTGATGGCCTGGAAGGTTATCTCATCGCTGAATCGGACAATGTATTGCTGATTTGCAAGAAGGATGAAGAACATTCTATCCGTAAATACGTAAATGACGCACAAATAAAGTTAGGGGAAGATTACATCTAACCGGATATCGAAATTTGAAAGCATAGACTTTCAAACCAGAATAAAGGAAACGGGGACTGAAATGGATTCAGTCCCCGTTCTTATTATAAAAGGAAGGAGTTTTATTTTTAGAATGCAGCACGAATTGCTTCGGCAACAGCTTTAAATTCTTCATCAGAAAGTTTCAGCTTTGGATTGGAGAACAGCATGTCCGACTCTTTCTGCATAGGAATAAGATGAATGTGCGCATGAGGTACTTCCAGACCAATCACTGCTTCACCTACTTTCTTGCAAGGAAAAGCCTTCTCAATGGCACGAGCCACCTTCTTGGCGAAAACATGCATTGCTGCCAGACCTTCATCATCCAGATCAAAGATATAATCCACTTCCTGCTTGGGAACGACGAGCGTATGCCCTTTCACCAGCGGATTGATGTCCAGAAATGCAAAGAACTTATCGTCCTCCGCCACCTTATAGCTTGGTATTTCACCTGCGATAATTCTACTGAATATTGTTGCCATAACTTTTATGATATATAAATTAAGGCAAGCCCGCATACGGACCTGCCTTTACTTTAAAATGATATGTTCACTACTTCAAGATTAACCATGCCCTGCGGCACCTTGATTTCAGCTACATCACCCACTTTCTTACCAAGTAAACCTTGTGCAATGGGAGTGTTAACAGAAATCTTTCCTTCTTTCAGATTAGCTTCGCTTTCCGAAACAATGGTATAAATCATCTTCATGCCATTTTTTATGTTCTTCAGTTCCACCTTGTTCAAAATCTGCACGGAATCCGTTTTCAGCTTAGACTCATCAATAATCTTGGCATCTGCTATAATCGTCTTCAATTTATTGATTTTCATCTCAAGCATGCCCTGCGCCTCTTTGGCGGCATCATACTCCGCATTCTCCGACAGGTCACCTTTGTCACGTGCTTCGGCAATAGCAGCCGAAATCTTAGGACGTTCTACCGTCTCCAATTCTTTCAGTTCGGCCATCAATTTCTTGTAGCCTTCTTCTGACATATAAGCCATACTTTTTTCCTCCTTTTTAGTTTCTAAATGGTATTATATAACAAAAAAGAATTCCAACATGGTCAGCATGCTGGAACCCTCTTCCGATTTTTCTTTTGCAAAGATAGCCTTTTAATTAATGCGTGTCAAGCAAAAATTGCTGCTATGTAACATATTTAAATAAAAACTTCTAATTTATAACAAGTTACAACAGTGCTTTCACCGCAGCGTCCAGGTCTTTTATAGTCTCTCCACGAGCGCTCAACTCACTATTCCGGTTAATCAGGAACAGAGAAGGAACCTCCTTAACGTTGTACATAGCGGCCACATTTGAGTAAATTCCATTTGCATCTCTTACAGAAATCCAAGGCAGATTATCAGCCGTTGTTTTCCAGAAATGCTCGTCAGCATCCAGTGAAACCTGATAGATCACCAGTCCCTGATCTTTATATTTAGTATAGAGGTCATTCAGCAAGAAGTTATGGGGAGCAGAAGCTGCACTTTGGTAAATAGTAAAGTCCAACAAGACTACTTTACCCTTCAGATCACTCAACTTATGGGTATTCCCCTTCATATCACGAAGGCTGATATCGATGATACCGGTTTCGGAAATAACCTCTTCCGGCAACTCCAGAACTTTCTGTTGCGGTGTACGGGTATTCTTCATCCCCTTAATCACAATATTATAAAGATTCTTGGAGCGATCTGCATGCGGATAATAATTATTCAGACTGGTAGCAACGGCGGCAAAGCACTTAATATCATCCTTGCTATTCAAAGGATCGAAGATAAGGTAATTATTCAGTTTCTGGAACAGAGCAAAATAAGCGGCAGCCGTATTGGGAGCTGCAAAAATATATTTAGTTTTCACCTCATCCTTATAATCTTTCATCAAGGCAGCCAGTTTTTCTTCAAAAACATCGGCACCTATCTGATGAGCCTGCATCTTCTTCACCAACTCATTCACCTCATTCTGCAACTGCACTTGCTTCAACGTCAATTCCTTTATCTTGGTGCTGTTTGCCGAACCTTCTACCGTATAAGCCGTAGCAAAATCAGCATACGGCGCTTTCAGTCCGATAGTTTCCGTAGAATCCACAGAGAAATTGATAACCTTGTCATCCACACGAAGGCGGTAGAACTCCGGAGATACCGGACGTGTTTGTTTGAAACTGAAAGAACCGTCACCCTTCAACTTTACAGAATCCAAGGGCACGATACCCTCCAAAGCAGCTGCTTCCAGGTACAGCATTTTACCATCGGCACCTGAAACTTCACCTTCAACTTTGAATTTCGGTTCAGAATTACATGCACTTAAAGCCAAAGCGGCAAGTGCAACAAAACAGATCTTTTTCATATTTAGCTTCTTAATTTCTATTAGAAAGAACGTGCAAATATAGTTCTTTTCAAGTTTAGTCAAAGCATTTTCATTGCTTCTTCCACATGGAAACCTAAAAAAATAGTCAATTATAAACTTTTTTATCTCATTCCCACCTGATTACATGAATTAATATGTATCTTTGCACGAATTTTGAAAGAAAATATAGATAAAACATTTTTTATGATTAACCCAATTGTTAAGACGATCGAGCTTCCTGATGGCAGAACCATCACACTCGAAACGGGAAAGCTGGCAAAACAGGCAGACGGTTCTGTAATGCTTCGTATGGGTAACACCATGCTTCTTGCTACTGTTTGTGCCGCTAAGGACGCAGTTCCCGGAACAGATTTCATGCCGTTACAGGTAGAGTACAAAGAAAAATTCTCCGCATCCGGACGTTTTCCCGGAGGTTTCACCAAGCGTGAAGGACGCGCTTCGGATTATGAAATCCTGACCTGCCGCCTTGTTGACCGTGCTCTCCGCCCCTTATTCCCCGATAATTATCACGCAGAGGTATATGTAAACATCATCCTCTATTCCGCTGACGGTGTTGATATGCCGGACGCATTGGCAGGGCTTGCCGCTTCTGCCGCCCTCGCTGTTTCAGATATTCCTTTCAACGGACCTATTTCCGAAGTACGCGTAGCACGCATCGACGGACAGTTCGTTATCAACCCTACTTTTGATCAACTGGAAAAAGCTGACATGGACCTCATGGTGGGTGCTACTTACGAAAACATCATGATGGTAGAAGGTGAAATGAGTGAAGTTTCCGAACTTGACTTGCTGAACGCCATGAAAGCAGCCCACGAAGCAATCAAAGTGCAATGCCAGGCTCAGAAAGAGCTGGCAGAGGCTGTTGGTTCTACCGTAAAACGCGAATATTGCCACGAAGTAAACGACGAAGAACTGCGTAAAGCCGTTCACGAAGCTTGCTATGCAAAGGCTTATGCCATCGCCGCTTCCGGCAACAAAAATAAACATGAACGCATGGACGCTTTCGATGCTATCCGCGAAGAGTTCAAAGCGCAGTTCAGCGAAGAAGAGCTGGCAGAAAAAGCAGCACTGATCGACCGCTACTACCACGATGTAGAAAAAGAGGCTATGCGCCGCAGCATCCTGGACGAAGGTAAACGCCTTGACGGACGTAAGACTGACGAGATTCGTCCTATCTGGAGTGAAATCAGCTACCTGCCCGGACCTCACGGTTCTGCTATCTTCACTCGCGGTGAAACTCAATCCTTGTCTACCGTTACCCTCGGTACAAAACTGGATGAGAAGATTATTGACAACGTACTGGAACATGGCAAAGAACGTTTCCTGTTGCATTATAACTTCCCTCCGTTCTCTACCGGAGAAGCCAAAGCACAGCGTGGCGTAGGCCGTCGTGAAGTTGGTCACGGACACTTAGCTTGGCGTGCACTGAAAGGACAAATTCCTGCTGACTACCCGTATGTAGTGCGCGTAGTATCCGATATTCTTGAATCTAACGGTTCTTCTTCTATGGCTACCGTATGTGCTGGAACACTGGCATTGATGGATGCAGGTGTGAAGATCAAACAACCGGTATCAGGTATCGCTATGGGATTGATCAAGAATCCGGGCGAAGACAAATATGCTGTATTGTCCGACATCCTTGGTGATGAAGACCACTTGGGCGACATGGACTTCAAAGTAACAGGAACCAAGAACGGTATCACCGCTACTCAGATGGATATCAAGGTAGACGGTCTGTCATTCGACATTCTGGAACGCGCTTTGAACCAAGCTAAAGAAGGGCGCATGCACATCCTCGGCAAGATCTTGGAAACTATCCAGGAGCCACGTGCAGAATTGAAACCACATGCTCCGCGCATCGAAACGATGACTATTCCTAAAGAATTCATCGGTGCAGTAATCGGCCCTGGTGGTAAGATTATTCAAGGCATGCAGGAAGAAACCGGTGCTACAATCACTATCGAAGAAGTAGACAACATCGGAAGAATAGAAATCTCCGGAACTAACAAGAAGAGCATTGATGACGCTATGCGTCTTATCAAGGGCATCGTTGCCGTACCAGAAGTTGGCGAAGTATACAAAGGTAAAGTACGTTCTGTAATGCCTTATGGCGCTTTTGTTGAGTTCCTGCCGGGTAAAGACGGTTTGTTGCACATCTCTGAAATCGACTGGAAACGTCTGGAAACAGTAGAAGAGGCCGGTATCAAGGAAGGTGATGAAATCGAAGTGAAACTGCTTGATATTGATCCGAAGACCGGTAAGTTTAAACTTTCCCGCAAAGTATTACTTCCAAGACCGGAAAGACAAGAAAGACCTGAAAAGAAATAAGAAATACCTTATTCTTCATCTTATAAAGCCCGACGGAAATCCGCCGGGCTTTCTTTTTGTAAAAAAAAGAAGCGAAAAACCAGAAAAAACTTTTCATACTTTTGCGTATTCCAAAAAGATTATGTTACTTTACCCTATAAACCTTAAATAAGAGAGATTATATTTAAAAATGCCTGTTACCGGTAACCTATATACTATGGATTTATTTTCTCGTTTCTTTCGGGAGAATCAAGAAAAGTTTCTTGCCTTTGCCTATTCCTACATCAGAAGCTGGGTAGAGGCAGAAGATATTCTTATGGAATCCATGATTTCTCTGTGGGAATGCCGCGACCGTTGGGAAGAAGATAAAGGTCTGCACGCATTGCTCCTTACCATTATCAAGAATAAGGCACTCAATTACCTAGAACACGAACAAACCCGCCTGCGTATTGAGGAAGATTTGAATTCGCACCGTCAGCGCGAGTTAGATCTGCGTATTGCCACGTTGAAAGATTGTGAACCCGACAAAATTTTCAGTACTGAGATACAGCATATCGTGAACAAGGCATTGGAGAAGATGCCGTCACAAAGCCGTGAAATATTCATACTCAGCCGTTACAGCAACCTGCCAAACAAAAAAATAGCCGAACAGCTGAATGTCTCTCTAAAAACAGTAGAATTTCATATCACCAAAGCTCTGCGTATCCTGCGTGTAGAACTGAAAGATTATCTCGCCTCTATCCTACTTTAGTAAAACTCTCCTGCTTTTCTTTGATAATATAAATAAAAGATGTATCCATAATTCCCAATCCGGCAAGTTAATACCGGCAATTAATTAATCTCCTGTTACATTCCATAAAGTTCTGATGTGCCTCCAGTGCATCACACGGATATTCTATGCGCTTACGTTTGGAGTACCCGAAAAACAGAACAAAGCTATCCGCTCCATACCCAATTCTAATCTTCTTCGTACTCTCCTCGTACCTGCTTCGCTATTTTCATCCTCCTATAGAAGCGAAGCGGGAACGAACCGGATACGACTTAGAAGAGTTCCTGACAGTTTCTCCTTTTCTACCATACTTTGAAGAAAAAACAAAAAAAGTTTCATTTTCCGTTAGGGTAGTTCCAAGTTCACCTGTATTAATTATAGAAGGGCAGAAAAAACGCCCTTATTCAACAAACAAATTAAGTACCTTATGAACCAAGAACTATTATATAAGTATTTTAAAGGAACCGCCACCATTGAAGAAGAAAAGCGCATCCTTGACTGGGTGGAAGCCTCGGAAGAAAATCGGGAAGCTTTCTTGAAAGAACGTATGATGTTTGATGTCGCTTTATTCTCCGACAGGCAAAGTACCGGAAAAAAGACATTTCGTCTGACTCCGATATTAAAATGGGGAATACGTGTAGCTGCCGTTATCATCGTAGGCGTATGCGGTTATTTCATGACTAATGATTACCTATATAATAAAGCATCCCTGCCACAAACAGTAACCGTCCCCGCCGGACAACGTGCACAAATCACTCTTGCCGACGGCACACGAGTATGGCTGAATGCACAGTCCACATTGACCTATGCTTCCAACTTTGGGCGTGGCGAAAGAAACGTGGAACTGGATGGTGAAGCCTACTTTGAAGTGGCCAAAAATAAAGATATCCCCTTCTATGTGCACACTGAGATGAACAAGGTGAAAGTCGTAGGTACCAGTTTCAATGTTTGTGCCTATAGAGGTAGCAAAGAGTTCGGTACCACATTGGTAGAAGGCATAGTAGATATTTATCCTGCCAATAGCAATCAAATGATTACCCGCCTGCAAAAAGACGAAGTTTTCTTGAATGAAGACGGGAAATGTAAGAAAACCACTCTTCCCTCTTACGAATATCTGCGTTGGAAAGAAGGGTTATACTGCTTCGATGATGCCCCTTTCAATGGTATTCTCGGAAGACTGGAAAAATACTATAACGTAAAAATAACCGTTGCTAGCCCTGAGCTGCTGAATTATGGAAGTTTTACCGGAAAATTCCGCGAACAAGACGGCATAGAACACATTCTTCGAACCATCTCTAAAGATCATCCTTTTGAGTTCACGATCAACGAAGAGAAAGACTCGATCACCATCTATAAGAAGTAATTTGATATCAAAGATAAAACCTTAAAATTTAGTACTAACCTCTTAAACAGAAAAGCATTATGAAATAAAAGAAACAGTCAACCAATTCCCCCCACAAAAAAGATCGGAAAGTACCCCCATACTTTCCGATCCGAAA
>ULXS01054597.1_pt1 | contig 28593 bp, 23 predicted proteins | sample 1961421 | NCBI WGS metagenome assembly ULXS01 (sample SAMEA4835842, study PRJEB28245) | human gut metagenome | biome: gut microbiome; material: fecal sample | place: Denmark | collected 2008
TCATCTTAAATCATCTTTTCGGTAATAAGGAACGTTCTGTTGACGACCGTAATCCTGTACCTTACGCCATCTTCACAGATCCGCCTATGGCACATATCGGTCTGACGGAAGAAGAAGCCATGAAACGTGGATATCCCATCAAGATTTCACGTCTGCCCGCCTCCGCCATCCCTCGTGCACGTACTTTGCAGAATATGGATGGGATGCTAAAAGCTATTGTAAATACGGATACTGAGAAAATACTGGGCTGCTCACTCTTTTGTGTGAATGCACCGGAACTCATCAATCTGGTAGCGTTTGTCATGAAAACCGGGCAGAAATCTTCGGCTTTACGTAACTTCATATTCACCCATCCCAGTATGAGTGAAGGTTTAAATGGATTATTCAAGGCTTTTTAATAACTAACATTTGGTAATTAAGCCGTTAACTTCTATCTTTGTCCGCAATAAAAAATAAGGATGCAGAGAAAACGGTACATAACACTCTTTTTTATATTTATCAGCATGGTCATGCTGGTGGTACCGGTTATTCCTCACCACCATCACAATAATGGGTTGATATGTATGAAGAATGACATAACTCCCAATTGTTGCGGACAACAACACACCCCGGATAGCGAACATTGCTGTTGCGATACGGGATGTGTTACTACCCACTTTTTCCAGCAAACTCCCAGCCCGGACAACGGATGGACACATCCGGATTTTCCGCTGGTTATCACATTATTCTCCGAACCACTTCTCAGACTATTGGTCCTCCCCGAAGAAAGCGGGCAAAGACAGGATTGCATATACCAGGAATCACTTCATGGCACGTATCTCACACGTGCCACAGGACTTCGTGCACCTCCGTGTGTCCTTACTTTATCGTAAAGTCTGCAACTTTATTGCAGGCTTTTATCTCTAATTTTGCACACAGATAAAAGTAAGAACATAAAAATATCATCATGAAAAAAATTCTTTTTATGGGAGTCATGGGATTATTCCTGTTAGGCTCTTGCAATAGTAAATCCGGCGACGGACACGAAGGTCATAATCATGAAACAGAAAAACATGAGCACGAAGGTTGTGACCATGATCATGAAAGCGAAGACCACAATCACGAAGGTGACGAACATAACCACGATGGACATAGCCACGATGAACAAGCAGCCGGACATAGTGACGAAATCATTCTGCCTACCGCCAAAGCACAGGCTGCCGGAGTAAAATCCAATGTTGTAGAACCGGGGATTTTCCATCAGGTTATAAAAACCAGCGGTCAAGTAATGGCAGCACAAGGAGATGAGAGCGTGGCTGTAGCAACCGTAGCTGGTGTAGTATCTTTCCGTGGAAAGATAATCGAAGGTATGAATGTCAGTAAAGGTACGCCACTGGTGACATTATCTTCCAAGAACATGGCGGATGGTGACCCCGTAGAACGGGCACGTATCGCTTATGAAGTTTCCAAGAAAGAATATGAGCGCATGAAAGCCCTCGTAGGAAATAAGATTGTTTCTGAAAAAGATTTCGCTCAGGCGGAACAAGCATACGAAAATGCACGTATCAGCTACGAAGCCGTAGCTAAAAATAGTTCAGCAAGCGGACAAGCTGTAGTTTCCCCTATCAGCGGATATGTAAAAAGCCTGTTAGTGAAAGAAGGCGACTATGTAGCCGTAGGGCAACCGTTAGTCAGCATTACGCAAAACCGCAAATTGTTCCTGCGTGCTGATGTGTCTGAGAAATATTACCAGTATCTGCGTACTATTGGTTCTGCTAATTTCTGCACTCCTTATAATAATAAGGTATATACATTGAAAGACTTAGACGGGCGTCTTCTCTCTTATGGCAAGGCTTCCGGTAGTGATGGTGGATATTATGTACCTGTAACCTTTGAGTTCGACAACAAAGGTGATATTATCCCCGGTTCGTTTGTAGAAATCTTCTTATTGTCTTCCCCTATAGAAAACGTAATATCCCTGCCCCATTCAGCATTGACTGAAGAGCAAGGCAGTTTCTTTGTCTACCTGCAACTGGATAAAGAAGGATATAAGAAACAACTCGTAACTCTCGGAGCCGATAACGGTGAAAGCGTACAGATTCTCTCAGGTGTAAAAGCTGGAGACCGCGTGGTTACCGAAGGGGCTTATCAAGTGAAACTGGCAAGCGCTACGAATGCGATACCGGCACACAGTCACGAACACTAAACTTATTTACTATTTGACAAGTTACTATTTACTATTTGGCTGTGCAATGCGTGAAGCTGATGATAAGAATAGTAAATGTCAAATGGTAAAAGACAAGGTGTATCAAATAGTAAATATAAATAGTAAAATAGTAAATATATCATCGTGTTAAATAAGATCATACATTTCTCACTTCATAACCGCATCCTGGTGCTTGTGGCCTCGGTGTTGTTACTGATAGGCGGAACTTACACCGCCATGCATACGGAAGTGGACGTATTTCCAGATCTCAATGCACCTACGGTTGTCATCATGACTGAGGCAAACGGCATGGCGGCAGAAGAAGTGGAACAACTCGTTACATTTCCTGTAGAAACAGCTGTGAACGGTGCAACAGGTGTGCGCCGCGTACGTTCTTCATCTACCAACGGCTTCTCTGTAGTATGGGTAGAATTCGATTGGGATACGGATATTTATCTGGCCCGGCAGATTGTCAGCGAAAAGTTGGCCGTCGTAAGTGAAAGCCTGCCTACCGGTGTAGGTAAACCAACGTTGGGCCCACAATCATCCATTCTGGGTGAAATGCTGATTATCGGATTGACGGCCGACTCTACCTCCATGCTCGACCTGCGTACAATAGCCGACTGGACCATCCGTCCGCGTCTGCTCTCTACGGGCGGTGTAGCACAGGTAGCAGTACTTGGAGGTGATATAAAGGAATATCAGATACAATTAGATCCGGAACGGATACGGCATTATGGCGTTACGCTGAATGAAATCATGACTGTAACCCGCGAAATGAATCTGAACGCAAACGGTGGCGTGCTATATGAATATGGTAACGAATACATTGTGCGTGGAGTACTTTCTACCGACCGTGTAGATCAACTGGCACGTGCCGTAGTACGTGGTGGAACAGCTTCGGGCAGTGCTCCTATCTTACTGGAAGACATTGCAGATGTACATATCGGAGCAAAGCTACCCAAACTGGGTACAGCATCCGAACGGGGTAAATCCGCCGTACTGTTAACAGTAACCAAGCAACCAGCCACCAGTACACTGGAATTAACGGATAAATTAGAAGCATCTTTAAAAGACTTGCAGAAGAACCTGCCACCGGATGTAAAAGTCAGCACAGACATCTTCCGCCAGAGCCGCTTTATCGAAAGCTCTATCGGAAACGTACAGAAGTCCTTGTTTGAAGGAGGTATCTTCGTTGTGATTGTCCTATTCCTGTTCCTTGCGAATGTACGTACAACGGTGATCTCATTGGTTACACTACCGCTTTCATTGATTACTTCACTGGTAACACTGCATTATATGGGCTTCACAATTAATACAATGAGCCTCGGTGGTCTTGCCATCGCTATCGGTTCGCTGGTGGATGATGCCATTGTGGACGTGGAGAACGTATATAAACGACTCCACGAGAATAAGTTAAAGCCTGTGGAAGAACGCCTTTCCATACTGGAAGTAGTATTCAACGCATCGAAAGAAGTACGTATGCCTATTCTGAATTCTACGCTGATTATCGTAGTCAGTTTCGTACCGCTGTTCTTCCTCACCGGCATGGAAGGCCGTATGCTGGTTCCACTGGGTATTGCGTTCATTGTAGCACTGGCAGCTTCTACGGTAGTGGCATTGACAGTTACACCAGTACTTTGCTCCTATCTTTTAGGAAAAGACAAGAAGAAGGAACAGAAAGAGAGCAGCGACTCGTTCGTAGCACGCAAGATGAAACAGTGGTATGGTGCTGCATTGGCATTCGTACTGGGACATAAGAAGATCGTACTGGGCGGTACAATCGGTCTGTTCGTAGTTGCCCTGGTATGTTTCTTCACATTGGGACGTTCGTTCCTGCCACCTTTCAACGAAGGTTCGTTTACGATTAACATATCTTCTTTACCAGGCATCTCATTAGAAGAAAGTGACAAGATGGGACACCGTGCGGAGGAATTACTGCTCAGCATTCCCGAAATACAAACCGTTGCCCGTAAGACCGGACGTGCTGAACTGGACGAGCATGCACTTGGTGTGAATGTTTCGGAAATAGAAGCTCCGTTCGAATTGAAAGATCGTTCACGCAGTGAGCTGGTTGCCGAAGTACGCGAAAAGTTAGGTACTATCGTAGGGGCAAATGTGGAAATCGGCCAGCCTATCAGCCACCGTATCGATGCTATGCTCAGTGGTACGAAAGCCAACATCGCAATTAAACTGTTTGGTGACGACCTGAACCGTATGTTTACCTTGGGTAATGAAATCAAAGGTGCCATCCAGGATATTCCGGGTATTGCCGACCTGAATGTAGAACAACAAATAGAACGTCCTCAGCTTATCATTTCACCCAAGCGGGAAATGCTGGCTAAGTTTGGTATCTCATTACCGGAATTCTCTGAGTTCGTGAATGTCTGTCTTGCTGGTGAAACCGTATCACAGGTATACGAGAAAGATAAAAGTTTCGACCTTACCGTACGTGTACGTGATGATCTTCGCGACGAAATGGAGAAGATACGCAACTTGATGATAGATACCAGTGACGGAAAGAAAATACCTTTGAACTACATCGCAGAAGTGCGTTCTGCCATGGGACCGAATACGATCAGCCGCGAGAATGTGAAACGTAAAATCGTGATCTCCGCCAATGTTGCCGACCGCGACCTGCGCAGTGTGGTGAATGATATTCAGGCCCGTGTGGACAAGGATATTAAATTGCCCGAAGGGTATCATCTGGAATATGGCGGTCAATTTGAGAGTGAACAGGCAGCAAGCCGCACCTTATTACTCACATCATTGATGAGTATTGTGGTGATCTTCTTACTGCTTTATCATGAATTCCGTAGTGTAAAAGAGAGTGCAATCATACTTATCAACCTGCCGCTTGCATTGATCGGTGGTGTGTTTGCTTTGTTGATGACAACGGGAGAGGTGAGTATTCCGGCTATTATCGGTTTTATTTCACTATTTGGTATCGCCACCCGAAACGGTATGTTACTGATCAGCCACTACAACCATTTACAACAGGAAGAGGGACTGAATGTGTACGACAGTGTAATCCGTGGCTCAATGGACCGTTTGAATCCGATTCTGATGACAGCATTGTCTTCTGCTCTCGCTCTTATTCCATTGGCATTGGGAGGAGATTTGCCGGGTAATGAAATTCAAAGTCCGATGGCGAAAGTTATCCTTGGCGGTCTTTTAACTTCCACGTTCCTGAACGGTTTCATCATTCCGATTGTTTATCTGATGATGCGCCGGAAACCAGCGAATTAACATCCATATAACCATTAACAATATCAAATAATGAAACGAATTCTGATATTTAGTATTATCACCTTTTTCCTATATGCGGGGATGCGCGCACAATCGGTCGACATAGACGAAGTGCTGCGCCGCATTGAAGCGAATAATAAAGAGTTGCAGGCCAACGCCCAACTCATCACTTCGCAGAAAATGGAAAACAAGTCAGAGAATAATCTTCCCGACCCAACCCTTTCTTATTCTCACCTGTGGGGAGCAAAAGATAAGGACGAAACCATCGGCGAGCTCGTTGTTTCACAAAGCTTCGACTTCCCTACGCTCTACGCTACGCGTGGACAAGTGAATCGTCTTAAAACCGGTGCACTCGATGCACAATCCACCGCCTTCCGCCAGCAACTGTTGCTTCAAGCCAAGGAAATATGCCTCGACATCCTCATGTTGCAACAACAGCAAAGATTGCTGGACGAACGTCTAAAACAGGCAGAAGAACTTTCCGCCTATTACAAGAAACGTTTGGAAACAGGAGATGCCAATGTTTTGGAAACCAATAAAATCAATCTGGAATTGCTGAACGTTCGTACAGAAGCACGAACCAACCGCACCACCTTGGAAAACAAATGGCAAGAACTGACTGCATTGAACAGCAACCAGCCATTGCAAATCTCTTCTCTCAGCGAATATCCGCTGCATCCACTACCGGCTGATTATGAACAACTGCGTGAAGAGGTTATCGCGTCGGATGCTGCTTTGTGGTCACTGAGCAACGAAAGCGCTGCTGCCCGCAAACAAATTTCTGTCAGTAAACAAGGCTGGCTGCCTAAGTTGGAGTTAGGTTATCGTCGTAACACCGAATCGGGCACTCCGTTCAATGGTGTTGTGGTGGGCTTTTCTTTCCCCATCTTCGAGAACCGAAATAAGGTGAAGATGGCCAAGGCACAATCCATGAATATAGATTTTCAGAAAGAGAATGCGACTTTGCAGGCAGAGTCTTCATTAGCACAGCTTTATCGCGAAGCTCAATCCTTGCAAGCTTCCATGCAGGAATATCAGGAAGCCTTCAGCTCACAACAAGATCTCGCATTGCTTAAACAAGCCCTTACAGGTGGACAAATCAGCGTGATAGAATTCTTTGTGGAAGTTTCTGTGATTTATCAAAGCAAACAAAATCTGCTACAACTGGAGAACCAGTATCAGAAGGTGATGGCACAGATTTATAAGAGTAAGTTGTAAAACTCAATAAAAGGCTGGAATATAGTAAAATTCCAGTCTTTTATTTGTTTCCCAAATATTTTGTTATCCATTCTAATCTCTCTATCTTTGTTCCCAAAGAATTCAAGAATGGACAGAAAACTTATCATACGTAATTTTGGTGCCATCAAGTCGGCAAACATTCGTTTGAAAGACTACAATATATTTATCGGAGAACAAGGTTCCGGTAAAAGCACAATAGCCAAGCTTATTACTATCTTTGAAGGTTATACCATCAATCGTATTTTAGATTCTCAACAAAGTCTATTGCCCCTGTTTGAGGAACATAACATTGCATCCTATTTTAATGAAAATTCTTATATACAGTATACTTGGGAAGGTGGCATCATCGATTATGAAAATAATCAATTCGCTTATGAAGTACCGACTACCAATCAGGAAAGCTCTCCTGTAGCAAACCTCTACATACCGGCAGAGCGTTTCTTCGTCAGTACCTTTTCACGCTCTCTCGCTACATTAGTGCTCAACAAAGCACCAATACCCAATACCTTACTGAACTTTGCCTCCATTTATGAGAAAGCAAAGAAGAAATATCCCAACTATAATATATCTATTTTTGATATGTTATTCCAAACTGATAAATCAAACGAAACTATCTATCTAAAAGGAAGCGACAAAACAATACCTTTTAAAGATGCCTCTTCGGGCATCCAGTCTGTCATACCACTATTAATGGTGCTTGATTATGCCGTTGAAGAGAAAGAATACAGCCGGTTTGTGATAGAAGAGCCCGAGCTCAATCTTTTTCCTCAAACTCAGGTAAAGTTACTCCAGCAAATCATCCGCAAATGCTCAAAGGTAACCTTAACCACGCATAGCCCATACCTTTTATCTGCTTTCAATAATCTGATAGAAGCTAACAATGTATTAATAAGCAATCCGTCTAAGACGAAAGAAGTGTATAAGCTTGTACCGAAAGATTGTATTCTGAACTTTGAAAGCATAGGAGCATACAAAATAGAAAGGGGGGAGGTAATATCTATCTTAGATGAAGAATATCAACTAATTGTAGCCGACCAGATAGATTCTGTAGCTGATTATGAAAGCCGGATATTCTCGGCATTATTAAATCTGGAAGTATAATGAGACTGTTCAAACCTAATTGCACTCTCGAAACAACAGATAAAATTCTTGTCCTCGAAGAAAATAAACGCAAATGTATCTTTTCAAATCCGGAAAGCCAGGTTTTGATCAAAATCATAGTGGACGGTTGCCAAATTACAGAAGGGACAAGGTGTGATTTCCTTGTACTTGATCAACAAAAGAATGAATACTTTGTTGAACTAAAAGGAAAAGATATACCTCATGCTATTGAACAACTGGAAGCTACAATTAAACAGTTATCATCTTCAGCAGGTCTTCAAAAGACAGCTATTATTGTGAGTAGCCGACATCCAAGTAACGATACCTCTATACAACGGGCAAAGGTATTATTTAAGAAAAAATATAAAGTAGACTTGATTTCCAAGAATGTGAAGATGGAGATACAAATTAAATAAAAAAAGTCCCAAACCCGCATTGCGTATATGAGCGAATAGTTATTCGTCCCTACGAGTGCCATCACACACTTGCAGGGAAAGAACATCTTTCGCCCACACAATAAAGCTTATTTTTATAGTTTCGTAATTTTCCCCATAAAAAGAATTGCTCCCGTACTCTTTTCTTTAATCACGAAAGCAAAAGGACGATCTACATAGAAAGATATAGGAGTAGATGGTCCAGCGGATGTTTCCAACATTCCACCAACTGTAACAGCCGCTGCTTCAGTACCTTCCTCATCTACATTTACATAAGTAAATTGCTGCAAAAGACCAATATATAACTCGGCAGCCGACATTTTAGAGAAATCAGCCTTATGACCATCAAAGGCATCCTTCATCCCCATAGCAACCATATCCTCTATGAGCATCTTGTCATACTCCACTTTGAAACGGGGAAGTTTAACCTGCAATTGCCTGCTCGACAAAGTTGCATTCCATTCCTTCCAGTTTTCATAAGTCAACCCGGACAAACTCTCATCCAAAGTCTTATCCCCGGCAGGCAATAAGAGCACCATACTGAAAGCTTCGTTACCATATGGCAATTCTGCGATGGAAAATGCTGAGTTCTGAGCATAATTAAACGTTTCTGTCTGATTCATCATGTTCACTTTCTGCTCAGTACCATCAGAATTAGTAAAGTTTTCCTGGCGAGTATCCGATTTTTGGAATTGACTCTTCCAGATACCTTTGAAGTAGAGTGCATTAATCAAATACATACGTGCATCTTCCGGTATTCTCTGTATAACCTCTTTTATACAATTATTCGTCTGCTCAGCGCACCACCGGTTAATCACATCCTTCGCTGTGGGAGATGTAAAATCAAGTTCCTGTACCTGGGCATCATACATCTTCTTATTCACATCCACAAAAGAATCGTAAACTTTAAAACCTTGTTTCACCCAAATAGAATTGGCGATTCCTAATTGAGTGGTATTATCTAAATCCAATAAAGCTGAAGTTAATTTTTGATTATAGTTATTCAGATCATCAAGAGAGAAAGAAGCGGCAGGAAATCCCAATACATACTGCATTTCAGTAAGCGTATTGCCCGAAGCTCCGTTAGTAATCATCGATAAGCAAAGTGATGCACTCAATGGAGACACAAAAACATTCGGTTTTTCTTTTTCGGTACTGCACACCTGATCGAAGAAACGGAAAGCAAAGTCTGTACCTTTGTCCATAAAATCTTGTTCCGCACGAGTGAGATTGATGTCTTGACGTGGTTTTGGTTCCGGTTGAGAAGGATTCTCATCATTCTGACAGGCTGCAAGGATACTGAGTAGGCTTAGCGCAGCAATAGTTTTCTTTAGCATAAGCATTATAGTATTAGTTTTCTATTAAGTTACTCTGTTAGAATAAATGCATAAATTTATAAAATACTGCACTACATCACAAATAAAACATAAATCTTTCCTATCTTTGCTCTCGGTTTTGTTGGAGTATGCCTTTCGGTATACTCCATGAAAAGGGAATTGGGTGTGACTCCCAAACAGTCCCGCTGCTGTGATCTCCTATTGCAGGATTTGCCAATCACCTGTGCCACTGCCAATATTCGTATGGTGGGAAGGCGGCAAATCCGGAGTAAGTCAGAAGACCTGCAAAACCTATCAAATCTTATGCTTTCGAGGAAAGGGTATGAGATGTATATTGTTTTTAGCATTCTGTTTATGATAAAAGATAATCTATGCCGGTATACCCGACTACGGTTTAATTTGCTTTGCCTTTTATGTTGGCTTTGGGTCAATCTACAAGCACAACAAGCAGGAGATTCCATTACTGGAAAGGTACATGCCATTCCGGAAGTGGGGATAAAAGGTCGGCGTGTGCCACCGGCTCTCTCAGCAACCGCCCCACTCCAACAGATGAAGAAAACTGATATGGAACGTTTGGGAGTATCGGATGTGGCCGATGCAGTTCGTCATTTCTCAGGAGTCAGCGTTAAGGATTATGGCGGAATTGGTGGATTAAAGACTGTTTCTGTACGCAGTCTGGGAGCGCAACATACAGCAGTCAGCTATGACGGAGTGACTGTCAGTGATTGTCAGTCAGGCCAGGTAGATATCTCCCGTTTCTCGTTAGACAATGTTTCCGAACTGGCACTCAGCATTGGTCAGAGCGATAATATTTACCAGACAGCGAAGATGTTTGCCTCTGCCGGTGCTTTAAGTATCGAAACCGCACGTCCGGATTTCAGTGACAGACCTTTCCAATTGCTTGCAAATATGAAAACCGGTTCTTACGGGCTTGCTAATCCTTCTTTATTTTATGCCCAGAAATTAAGTAACCGTTTCAGTCTTTCTGCCTATGCTGATTATTTACGGGCAGACGGTAATTATCCTTTCAAAATGTGGAATGGGAATAAACTGATTGACTCCAAACGAAACAATAGTGATATAGAGACTTATCGGGCAGAATTAAATTTGTTTGTAACTCTGAATGAGAAACAGGATTTGAAAACCAAAGTTTATCTCTTTGATTCGGAAAGAGGGTTACCCGGCGGAGTGATTTATGACAATTCGTATGCTGCCGAAAGACTATATGACCGTAATTACTTCGGCCAATTGAAGTATGAGAATCGATTCTCTGAAAAATGGAAATTACAAGCAAGCGGAAAATTTAACTTCAGCTGGAACCGGGACTATAATAATGAATCTTCCGGTATTACAGACAATCGTTTCCGCCAGACTGAGACTTACTTATCCACTACCCTATGGAGCGAACCGGTGAAAGGGTTATCTTTCTCATTAGCACAGGATTTCGCCTATAACTATTTGTCAACGACTCTACAGAACAATCAATATCCGGAACGTTTCACCTATTTAACAGCAATAGCCACACACTATAAAAGCAACCGATTTTCTGCTACCGCTTCCCTACTAAATACTTATATTACAGAGAATGTACGGACAGGAAAAGCTGCTGCAGACCGTAAACGCCTTTCACCCGCTGTCAGCCTGTCGTGGAAACCTTTTGATTTTGGTCTACGTTTCAGGGCTTCATACAAAGATATCTTCCGTACGCCGACATTCAATGATTTGTATTATCTGATAATTGGCAACCATAATTTAAAGCCTGAAGTTACCCGGCAATTCAATGTAGGTACAACGTGGAATTCTACATCATTGGAATTTATCGACTATCTAAGCCTTTCAGTAGATGCTTATTATAATCGGGTGAAAGATAAAATCGTGGCAATACCCACTATGTTTATCTGGAAGATGATGAATTTAGGTAAAGTCGAAACTATTGGTACGGATATTAACCTGGCAATTGAAAAAGAATTAGCAGAACATTATAAGTTATATCTCACAGGAACTTACAACTTCATGCAAGCAGAAGATATTACCGACCGTAATTCTAAAATATGGCGGAATCAGATTATATATACTCCGAAACATTCAGGTTCGGGAAGTCTGACTTTTGAGAATCCGTATGTCAACCTGACTTATAACATAATGTATGCTTCGGAACGCTATTCGATTGCCCAAAACATCCCGGAAAATCGTATTAAATCTTACACTGACCACAGTATAGCACTCTCGCATACCTTTAAATGGAAGAAGCAGTCACTACGCATACAGCTGGATGCCTTGAACCTGAGTGATAAGAACTACGAAATAGTCCGCTTCTACCCGATGCCCGGACGCAATTACAAAGTAACAATCAACTATAAATTATAAACTAAAAACAGAAACAATGAAGAAGTATTGGTATAAAACCACCATGTTGGTTATGGCATTAGGAGCATTTACCGCATGTAATGATGATGACGAACCGAAAGGACCGGAAGGACCGATAGCACCTGTTAATGGAGCATATGTTATTAATACAGGAAACTGGAATGAGAATAATGGTACCATACAATGGTATGACAGGGATCTGAAGACAGTTAGTGCAGATTTGTTTGCAGCTGCCAACGGAGCAGGTATCGGCGATGCACAGGACTTATGTATATACGGTTCTAAAATCTATATCACATGCAGCAGCTCTGCTAAAATAGAAATCGTAGATAGAAAAGACTTCAAACGTATAAAAACTTTGAACTTAACAAATGAGAGCGGGCAACCTATTCAACCGCGATACATGACAGCAGCCAAAGGAAATATTTATTTCACCGCATACGATGGCACCGTATCACAAATAGACACTACAAGCCTTTCAATAACCCAAAAAACAGAGGTAGGAGGAAGTCATCCGGAAGCCCTTACCTCAGCTAACGGAAAGTTATATATTAATCTATCCAATTATGATATGGATGGTACAGGCAAATATGTAGCTGTTGTCAATCTTGCCAACTTTACTAAAATCAAAGACATAGAAGTTCTTCTCAACCCCTATGATGTCTGTACAACCGGAGAAGACGGAAAGGTGTACTTCATTTCATGCGGAGATTTTGGCGGGAATCCCGCGCAGACATTACAATGCATCGATCCGCAAACAGATCAGGTTACGGAAATATGCCCAGCCAGCAAAATGGCAATAAAAAGCAACAAAATCTATCTTATTTATGCAGAATATTACGAAGATGCCGCTCCTAAAAGCATTTCTGTATATGACATGAATACCAAACAAACTACGCAGTTTGCCAACTACAATGATTTCTCCAATCCTGGTAATATTGTAGTCGACCCGGCTACAGGAGATGTAATTATCATCGATCAACCCTCTTCTGCTCTCAACGACATATATGTTTATGGTAGTGACGGCGTACTCAAAAAGAAATTGGAAACCGGCTACTATACCACTAATATGCGCTTTGTAACTGAATAACAGCATGAAACAATTTTCTTTTTTTCTAACCCTTTGGGTGACAGTGCTACTTCTTTCCGCCTGTGGCGGAAAGAGCAGCACTGCTTCCGGCTCTGCACAAGGAGACACCATCCCGCTACACTACTCCTCTAATCTCTCTCTGATAGATTACGAAAATTACATCGTTGCACAGCTACGCAATCCCTGGGATACAGCAAAGATACTACACACCTATGTATTAGTAGACAAAAAACAGCCGTTACCCCAAGAACTGCCTCAAGGTACTCTTGTCCGCACCCCACTTAGTAAAGCAGTCATCTACTCATCCGTTCATTGCAGCTTGCTGAAAGACCTCGGTGCCTTAAATAGTATCGGTGGCGTATGCGACCTGAAGTACATCAAACTACCGGAAATCGAGGAAGGATGCCGAAACGGCACCATCACCGATGTAGGTGATGGCATGAACCCCAATATCGAAAAAATCATAGACCTGCACCCCGATGCCATCCTACTTTCTCCTTTTGAAAACAGCGGTGGATACGGACGTGTAGAGAAACTGGATGTACCCATCATTGAATGTGCCGACTATATGGAAACCTCTTCATTAGGACGTGCCGAATGGATGCGTTTCTACGGTTTATTATTTGGCAAGAAAACAGAAGCAGATGCTATGTTTACTTCGATAGAAAGAAACTATAAGGATTTACAAGAATTAGTAAAGCCTATCTCTTTTGCCCCCTCCGTGATGTGTGATTTGAAAACAAGCTCTACCTGGTACACTCCGGGTGGTAACAGTACCATCGCCAAACTATACTCTGATGCAGGTGCCAACTATATTTTCAGAGAAGATACACATAGCGGCTCACTCCCCTATCCTTTCGAAGTTATCTTTGAGAAAGGTCAACAGGCGGATTTCTGGCTGATACGCTACAACCAACCTGCAGATAAGACCTATAGTGAACTGGAAAAAGAGTTTGCCCCTTACGCCGGTTTCCGCGCCTTCAAAGAACGGAATATCTACGGATGCAATACCAACCGGGTTCCTTTTTATGAAGAAACGCCTTTCCGGCCGGACTGGTTATTGAAAGATTTAATAAAAATCTTCCATCCTTCGATGCTGGAAGGATATGAATCGAAATATTATAGTAAATTAGCAGAATAAAATTTAATGGTTTGAAAGGCAAAGGATCTATATATGGCATAGTACTGTCGGTTCTCATTCTCCTATTGATGACCGCTAATCTCTGGTTTGGCTCGATCAGCATTCCTGCCGGAGCGGTATGGGATATTCTAGCGGGCAATGAAGTTGAGAAAGCCAGTTGGAGTTTTATTATCTGGGAGTCGCGCCTACCGCAGGCTGTCACAGCGCTGCTATGTGGTGCGGCATTGGCGGCTTCGGGGTTGATGCTTCAAACAGCTTTCAATAATCCGCTGGCAGGTCCGTCCATTTTAGGAATAAATTCAGGGGCAAGCCTTGGCGTGGCACTCGTAATGTTGGCTGGTGGTGGAAGCATTGCAACGGGTATATTCACCTTGTCCGGTTTCTTCTCGGTGATACTGGGAGCTTTCATCGGATCGATAGTGGTAATGGGGCTTATCCTTTTCTTTTCTACACTGATAAAAAGCAATATCATGTTGCTGATTACAGGTATCATGATCGGCTATATCACTTCTTCCGCCATTTCATTGCTCAACTTCTTCGCAACAGCCGAAGGAGTACATTCTTATATGATTTGGGGTATGGGGAACTTCGGAGGTGTCTCATTGCAACAACTACCCTATTTCTCCATTTTCTGTCTGGCAGGTTTGTTACTTTCCATCCTGCTTATCAAACCCTTGAATGCCTTGCTGTTGGGTACTCGCTATGCTGAAAACTTAGGAGTAAACATCCGTCGCACAAGAAATCTGTTACTGATCGCCACCGGACTACTGACAGCCGTCACTACCGCCTTCTGCGGACCTGTTGCTTTCATCGGTCTGGCCGTTCCACATATCTCCCGCCTGATGCTGGGCACGTCCAATCACAATTCACTGCTCCCCGTCACTTTGCTGACGGGTGGTGTAATTGCCTTGCTCTGCAATCTGATCTGCATCCTTCCGGGTGAAGCTGGTATTATTCCTCTCAATGCGGTAACCCCTGTGCTGGGGGCGCCTATTATCATTTATGTCATTGTCAACCAACGTAAAATACAATACTTCAACTGATGGAGAAAGCTGTTATCACCGCAAACGATTTATGCATCGGCTACCGCCAGGGAAAACAAGAGAAACGGATACATGAACATCTCTCCTTCCGGCTCTATCCCGGAGAACTGACCTGCCTGCTGGGGGCTAACGGAACCGGTAAATCAACTCTGCTCCGCACTTTGGCTGCCTCACAACCGGTCTTGTCAGGAGAATTATTTGTACAGGAAAAACCATTATCAGCTTATTCCGAAAAAGAACGTTCACGTACCATCGGAGTAGTACTAACAGACAAGACACAAGCAGGCGGACTGACTATATATGAGTTGGTAGCTCTGGGACGACAACCTCATACGGGGTTCTTCGGCAGATTGAGCAAAACGGATCACTCCATCATTGAAGAAGCTCTGGAAGCTGTAAGCATCAGTCATAAAGCCCACAGTTATACTGCAGAGCTATCAGATGGGGAACGACAGAAGGTCATGATTGCCAAAGCATTGGTACAGGAATGTCCGCTCATTCTGCTGGATGAACCGACAGCTTTCCTAGATGTAGTGAGTCGCATCGAAATTATGACTTTGCTTCATCGCCTGGCAGTGGAACAAAAGAAGGCGATCCTGCTTTCCACCCATGACATAGAGCAGGCATTGGTATTGGCAGATAAACTTTGGCTACTTTCAAAAGAAAACGGGCTGCAATGTGGAGTAACAGAAGATATGATTCTAAGTCGCCGGATGGACGGCTTGTTTTCCCGCAACGATATCCGGTTTGACTATGCGCACGGGGTATATTATCCCAAAGTGGATAGTTATCGCTGTATCATTGTGGAAGCCAATGATGAAGTATTACTGCACTGGACAACAAATGCACTCAACCGTCACGGATATACTTGTTGTCCCATTTCTACGTCAAGGACAGTTGATTTGCCATATTTACAGGTATTGTCTGCCGAAGATTTCAGACTGCATAAAGAAAAGGAATACAAATTCCACTCTTTCGAACAACTACTTGCCAATGTCTGACAAAAGCAATGATATTTATATACAAACGCACTGATTTCAACTAACGTTTGATTTCTGATTATCAAAAGAATACAAAATATCAATTCTTTGTTTACAAAAAGTTAAGAGCTTGCCGACAAAGAGTTAACTTCCTGTTGACAAACTCCCAACTTCTTGTAAACTGAAAAGATGATGTTTTTCTATTATCTTACAAAGAAGTAGAAAAAAACATCCGGAAAATGTATGCTCAAATAAAGTTTAAGTTTTTTTAGTTTCAGTCCTTCAGTTTTGGTTGTATAATGCCCATTGGAAGGGTATTACGGTTGAAAGATGAAACATGACACTATCTGTCCGATTCACGACACATCACCATAAAATAATAACAAGCAATCTTATGACTTATAACAAGCAATGCTATGACCTAAAACAAGTAATCCAACGTGTTGCATCTATATATCCAACACCACCGATATATAGATGCTAAAAACACAGAGTGAGGAAGGGCATTTGCTACTTCCAACTCACGCAACTGAAATTCCGGATGATTCCTTTATTTCATCACCAGTATCTCATCCGGCAAGTATCCACTTCGGATACGCCACTCCTGCGGATAAAGATTATTAGCCCGGTTACCGATATTCTTCACAAAACCTAAAGGAACATCCTTATACGTCAACAGCACATAATTGCGTGGAGCAGTATCGGGAAGCACAATAGCTTCCTTACGCAAATAGGCAATAGCCTGTTCATACGAAATTTCTTCACGAGGAAAAACATCGGAAGCCTGCACAGCACTCATAGCAAGGGCATGATTGGGAATCAGGTCCTTTCCTTTCACTTCGGCAAGGGTTACGCCTGCCTGAATGACACGAAGAGATTGTTGGAGGACGGATAATTCGGATATATATTCTTTAGGGAAAGCCGCAATATTCATTCCATTTACAGAAATCTCATAATCGTCTGCCGAAAGGAGCCAGGCACGGGCAGCCAATAATTGTCCCTTAGATGCTCCGGCATTAGCTTTAGACGCTGAGGCACCAGCCTTCTTCTTTCCTTGGGAAACAGTGGATTTGTAACGGATTTGTACCATCTCTCCTTCCGGTTTACGAAGTACGGCAAGGAAAAAGCCTTCCCCCTTTGTACGGTGAGGCAGAAAACGATATACAGGAAAATCTTCACCAGCAAGCAAGTTTCCGGTAATGTTCCACGCTGTCGGAGCATCTACCGGAAGTATCTCTGCACCGAATTCATCACGCATCCAGCGGATATTTTCTTCATCTTCCTGCGTATTATACGTGCAAGTGCTATAGATAAGCAATCCACCGGATTTCAGACTGGGCCATATATCAGAGATGATACGTCGCTGACGTTGCCAGCAGATTTCCACATTCTCCGGACTCCACTCGCTGACGGCAACAGGATCTTTACGAAACATACCTTCACCGGAACAAGGAACATCGGTCAATATGACATCGAAGAAGCCTTCCAGATCAGCGAAGTCTGCCGGATCGTTATTGGTTACCACAACACCGGGATGCCCCCACTTCGTCAGATTCTCCGCCAGGATTTGCGAACGGTTACGGATCACTTCATTTGCTACCAACAGGCTGCCTGCAGGCAATACACTGCGGACATGGGTCGATTTTCCACCGGGAGCGGCGCAAAGGTCAAGCATCACGGAAGGCGTTTCACCGATATATTGCTTTAATGCTTGCTCCACAAACATGGAAGATGCCTCCTGTACATAATAGCATCCGGCATGAAACAACGGATCGAAGGTAAACGTCAGCCGACGATCGAGATAAAATCCCGTGGAAGACCAGGGCACACGCCCGGAAGAGGTCTGAAAAAGACTGAATGAAGAATCGGGTAGCTTTTCTTCATTCAGTCGTATGCTTACTGGCTGTTCGCCATTCAAGGCGTCAGCCAGTTTATTATATTCTTCATCTCCCAAGAGGAGACGGGTACGGTCTGTAAAAGATACGGGTAAATCCATGTGCCAAATTATTTTATGTCCGCAAAGGTAATGCAAATCGAATGCATAACTTTCATGCTTGCATGAAAAAGTTCTGCTGAGATGCAGCTTATCTTCCTCAAAGGTAACATAAAAAGGCAATACAAGGCAAACCCACCGGGCACTAAAAACTAAGCTTGACTCCCGCAAAGTAGGAACGAGGCGCTCCCGGACCATAAATGTAACCAGAATCGCGGGTGGCTCCTTTATCAAAATCTTTCTGATAGGAGTTGAAGATATTCTGTACTCCCACATTGAATTGCAGGCATATGTCGGAAAAATCTATATCATAAGCTACCTTGGCACCCAGTTCGAAGAAATCCGGGCTTTTCACCAACAGGTCTGCCGTACCATCCACTTCGGACATCAGATGAGGCACATACATTCGCCCGGTATAATTACCGTTCAGGGCTACCGACAATGCTTTTGTAGGATTGAAAGTGGCAGTAAAGTAACCATAAACATCGGGGGTACGCAATATCCGGTCGCTATGGCGTTCTTCATCCGACAAATGTTCCTTGTCTGCACTCCACTCCTCGGGAGAATCGTACAGACTGCGTTGCACGGTCAGTCCCGCCTGCAACTGGATTTTATCACGCCAAGTGATCTTTCCTTCCAATGTACCACCATACACCTTTGCACCGGAACCGTTGACACGGGTTTGTATCAGATATCCACTACCGTTCGGATCTTCTATCGGTGCTGTCAGTACAAACGGATCGGAGAGTTTCGTGAAGAAACCTTCTATCAACAAATTTGCTTGGAAATCACCGAAGTAATGATACCAGTCCATCGAAGCGTTCACGCTGCGCGAACGTTCTTCTTTCAGATCCTTAGCACGAACGATGGAAATCAACTCGCCTCCCACATTACTAATATGTAAGTCTTCGTCGAAAGCCTGCGGAGCACGGAAACCTTCAGCATAACTGAAACGGATATTTATGTCCTGCGTAGGGTTGTAGCGGATATTGGCACGGGGACTGAAAATGGCTTTACTCATAATGCTAATCTTGTCCAGACGTCCGCCTATTAGAAAACTCCACTGCTCGCTTTTCCATTCATTCTGCACATAGGCACTCGCAATGTTCACAATCTGTTTCAAGGGATCGGGTGTATATTTATCAATCAACTGTTGCAGACGGTCTCCTGTTGCAGTGGGATCTTCCGCCAAAGCGGCATCCCGGTATTTTTGCATATCCGTTGCTTTGTCGTCCAGATTATCATGATTAAATTCTACCCCACCCGTCAAGTCGGAAGGCATGAAAAAGAACTTATCAAAATGATAGATATACTGGGCGCCCAATACGCCGGTGAAATCGGTGGTATGCCCATAGGCACTGTAATAACTGTCGCGCACGATATGCTGGGCAGAGGCGTATGCATTGAACGCATGCTTCTGATCCTTGGAGAAGGCACTGAACTTCAAGCCGCCCGTATTGATGGAATGTTCGATCTGCTCCACCAGTCCGGGTTCGCCGGAACCATTCAGATTGGCATCTTCGGCAATGTGAGGCGGCAGGTCAAAGCGGTTACCGCCACGGCGAAACTCTTCCATGTGATGATATTCCAGATTCAACTTAGAATAGGGGCTCAGCCTATAATAAGCGTTCACGCCTACTGTCTGGTTCTTCAATTTGGGTAATTCGGAAAAACCGTCACCGTTGGAATCCCATGCCGAACGGTGGCGGTTCTGCCCGTAGATGTAAGCTCCCATTTTGTTATCCGAAGATACCAGGGAAAGGTTAAGCGTAGTATTATTGTCAAACGAACCGGAGCCATCAAAATTGGAGATAGAGTGGGCAAACGAACCTGAGTTGCGGAGAGGTTCTTTCGTGATAATATTCACTGTTCCGGCAATGGCCGAAGAGCCGAAAAGAGCCGAACCGCCTCCACGTACCACTTCCACACGCTCTATCATATTAGCGGGAATCTGCTCCAAGCCATAGACGCCCGCCAGTGCAGAAAAGATGGGACGGGAATCAATCAGTATCTGTGTATATTTCCCATCCATACCATTGATACGTACCTGTGAGTAGCCACAATTCTGGCAATCGTTTTCTACACGCACGCCCGGCTGGAAGACGAGACCTTGCGACAAGGTATGCGAATTGGTCATGTCGAATAGTTTCGGAGTAACGACCTTTACCAAGGTAGGTGCCAGTCGGCGAGCGGTTTCATTACGATTGGCTGTAACAACTACGCCATCCAGGGCTACCATATCTTCTTCCAGTTCGAAGTTTTCTTCCAGCGTCTTACCTCGTTTAAGGGTTACTTTTCGTTCTTGTGGTTTATAACCTACGGCACTGACGGAGAGTATGAACTCACCTTCCGGAAGGTTCTTCAGAAAATAATGTCCGGTACCATCGGTCATAGTTCCGATAGTGGTCCCTTTCAGGGCTACTGTCATATAAGGAAGGTGTTCTCCTGTTTTTTTCTCTAATACGTGGCCAATGATATTGGCGTCAGATTCATTTAAATCAATTGCATAAGCGGTGTGGAAGAGCAATGTACACATCACTCCCACCACGAAAAAGATATATTTTTTCATGTAGTTCTAATTTTTAATGGATTTTAATAAGGGGGATTCCTATTGTCAATGAACTACAGGCGGTGCACGCAGACTGATGCCGCAACGAACTCGCACGCACTTGGTATGTTCTACAGCCGGAACACTCAGTACACGCAATAAAATAAGGAAAGCCGATGCGGCAAAAAGAATAGCAGGTAGAGAAGAAGCTACAAAAGAAGAAAGGAAGAATATCGTTTCAACCTGCGCTTCCGTATGGCTATGTTCACCTTTGAACGGGTGGGAATGTACAATAATTACCCCATTTACCACATGCGAGTGAGTAAACAGTGTAATACCTCCTAAATATGCGATAAATAATAAAGGAAGGAACCATTTCAATATATTCCGTAACTTCTCCAAAAAGCGTTTTAATATAGATTTGCGAAAGTAACACTAATTACAATAAGAAGCAACCGGATTTAGTTGTTTTAACCGGATATAGAGCAAAATACCTACATCTTATGAGTACAAGAAGTCTGATATTACATTATTATTAAATAAAACTGATCCATTTTTGTTCGGTTTTTGAATGAAGTGATGATTTATTTTTTAGACGCGGATGACGCAGATTTTTTATTTATTGATGTGACAGCGCAGCCTTTAAATCCGTCTCATCCGTGTCATCTGCGTCTAAGAGATTGAATACATAGGCTAAAATCATTTACCTCATTTCTTTTCCGATAAGAATCAATCCTACCATCCCCTTTTACATCATAAATATCTGCAAATACTTTCAGATAATACTGATTTTCCAAAAAAATATCGTCTCTTTGCAACTTTCTAATTGACATGATACGTCTAACACACAAAGAAACAATAAAAGATAAAACAAAATATGATTATGAAACGGATAATTTTAGCACTCATCGCCGCCATGACATTATGTTCACTGGTACAGGCAAAAAACAGAACGGTTACAGAAAACGACAGTCTGGGGAACAAAAAACGCGTGATTGAATTGCGCGATACTACCATCGACGGAAAGACAGTAACCGATACGCTCAGCATCATGACCTACGAAGGCAGTGGTTCAGACAGCAAAAGCGATAAAGGATGGAAACACCACAACGGCAGTGGTTGGAACTGGGACTTCGATTTAGATGGCAAAACCTCTGAAACCATCATTTCAGTTACTGCCATCGTCTTCATCTTCGGTCTGCCGCTACTCATCGTCTTTACGGTATTCTTCTTCAATTACAAAAATCGAAAAGCCAAATACCGCCTTGCAGAACAAGCACTTTCGAGCGGTCAACAACTGCCTGAAGACTTCTTCAAGAATGCGGAGAAAACAGAAGATATCCGTACCAAAGGTATCAAAAACATCTTCATCGGCATCGGATTGTTCATCTTCCTCTGGGCCATTACCGAGAACTTTGGAGTAGGTTGTGTCGGACTGCTGATCATGTTCACCGGATTCGGACAATTAGTTATCTATTATACGCAAGACTCTAATAAAAAGAACAACCGGGAGAGATGAACCAACTCAACGATATATCGTTAGTCGCACAGGTCGTGGTGTTTCGCAACACCAGGGCCTTCGACCAGTTGGTGAAAAAGTACCAGTCGCCCGTGCGACGGTTCTTCCTCAACCTGACTTGCGGCGACAACGAATTGAGTGACGACCTGGCGCAGGACACGTTTATCAAAGCCTACACCAACCTAGCTTCATTCAAAAACCTGTCCAATTTCTCCACCTGGCTCTACCGTATTGCATATAATGTATTTTATGATTATCTTCGCAGTCGGAAGGAGACAGCCGACCTCGACACCCGGGAAGTGGATACCCGCTGGAACACCAGCCAAGATGACGTAGGACAACAGATGGACGTTTACCGGGCACTGGCGACACTAAAAGAAATGGAACGAACCTGTATCACCTTGTTCTACATGGAAGATCAGAGCATAGAAAAGATTGCAGGTATCACGGGATGCCCGGCGGGAACAGTCAAAAGCCACCTCTCGCGGGCGAAAGAAAAAATGGCTACCTACTTAAAACAAAATGGTTATGACGAAAACAACTGATGATAAACTTTTGCAGCAGTTCTTCTCTGACAATCGGAAAGAGATAGAAGATAACGGCTTCAGCCGTCGTGTGATGCACCACCTGCCCGACCGGTATTACCGAATTTCGCAGTTGTGGAGCTTGTTCTGTTTTACGCTTGCTGTAGTGTTGTTCTTTGTTCTCGATGGCTTGCAGCTGGTGCTGGGCGCCTTACGCGAAACTTTCACCAGCGCCATACAAAGCGGTGCAACGGAACTCGATCCCAAATCACTGATTATAGTGGCAATAGTACTGGTCTACTTAGGATATCGCAAGATTTGTTCTTTAGCATAAAGCTCATTTATTCTTGCAATAAATCCGTTTGCCCTTACAATAAATTAGTTTGCCCTTGCCTGCTTTTTGCAGGTCAAGGGCTAATTTTTTTTAACTGAACAAACATTTCTCATCAATAAATTGTATCTTTGTCGACTCAATTAGAAAAACTAACTAAGCGTAAGAAGTTTTGAGAAGAATATTATTCATCATATTATCATCTGCATTATTCTTTATAGGAAATATTCACGCGCAAGTCGCCACCAGTGACTCGCTCGTGATGCATTATCTACAACAACAAGGCATTCCGGTTACCGCCAACAATGAAATAAAGCTTCTGATGAGCGGACGGGAGAAGTTTCTGGATCTCTTCGAAGAAATACGCCACGCCAAACATCACATTCATCTGGAATACTTCAATTTCCGCAATGACTCCATAGCCAATGCCCTGTTCGACCTACTGGCTGAAAAAGTACAGGAAGGTGTGGAAGTCCGTGCCCTCTTCGATGCTTTCGGTAACTGGTCTAATAACAAACCATTAAAGAAACATCACCTGAAAGCAATCCGTGGCCAGGGCATTGAAATAGTGAAATTTGACCCGATCACCTTCCCATGGATCAATCATGCCATGCATCGCGATCATAGGAAAATCGTAGTGATTGACGGCAAAATAGGATATACCGGCGGTATGAATATAGCCGACTATTACATCACAGGACTGCCCAAAATCGGTCAGTGGCACGACATGCACATGCGTATCGAAGGAGATGCAGTGCGCTATCTGCAAGGTATCTTCCTCACTATGTGGAACCAGGAGACTAAACAGCACATCGGCGGCCCCGTTTACTTTCCGGATATACCGCAACTCCCCGACAGTATAGCCGAAGAAATATCCATAGTAGACCGTACACCAAGGGAAACTCCCCGCTCCATCAGTCACGCTTATGCAGCATCCATTGGAGCAGCGCAACACAGCATACAGATTGTGAACCCCTACTTTGTACCAACCAAATCCATCCGGAAGGCCATTAAATATGCATTAAAAAAAGGTACTGAAGTGGAAATCATGATACCTGCCGTTTCTGATATTCCTTTCACCCCGGAAGCATCTTTCTATATCGTACACAAGCTGATGAAGAAAGGGGCAAAAGTTTATCTCTTTAACGGAGGCTTCCACCATTCCAAGATTATGATGGTAGACCGGAATTTCTGTACTGTGGGTACGGCCAATCTGAATAGCCGTAGTCTGCGATATGACTTTGAAACGAATGCGTTTATTTTCGATCCTACAATCACCCACCAGTTGAATGATATGTTTGAACGGGATAAAAAGAATAGTACGCTATTGACTCCCGAAGTTTGGAAAAAGCGTTCAGGATGGAAGAAGTTTGTAGGTTGGGTGGGTAACTTAATGACACCGTTCCTTTAATTATACCGCCGTTCCTCTAATAATTTTTAATTGAAAATTATTCTATGCTATTTGCCGAAGTTTAGTTACCTTTGGCGAGGCAAAAAAAGATTGTCCCTTTTGTTGTTTATAATTCGTAATCTGCAATCATGAAACAATATTTAGACTTGCTCGATCGGGTATTAACCGAGGGCGTACACAAGGAAGACCGTACCGGAACCGGTACAATCAGCGTATTCGGACACCAAATGCGCTTCAATATGGATGATGGCTTTCCCTGCCTCACTACCAAAAAACTGCATCTGAAATCGATTATATATGAATTGCTATGGTTCCTGAATGGAGATACCAATGCCAAGTATCTGCAAGATCATGGTGTTCGCATTTGGAACGAATGGGCGGATGAAAATGGAGATCTGGGACATATTTACGGTTATCAATGGCGTTCCTGGCCTGACTACAAAGGTGGTTCCATCGATCAGATCAGTGAGGCTGTAGAAACAATTCTTCATAATCCGGATTCCCGCCGCATCATTGTCAGCGCTTGGAATGTGGGAGATATTAACAACATGAATCTTCCTCCCTGTCATGCTTTCTTTCAATTCTATGTGGCAAACGGACGGTTGAGCCTCCAACTCTATCAACGAAGTGCGGATATTTTCCTCGGTGTACCTTTCAACATTGCATCTTATGCCCTACTGTTGCAGATGATGGCACAAGTGACCGGGCTGAAAGCAGGGGATTTCATTCATACGCTCGGTGATGCGCACATTTATCTGAATCATCTGGAGCAGGTCAAACTGCAACTTTCCCGCGAACCACGTCCGTTGCCGCAAATGAAGATAAACCCGGACGTGAAGAGTATCTTCGACTTCCAATATGAAGATTTCGAATTGGTAAATTACGATCCACATCCGCATATAGCAGGTAAAGTTTCTGTTTAATAAATCATACATCCAATCATGATTAGTATCATTGCCGCCGTAGACCGCAACTTAGGAATCGGTTTCCAAAATAAATTATTATTCTGGCTTCCCAATGATTTAAAACGTTTCAAGGCATTGACCACAGGAAACACCATCATCATGGGAAGAAAAACATTCGAGTCCCTGCCTAAAGGCGCACTGCCCAACCGAAGGAATGTGGTGCTTTCATCCAATCTTGCGACTCAATGCCTCGGTGCAGAAGTATTCCCTACCCTCGAAGCAGCTTTGCAAAGCTGTCAACCTGAGGAACAAGTATATATTATCGGCGGAGCAAGTGTATATAAACAGGCAATGCCATTGGCAGACATGCTTTGCCTGACGGAAATCGATGCAGAAGCATCTCAGGCAGATGCTTACTTCCCTGCTGTAGAGTCCGCAATATGGCATGAAAAAAGCAGGGAATCTCATCTTGTTGACGAGAAACATCCCTGCCCCTATGCATTTGTGGATTATATCCGTAAGTAATTCCTAATCTTCATCCACCTCCACCATGATTGGCATCTGCCGTTTTATGGCTTCATGGAAGGATATTAGTGTTTCTGTGCGCGCTAACCCCAACGGCTGTAATTTATCGTGGATAATGCTCAGCAAATGATGATTATTGCGTGCGTAAAGTTTAATAAACATATCATATTTACCCGTCGTAAAGTGACATTCCACAACTTCGGGAATAGCTTCAAGTGCCTTTGTCACTGCGTCAAAAGATTCCGGATCTTTCAGATAAATGCCAATATAGGCACAAGTCTCATAGCCGATTTTTTCCGGATCGATGACGTATTCCGAACCTTTCAAGATACCTAAATTCGTCAATTTTTGTATGCGTTGATGTATAGCTGCACCGGAAACATTGCAAGCTCTCGCCACTTCCAGGAAAGGAATACGGGCATTATCTGCAATCAATTTCAGTATTTGCTCGTCTAAAGTATCCAATTGATGATGTCCCATTTCTAATTTTATGATTAATAAATAACGATTGCTTCACCGTATTCTCATACGATAATGTGCAAAGTTAGCGAAATTTTTCCCAATAAAAATACGATTTATTACTTTTCTTGCTAAAAAATGAATAAACCCACAGTTACGATAAACAGGGTGAAAAGAAGATAAGCCGCATCTCGGCATATTTTTTTCATGTGAGCATGAAAGTTCTGCGCTCAATTTGCATTATCTTTGCCTATAACTACAAAATTAGATTGTTATGAAAAAATATCTTGTACTTGCATTGTGCTTACTGATGGTAACAACAAGCCATGCGCAAAACTACACTGAGTATTTTGCCGATAAAACATTGCGTATTGATTACATCTTTACAGGAAATGCTGCCCGTCAGAATGTATGTCTGGATGAACTGTCCGTACTTCCATCATGGGCCGGAAGGCGTCATCATTTAGCTGAATTACCTTTGCAAGGTAATGGACAAATCATCATGAAAGATTTGGAAAGTGGAAAGACAATCTATACTACTTCTTTTTCTTCCCTCTTTCAAGAGTGGCTGGAAACGGACGAAGCCAAGGCTATCACCAAAGGATTTGAAAATACTTTCTTACTGCCCTACCCACTCCGTCCTGTGGAAATAGAGATCAGCCTGTTAAGCCCGAGAAATGAAGTGCGTACACATCTGACGCACACTGTACGCCCCGATGATATACTTATTCATCAGAAAGGAACCGCACACATCACTCCACATAAATATCTGCTAAAGAATGGTGAAACTGACAAGTGCATCGACGTGGCCATTCTTGCCGAAGGATATACTCCTGCAGAGATGAACATATTCTATCAGGATGCGGAAATCGCCTGTGAAAGCCTATTCTCACACGAACCGTTCAAGAGTATGAAAAATCGCTTCAATATTATAGCTGTTGCCAGCCCATCTGATGACACAGGGGTGAGTGTTCCCCGTTTGGGAGAATGGAAACATACAGCCTTTAATTCCCACTTCAGTACATTCTATTCTGACCGTTATCTGACTACCCGTCGTGTCAAATCCATACACGATGCTTTGGCCGGAATACCATATGAACACATTATTATTCTTGCCAATACTGAAGAGTATGGAGGTGGTGGCATCTATAATGCTTATACACTGACTACAGCTCACCACCCAATGTTCCGCCCGGTAGTTGTACACGAGTTCGGACATAGTTTCGGAGGATTGGCCGATGAATATTTCTACGACGATGATGTCATGACAGATACCTACCCATTGGATATAGAACCTTGGGAACAAAACATAAGTACCCGTATCGATTTCGCTTCTAAATGGGAAGACATGCTCATTAGAGGTACTCCTATTCCTACCCCTGTCAACGAACAGGCAAAGTATCCGGTAGGAGTATATGAAGGAGGTGGATATTCAGCCAAAGGTATTTTCCGCCCCGCTGATAACTGCCGTATGCGCACCAATGAATATCCGACATTCTGCCCGGTATGCCAACGATCACTGCAAAGACTCATTGATTTTTATACCAAACAATAAGAGAAACTAAACTTTAAAGACCAACATTATGATCAGACTTCAACGTATCAGCACCGCTGATGGATTTTTGTATGAGTACATGGAACAGTTAATAACCTCCGCCTTCCCGCCTGAAGAATACCGACCGTTAGAAGAACTGCGCTTGTACACTGATAGCAAACCTCATTTCTATAACAATATTATTTTCCACCATGATACTCCTGTAGGATTCATTACCTATTGGGATTTCGGCAAATTCTATTACGTAGAACACTTTGCTATTGATCCGGCCCAGCGTAATGGTGGACATGGAAAGAACGTTTTAAATCATTTATGCGAGTTACTTCAACATCCTATTGTTCTGGAAGTGGAAATGCCGGAAGAAGAAATGGCCCAAAGGCGTATTAATTTCTACAAGCGCCAAGGATTTGCTCTTTGGGAGAAACCATATCTTCAGCCTCCATACAGACCCGGGGATGATTATTTACCGATGCTACTTATGGCACACGGAAATTTAGAGTGTGAAAGGGATTTTGAAACAGTAAAAAACTCTATATATCGAGAAGTATATAACGTACAAGAATAAAAAAATAAAGGGTGCCTATTCGAAATCAGCACCCTTTATTTATATAGTTTGATTTAGGGATATTCGTAAAATAATAAAATTTAAGGCAACTA
>ULXS01033611.1_pt1 | contig 27847 bp, 22 predicted proteins | sample 1961421 | NCBI WGS metagenome assembly ULXS01 (sample SAMEA4835842, study PRJEB28245) | human gut metagenome | biome: gut microbiome; material: fecal sample | place: Denmark | collected 2008
TCAATGCTCTGGTCGAGGGCACATCCTCAACCATACATAAGGCCATTGTCACAGCGGATGAAGTGCGGGCGTCCGGACTTTTGAAAGACCGCATTGTCATCACCTATCCGGAAGAAGGCACGGTCAATAATGATATGGCCATTTTGCAGGCCGCTGCAGATGATTGGAAAGAAAAGTGGGAGCACTGGACGCAGTATTGCTTTGAACAACACTACGCTTATGTAAATCCGATCCTGATCATTCAGGTTTTGAATGGAACCGGTGATGCTCTGACGGATACCAATCTGGACGACTGTATTGCAAAGATCGAGGAACGTACCGGCTTCAAGCTGGAAAGCGGTCAAGTGGTTCATACCTTTGGCGGTACGACTGCTACACTGACCGTCAACGGCCTTGATGTGCGCTATGAGGAGCCTTCCAATATTGCTGAGGATAGAAATATCCGCGTGGTATTCTTCAAAGAGAATCTTTCAACTGGCTGGGATTGCCCGCGAGCAGAGACCATGATGTCCTTTAAGCATGCTAACGACGCCACGTACATAGCGCAGCTTCTCGGTCGAATGGTAAGAACGCCGATGCAGATGCATATTCAGGTGGACGACGTTTTGAACGACGTGCATCTCTATTTGCCGTACTTCAATGAGGATACCGTCAAGGACGTTGTGGAAGCCTTGCAGAGCACAGAAGGCGGAGATATTCCGACCGATATTTATGGCGAGTCCCTGTCTGGAAAGAAATTTGAAACGCTGACTGTCAGGCCGAAGAAGAAAAAGGAAGAGCAGCAGACACCGGGACAGATGACTTTATTTGAGGTGTTCTCTGGGCAGAACACAAGCGAACAGCAGTCTACGGGAGCGACTTTGGAGCCAACTGGCGACACGACTCCGATAGCACAGCCTCAAGCTACTGGTGGACATGCACAGCAAGCAGAAACGCCAGAACAGAGCCAGACACAGCCGAGCACAGATACAACACCTCCTGCCCAGTCTACATCGGTTACGCTACAGACCTCTGGTGTGGCAACACCGTCCGAGAATAATGCTACGGGAAGTCAGCAGGCGGTTCAGACGGAAACTCCTGAAGAGGAAGATCTGTTTGACCGTGAAGAGGTTATGAAGTTTATAAATGATGCAGGTTTGCTTTCCTATAACGTCAGAGCGCTTAGGATCAATGACTACCTAAAATCTCTGTATAGGATGGCACATCTTCTTACGATGTCCAAATTGCACCGTGAGGCGATCCGGGAGGTTAAGGATGAGATTATTGAGATGATCCACAGCTATGTGGAAGGCCTCAAGGCAGATGGGAAATATGACGACCTTGTTCAGCAGGTCAAGCAGTTCAAACTGGCGACCCAGATTTTTGATGCCTTTGGAGAAACCGTGGACAATTATTCGGTGCATGATATGTTCACGACGACCGATACTGATATAGAGCGGCAGTTCCAGATTGCGGATGTAAAGCTCGGTCGAGAAGGCATTGGCATGGCCTATGGAAACAAGTATATGGATATGTCTGATCTGACGGCATTTAAAGTTGATGTTATTCTTTTTGTAGCAGACGAAGAGTGCATGAACCGATTGCATTATTATGCGGAGACTCGCTTTCATGGATTAAATGATGATTATCGCAGATATATTGCAACTATAGATTCGGAGAAAATTCGTAAAGAGTATGACAGTATCGTTTCCGATGGTGATCCTGTAAGCAAGCACAATTTCCGTTTGCCTGAGACAATTCAGGTGCCACATGAAGTGGGAGGCAAAGAATATAGGAATCATCTCTTTGTTAGTGACATAACCGGTGTTGCAACGATGAAGTTGAATACTTGGGAAGCTGGAGTTATTGAAGAAGAAGAAAAACGAGAAGACTTTGTCTGCTGGATTCGTAATCCATCCAGAGGCTCATGGGCACTTTGCATTCCTTACGAAATCAATGGCGAAACAAAGCCTACCTATCCAGATTTCATTGTAGTAAGAAAAGATCGTGTACTTGGATATGTCGTTGATATTCTTGAGCCGCATAATCCTGATTTCAAGGACAATCTTGGGAAAGCGAAAGGATTTGCAGAGTACGCAAAACAGAATCCGGGCGTGGGAAGAATTCAGCTAATTCGTATGAGTAAAGATGTAGCCGGAAACCACAAGTTCAAAAGGCTGGATATGTCTAAAACAGCTATTCGAGAAAAAGTCTCTCATGCAATAAATACAGACGAACTCGATCATATCTTTGATACGGATGGAGTTATCGAATAAGGAGGAATTCCATTATGGCAAATGAGCTGCAGCCATTGTCGCTGCTCTTTCAAAATAGATTATTCCGGATACCGGACTATCAGCGGGGTTATGCATGGCTGCAGCAGCAGTTGGTGGATTTTTGGGATGACCTTGTAAATCTTCAGACTGATCGGTATCACTATACAGGCCTCCTGTCCCTTAAGCCTCTAAAAAGCAAGGAAACCATCAGTTGGGGTGAAGATCTGTGGCTGGTCGAGAACGGATATAAGCCTTGCTATATAGTCGATGGTCAGCAGCGCATCACCACGTTTGTCATTCTCTTGAACGAGATTGTGGGATTCGTGCGCGGCTTGGATGAGAACAAGGGCAAGTCTGATAAGGAAATCACGCTGGGGTATGAAACGGTCGAAGAAATCGTCTCAAAATACATCTGCCGAAAAAGGCCGCCGAATGGAGTAGTAACAACATACCTTTTTGGTTATGAGGTCGATAATCCCAGCGCGGAATACATGAAATATAAGGTGTTCGATGAGCCGTATTCCGGTGCAGTGAATGAGACTTACTATACAAAAAATCTGAAGTTTGCAAAGAACTTTTTTGCAGAGAACATCAGAAAGCTATATGAGGAGTCCGGAGAAGGCGGACTTGAGGCAGTAAATACTCTGTACAAGAAGCTCACCCAGCGCCTGATGTTTAATCTCCATGAAATCGACGATGATTACGATGTGTTTGTAGCTTTCGAGACCATGAACAATCGTGGTAAGAAGCTGACGAATCTTGAATTGTTGAAAAACAGACTAATCTATTTGACCACGCTTTATGATGATGAGGTGTTTGACGAGAAGGACAAGTCTGCCCTCCGTAAGAAGATAAATGACGCTTGGAAGGAAGTCTACTATCAGCTTGGTAGGAACAAGAGTGTTCCTCTTTCCGATGATGACTTTTTGCGTGCCCATTGGATTATCTACTTCAGGTATTCCCGTAAACGTGGCGATGACTACATCAAATTCCTGCTAAGCAAGTTCTCTTCAAAGGGTATATTTGAAAAGGCACCTGTTCTTGTTGAGACAGAGGCCGAGTCGGTTATCAGCGATGATGTCACTGATGCAGACGACACGGAAGTTACTGAAACAGAAGAACAGGAAATCATAGAGGTATCCAAACTCCAGCCAAAAGAAATCGAGGGCTATGTCAATAGCCTCAAAGATATGGCGAAGTACTGGTATGACACCTATTTCCCATTTGAAAGTGCTAATCTTACTCCTGAAGAGCAAAAACGAGTCGATAGGCTTAACCGTATCGGCATCGGACATTTCAGGCCGCTGGTTACTGCGGTCATCAGTCGGCGGGATATTTCTGCGAACAGCAGAGTTAAAATCTTTGAAGCAGTTGAGCGCTTTATCTTTGTTGCATTTCGCTTGGGTAATTTTAATGCATCCTATGGCAGCAGTGATTATTATCGAGCTGCGCGTCAGGTGTATGTGAAAGAAACGGATGTTGATGAGCTTTGCAAAGAAATATATGACAGGACAACGAACGATATCGATTTTGCCACGCAGAACTTTGTCACCAGAATTGAGAAATATTTTTCTACAGGGAATGGCTATTACGACTGGAACAGTCTGCGATACTTCTTTTATGAATATGAGGCTAAGCTGGCAGAGAAAAATAATATAGATCGTTTCTGCACGTGGTCAATGTTTACAAAGTCCGAGAAGGATAAAGTGTCTATCGAGCATATTCTCCCTCAGACACCGACGAAGTATTACTGGCGTAATATGTACCGGCAGTTTAAGGATTCAGAAATCAAGATGCTTTCCGGAGCACTTGGGAACCTTCTGCCGTTGTCTCAGAGCGTAAACTCGGCTTTGCAGAATGATAGTTTTGAGGATAAGAAGCATTCCAAAACCACAGGACGTCGCGGGTACGAGAATGGATCTCACTCAGAGATAGAGGTATCCAAGCTGCAGGATTGGACTGCATTTGAGATATACAGCAGAACTGAAAAGCTCCTCGTTTTCATGCAGGAACGCTGGAACCTGCAATTCGACGAAGAACAGTTGGAAAAGCTGATCGGCATTTCGTTCGTCAAAGATGGACGAGAAATCCCGGAGGAGTTGGAGGAAGTATCGGCAAACGTACCGGAATCCGAGGAAAGTGCAGAAGGCTCCGGAGATGATCAAAAACTGCAATTCTGGACAGCATTCGTAAACTATGCTTATGAGCACGGCAGATCAAGTGATATAGCAAAACAGAAAGCTGCTGGTCGTACATATTACGATGTGCACATAGGCGCGAACGGATATCACTTATTCTTTTCTATTCCCTATGGTAAACGAATCAAGATGGGCATCTACACCTATAATGTGGATACCTATAACCGTCTGAAGGAATTAAAAGACCAGATTGAGGCCGAATTTGATGAGAACCTAAATTGGGAATACTCAAAATCGACAGGTACAACACGTTCCATCGTTATTGAGGAGAAGGCTGATGTATTCAATCCAGCAGAGCAGCCGAAAATATTTGATTGGATCATCGACCATTTTGACCGGATCACGACAGCATTATCTATGGCCGGAGAGCATCTCAGTATAAGCGGTGATTCCTCTGAAACGAGGTTTGAGATCAGAAAACGTTACTGGACGTATGCCCTAACACAAATCCATGAGGCTCATGGTAATCCCGGCTCTTTCAGCAATGTAAATCCGAGTACGGACAATTGGATAAACGGCTTCTTTGGCATTGGAGGTTTCTACCTCTGCTGTGTTGCGAATTTTGACTCTGCACGTTCAGAGGTCGTATTTGCCAGAGCGGAGAGATCAGAGAATAAAGCAGCGTTTGATGCTCTTTACCAGCATAAGAGCGAGATTGAATCGAAGCTGGGAACGGAGCTTCAGTGGAACCGTGGAGATGATATCAAATCCTCGAAGGTATTTATTCAGCTTGATAATGTGAGCATTGAAAACGAGGATGACTGGCCACAGATGGCAAAGTTCCATGCAGAATGGTCAAAGAAGTTCTACGATTTGATTGTGCCGTATATAACGGTAGATTGGCAATAGTCCACTCAGGACGAGGAGCACTGATGGCAAATTTAAATTCTGAGAATCCGCACGTCGGACGCAAGTTCCAAGAATTTGTTCAAACGATTCTCAAAGAAAAATATAATACATTTTTTGAGCAAGAAGCAGCAATCCCCATCGGCAGACCGCCAAAGGAGCACAAGTTTGATCTTGCCAATGCAGACAGGTCTATCGTGGCTGAATGCAAATGTTATACGTGGACTGATTCCGGGAATGTTCCGAGTGCAAAGTTGATGGGCTTGGACGAGGCTGTATTTTACTTTGGCTTTCTGCCTTCTGGGACAAAGAAGCTGCTTTGTATGAAAAAAGCAGTGTTTCGTGGCAAGCAGGAAACACTGGCTGAGTATTATGTTCGAGCACATGGGCATTTGCTTGAAGATGTCTCTGTAATAGAAATTTCTGATGATGGAACAATCAAGATTGTCAGAGATGGATCATCGATCCCAGCAGAGGCATATTAGGGCTACGACAATGAAATCCCATGCACTTGCGGAGCCGTCAAAGGTTGAGGCGATTTAATGCTTGATAATATGAATGGAGAAAATGCATGGTTTTTAATACATTTATAAAATGTCAGGTTTGCGGAAGTATTACCAGAGTCCGATTACAGGTTGGATGGCAAGAAGAACATCCTATTGTTGTGGCTTGCGGTAAATGTGGTACTTCCTTGTCTGGCAGCGTTAAGATAGGACAAGACCGACCGGGGCTAAAGTTTTCTTTTGACAATGCGGATGAAATCCCGGATGCTGAAGCTGATTACATGGTTGAATGCTCTGGTGAATTTCCGACCGTGAAACAAGGCAAAGCAGCGGAGTTGGAAGAAGTCGTCATTACTCCGTTTATCCGCTATATGAATCGTATGAAGACGGATGATTCATATGAGCAGTTCGGAAAAGCGGTATCACAGCTTAATGCAACAGAAAAGAAATGGAAGAGCTATAAAAGAATCATTGACCTCTTCAGAAGTAATAGTGAATACCTTGTTCAGGAGATACAAAAGGAATTCTCCGGACAATACTTTCAGTGCAGAGATGAGTCTGAGGTATTGAGAGCTGTTCATATGATTGAAGTTCATGGGTTTTATTCTGCACTCAAAAAAGATATATTGGATAATCTCTCTTTTAGTGCAGGAATTATGAAACTGGACTCTGTTCAGCTGAAGAGCTTAGTAGACTTCTTAAATTCACATGATGGTTATCATCTTGAGGAGCTACAGGATTTGATATATAAGGTCTATGATGATTTTATAAAAATATACCAGCGCCTCATTCCTGCTCTCGCTTTACAGTATTGCAAAGATGATTCTTTTGATTTTGAAGTTGAAGGCTCGACAGCAAGTAGCTTTGATAATGTAAAACAGTTCTATTTGGATGTTTATGAAGCCCTTGGTAATTTGCTTGTCATCCCGGTCGCTCTTAATAACATAAAATACAGGGCTGACGCGAATTCGATGAATCCTTTGGAAAAGAATGTATCTTCTTTAGAGGATTATATAAAGCTCACAAAGGCATCAAGGTATCATTTTTGCTTGAACACAGAAGTCTATACCGATTTCTTGGATGTTGTAGTAAATGCAAAACTGAGAAATGCGATTGGACACAATGATGTTGAATATGACGAGGTGAGTCAGGTTATCACTTACATTCCAAATCCAAAAGACAGAACCATAAAGAAAACGGAATACCTTCTCGAATTTGAAAATGAAGCAATGCACATGTTTCAGGCCTTATTGGGTGTTTCAGAATACCTGTATCGACTAAGAGAACTTTCTCTTATGTATGATGGCAAAATACCACTTATGGTTCAGGAAAGAGCAAACTGGCCAAAGAAGATAGGACGTAATGATCCATGTCCATGCGGAAGCGGAAAAAAGTACAAATTCTGTCACGGGAAGAATTAAGGTTGAGACGATGGGATTTCAGACTTGTTCCGTCAGAGCGAGGTCTTGAAGCGGTCGGCAAATCTGTGCATTTGCATATTATAAGTAGGGACAACCACATCGACCTGTTTCCGCATACGAGCGCGGTCGAAAAAATGGCTATTTTGAGGTCAAAAAAGCCATTGATATATTCCCGCGAACGAACGGCTCAATCCGGCGGATTATTGACATCAATCTGGAGCAATCGAGCCATGTGGAAACGGTTGTCATATTATCCCTCAAAAAAGATACACCTAAGATTGAGGTTACAATGGAACCTGATGAAGAAAGTAATTACACACCAGAGGAAAATGTGCTATCATAATTATGTCTCTTTTTGGAATGTAACTTGTAGCGTTTACAAATAATTTGTCGAATAGGAGGAGAAATTCAATTGTTAATAATTGGATTGCATTTATATGAAAAAAAAGTTGATTTTATTTTTGATTTTAGTTCTAGTTGGTTTTTTTGTGTGCTGTAATGAGCAATCAAATAAACTTGAGGACTTGTTGGCTAATCTTGAGAAGAAGGATGATACCAATGAATTTGAGAAAAACAAACTATTATGGGAGAGTGTAATTAAAAAAGTGTGGTTAAAGGAAACATGGAATAGCAGTGAAACATATGAAGATATGTCATTTGTAATCACTAGAGTAGAAAAAAGTAAATTATGGGGGGCGTTTTTGAAAAAAGGTATCTTAAGACCAGATTCGGATTTGTATTCGGAAAAACAAAATCATAATATGATGTTAACAGGTAATTTTAATGAAAATAGAGCGGAACTCACTATTGTAGATGGCCAAAAAAACATAGGAAAATTGTTTATATTATTAGAAAAGGAGAATATGCTTAAAATAGATGTTCAGTATACTGAACAAAAAAGAAAAGATACTTTTAATTTTATATCATATAATTTAAAAGATTTAGAATTAGATGTTCGTGCGGAGTTTGATAATGATATTGAAGATGTTACTTTGAAGAAATGGGGTAAGGTAAAATTTGTTTCTGTAATTAGAACAAGTATGAGACGAAAAACATTGTTTATATATTTAGTTGATGATAAAGAAAATATACTGTACGACTTTTCTGAATCAGTGATGTTTCCGAGTGATTTTAGGGTAAATGATTTTTTGTTTAAGGATATAAATAATGATGGTAGGGAAGATTTTTTATTGATATTAGGCGGAATAACAGATTTAGAACTTCATAAGGCTATAATTTACGAACAAAATAAAATAGGTGGATTTGAAGTGAATGTAAATAAAACAAAAAAAATAAACAATAAAATGAATGAAACTAATAAATATTCTGTTTGGGATATGTTTAAGTATTTAAGGCTTTCAAGTTAACTGCAACCAATATTCAATCAATGACAAGTCTTACAGAACCATGGCGGAATGCCGTGGAAAATAGATTTCTTGGTGTTACTCCGGCACAACCACTTGCACAAATGAGTGCAATTGTACAGAATCACGTTTATGCGTCCTCTAGCGCAGGGCAGTTGTCACCTGTCACCTAAAATGGTATGATACCAGTTTGGGTGGCGAGGCATAGAGTTAAAGACCAGGGCGCCCTGGGAACAGTGACAGAAAGATGGATAAGGTAAACTATACTTACGATGCCGAGGGACTGCGTACTAGCAAGACTGTGAATGGAGAAAAAACAGTTTTTGTCTGGGACGGGGATTAACTGGTAATGGAACTCTCTGACAGCGGCAAGGTGCAGAAGCGGTATATCTGGTTATGGAACGCGTACAGATAATGGACAAGAAACATATGGAATGCCTATGGAAGAGGCTGAGAAGATGTTTCCAACAGGTTGTGGCGATTACGGGATATCATTAGAGGCTTTTGTAGAACAGGAAAAAATGAATGGAAGATAGTTAGATTATAAAAAATTAATAGATTGAAAGGCAGGTGATTTAATGAACAAAGAAGTATCTGAAGAAAGAACATCAGAAATAGCAAGAGAGTTTTTCCTTGGTGAATTTAGTTTTGATGAATTAGAATATGTGCCTGCGAACCTTTCAAAAGGGGATAAAAAGGAACTCGCAGATCTTATTATTGATTATGGCGACAAAACAATCGCATTTCAAATTAAAGGTAGGCGAGGGGTTCCTGTTCCAGGTGGCGATAGAAAATGGGTAGAACGTAAAATCAATGATGCTAAAAATCAATTAGTAAATACGTTGGAACAGTATAGTAAATATGAAATACCGCAATTTATAAACGGAAAAGGCGACAAATGTACGTTAAAGACAGGTGGAGCATATATTGGAATCATAATTCTTTATAATGAAGCTATTGAAGATTATAAGAGAATTGTGAGTTGCAATAGGATAGATGGGCAATTTCAGTGCTTTACATACAATGATTTTAAGGTATGCTGCGAAAAGTTGGTTATTCCAAGAGATATAATAGAATATCTTGAATTCCGTAAAAAGATAATACAACCGGATAAGATATGTAATGCCGACGAAGAATTGCTGGCAGAAGAATTTCTATGTGGAAAATATGGTACTTCAAACTTTGGCCCTCATGAATTGGATACATTCAGATGGTTCTTAAAGAATTACCAGAGTCGACTTGTGGAAGGAGAATGTAATCAGTATAGGGATATTTTGCAAATCTTTTTGGAACTTGATAGAGCAGGCATTGATGCGTTTTCTCAAAGAGTAGCAAATATTATCGACTTAGCAAGAAAGAAAAAATCGAGTGATTCTAATTACATTGTTCCACAGGATAAGAACAGTAGTTCATTTTTATTTTTGGCTTCAAATGGATTTGATAAGGAATATATTGAAAGACTTATGTTTTTGTTTATGTATAAGACAAAATCAAATAAATGTCTAAGCGTAGTAGCATATTTTGAAAATGAAGATGATGTTGAATTCCGATTGGACTGGATGTGTATAGAAAAAGATTGGGAATACGATAAGCTATTAGAAGAAATTTGTATTTCTCCGGAAGTAAAGAAAAAGTGGAATCCGGCGTTGATTCTAACTCATAAAGTTAATAAGTAGTAAAAATAGCAATATTGACAACAGAACAAATGTTCAATAAAATAACTCTAGGTTCGCTACCCGGAGTTATTTTATTTTGTTAAACAGGCCAATCAATATTTATCCCGGTATTGGAGGTGTGAATGACAATGGAACTTGAAGAATGTATCAAGGATGGATTCGATGATTCCTTAAGAGAGTATATTCAATCGGAGGAGTACCAACAAAGACAGGGTGAGCTTGATAAATTAATATGCTCATTTCAGATAAATATGAGTTCTGAACAGAAGATTCAATTTAAAAAGATAATTGATGCGATTGTTGCCGATGATGGAATTATAGCTCTGGAGGCTTATACGCGCGGAGTAATCGAGGGTATTGCATTGCGAAATAAATATGTAAAATGATACGCGCCTGCCAGCTTTGATTTCCCTTTAAGCTGGCTTTTTTCTTTATCTCTATATTTTTTAAATGCTAGGGTAAAGTTTTTGTAGGAAAATAAAAAGATAGAAAGCACCGGATTCCTGTGTTAGGATTGAAGTTGACTAGACATAAATCCAAGGAGGGTGCTTTCATGATTAACAGTATACAACATTTTCAGGAACAAGGGGTAAAAAATTTAACAGAAATTTTTAGTCACTATACAGATGACCTTACCAAGTTTGCAGAAATGGTTTATGGAGTGACTAAAGAGGTAACGAAGTTAGGGCTTTCCCTGATTGAAGAAGAACTGGAAAGCTATGATGAACTGCTGCGTAAACGACAGGACCTGCGAAAAGGCTGGTACATTGAACGCCGGGATGAAACGAAGCTTCTGACCAGCCTGGGAGAAATCTGTTACAGTAGGACGTATTTTCACAATAAAGAACCCGGGGAATACTGCTATCTGTTAGACCATCTCATAGGCTTGGAATCGCATGCCCGTATTTCGGAAGATGCGGAAGTCTGAATACTGGAGGAAGCAGTGGAAAGCAGCTACCGAAAAGATGGAATCAATGCCTGTATCGGGGGACAGGAGGTAAGCAAGGAAACGGTAATGAATAAGCTTCATACCCTTGAATTTCCATTACTGGAGCTGCTCAAGGAGAAACGCAAAGTAAGCTGTTTGTATATCGATGCAGATGAAGATCATGTTTCGCTGCAATATCTTGAGAAAAAGGGGGACATTAAAAAGCCCCGCATCAATACCGTTATGCCAAAGCTTATCTATGTCTATCCGGATGTAAGTTTCGATGGGAGTAAGCATGAACTGGTAAACTGCCATTACTCCGGTGGGGACTATGCTGGGACGAAAGGAACGAAGGCGTTATGGCAGGAAGTGTTTGATTTTATTGCAGAGAGCTATGACGAGGAAGTGCTGGAGAAAATATATATAAACGGAGACGGAGAGGATTGGATTAGAACGGGAGCAGGAATGCACGCCAAGGCACGTTTTGTTTTGGACCGTTTTCACATGCATAAATATATCATATCAGCAACAAGCCACTTGAAAGATTCCGCACAGGATGCGAGAAGTGAAATATACAGAACTATTAACGGAAAGCGGAAATGGGCGGCAGAAGAAGCAATTGATAAGATTCTGCATGTAACAGAGAGTGAAACAAAAGCAAAGGCAGTAGAATCCGCAAAGAATTATATTCTGGGGAACTGGGCAGGAATTATGGAATCCGTAAGGGCGAAGGATAAGAGCCTGCAGTGCAGCGCAGAGGGACATGTGAGCCACATTTATTCAGACAGAATGAGTTCAAGACCATTAGGCTGGAGCAGAACCGGTGCAGATAAGATGGCAAGACTGCGTATATACAGCCAGAATAAGAGGGACATACTGGAACTGGTTGGATACCAGAAAAAAGAACTGCCACTGGCTGCAAGTGCAGAAGAGGTGATATATTCAGCAACGTAGATGCTGTCAGCGGAAAGACATAACAGAAACAGGCTTGGGAAACTGGCAGATATGCCGGTATACAGTATTCCGTACCCACAAATCAAAAAGATAGCGGCACTAAAAAATCATATATGGGGATTGTAAGAAAAGGAAAAATCGGATATAGTAAAGACAGTTATCAAATCTGAAACAGGTCATAGGTGTAGTCTGTCTATTACTTTCCGACAGTAAATTTACCCCATCCAAATTTCTATCAAGATTGAATTTATCAATCAAATGGTTTATAATATAATGAATTAAGAAGACCCTGAAATAGGTCGGATAATAATGGAAATCTCCGATATGATTAGATAATTATGTAATAGAAAGAACATAAGCAATTTGGAACTTGCAAGACGGGTGTGTCAGACGCCATAGAATTTTGGATAGAAATTGAAACGAGATACGGTAACACTTGAGGAGTTAAAGCAGATAGCTGATGTAATGGAGGTTGCCTTCGAACAGTCATTTATCTTCCCTAACGAAGAACAGATAAAATCGAGTAATGAATAGGTGGTAATCTATATGAAGACAGCAGATTTAATAATTAAATCAACAACACATTTTTATAATGATTTAAAGACTGATACGAATGGTCGATATCGATCTTGGGAACACTGCTACTCTCATTTTATAAAGGCTCGTGGCCAAAAGCACGCAGATTATGATTATTTGAGTTTGCAGCTTGCCTTTTATTTAGCAAGTTGGGGAATGTACCGTGGCTCATCTTTTCTGTTGCAGAAAGATTATAAAGTACATATCCCAGTAGTGAAAGAGCTGTTAAGTGAGAAGTATGATGTTTTGGCTGGCATTGAGTGTGTTGGCTTTAGAGAAGAAAGGAACCAACAATTACTTCAAGATATAAATTTGTTTTTAGAGCAGTATTACGACAAAATCAGGCGTAAAGTAAAAGAGCAAGAATTAAAAAGTCAATTGTCATTTACGCTTATCACTAAAATACTTATGGGAACTCTTGGATGTGTTCCAGCATATGATAGGTATTTTATAGCTGGAATTAAAAATCAAAAGGTCACAACGGGCAATTATAATCTAAAATCAATTATGCTTCTAGTAGATTTTTATGAAAAGAATATTGAACGATTAGAAACTGCTAGGGCAAAGATGAAGGTAGAAGGTATGCTATATCCACAGATGAAACTGCTTGATATGGGATTTTGGCAGATTGGTTTTGATTTAGATATGAACAAAGGAATCAAGAACGCTCATTAAGAAGGTGTAATTGGTTTTGCGTTTTTTGCATCTAAAAAGGGTGGCTTTGTCTAGAACTTGTTAAAATGACAAATGAAAAAGACCCTGAAAAGAGAGAATTCAACTGGAAATTTGTTGGAGATATCAGCTTTGCTTTGATGATTGTTGCTGGAATTAGTGCAAGGGTTCTTGGCAGAAAATTCGATTTAAAACTATCTAAGAAAAGATAAGTGTGAACCAAAAAATGATTGAATGATTAACCTTGGAGGTGTTGACATGAGGGTATTAGATTTGGATATGGATTATTTCATGACAAAAATAGCAAACACACCATTTTCTTGTAAGGCAAGACTTACTGAAGAGGATTATGGCAATTCAGTATGGTCTGAAGAAGAAGTTCGACAATTTTTAGAGCAAAATTTGGGATTATCAAAAAAACACAAAATACATGGAAGAATTGTGAACGGGCATAATGAAGCGCTGTTCTTCTGGGAAGAACTTATTAATTGCAAAAAGCTTTCAGATCCATTTGATGTTGTTCATGTTGACTCTCATGCTGATCTAGGATTGGGGGATTCATCATGGATTTTTTTGCAAAGTGATTTTCTTACACTTCCGGTTGAATCAAGAAGAAAAATAAGTGAGTATGAACTTTGTGATAAAATAAAAAGAATTAGCATAGGTGATTATTTGCTTTGGGCAATTGCTTACAAAATGGTTTCATCTATTATATATTGTGCAAATCCTTATGGTAGCAAGAATGATTACATATTTGACACTCTAAAGGATTTTCGTGAAGAGTATATTTGGGATAAGCCTGTAAAAAATTATATACAGTTAAAGTATAATAAAACGATGAAAATGCCGGAGTATAATTCGTCTGATGCATATAAGAAAAAATATCTTGAGGGTGCAATAAAAGATCCTGTAGTGGAACTGCTAATAATTCCAACGATTGAGGATGTGAAATTTGAAGGAGACTTTGATTATGCGGTTATGGCACAATCGCCCAATTACACTCCGGCAAGTGCGGATTTCATATTAGATATTTTCAGAGAATATATTGAAGAAGTATAATAGTTGCTAATTTGCCTATACAAATTATAGGACAATTTAAAATCCTCACAGGCTTGATGCCCCAGTATTTTGGAAAAAAGGAGCGTTCCACCATTCCCTTGTACAATAGGAGTGGGTATGTTTGTTTTCTATTGAACAATCGAGCCATATGGACACGGTGTGTCTCCGGTTGATGGAAAGATAAATGAGGGCTAGAAAATGGATTATTTCAGGACATTTTCGGACAGTGGAATAGATGTTAGGAGGAATGAGAAGTGAGCAATTCGCAAATTACAATTTTTTATTCATGGCAGTCAGATTTATCCGGAAGCGAAACAAGAAACATCATACAAGACGCAATAAAGGATGCTGTAAAATTATTGAGGGATACAGTTGATATTGAAGCAGACCGTGATACCAAGGGTGAATATGGTTCACCGGATATAGCTCAGACAATTTTTTCTAAGATAGATGATTGTGATATTTTTATTGCAGATGTTAGTGCGGTATGTCAATACGAAACAACTGATAAAGATGGAAATAAAAAGGTAAAATATATGCCCAATCCTAATGTGATGCTTGAATTAGGATATGCTACTCATGTTGTAGGTTGGGAAAATGTGATTTGTGTATTAAATGCTGATTATGGTACGCCGGAAGACATGCCATTTGATATTGCAAGTCGAAGATTAACACCTTTTTCAACAAAAGATGGTAAAAGTAAGGGAGAGATAAAACGGTATATAAAGGGAGTAATTCAAGATACCGTTGAAAACTTGTTAGAAAATGGGAAGCGTGTCAAAACAGGATTCTCTGACTTACGCATGGGTTACTACGTTGATGGTACTATCTCAAAGTTTCTTTATCCGATTGAGATATCTAAATCGGCAGCTTTTGTTAAGCATAGAGAGCAAATAATAGAAGAATGTTTGCAACTGATAGAGCAAATCAAGAGTATAAAAATTACAGAGCCATCTGAACTATTAAGTGAAGCTGAGGGAAAAAATACAAATGTGGAAAAGGATGTCGAAGAAACTTCTATTATTAGAAAAGATGGTTCGGTATTAACACCAATTAAGAATTCCTTAACACTAAACCTTTTTAAATTACAGAAAGTGACTATTAAAGACGATGATAAGAAATCAATAATAACTTTATGCAAAGATTATTTAGGTATAGACATATCCGATGAAATAGAATTCTTCAATATCGGTAATTTGGAAAGGAAAAATGATTTATTGTTATCATACACCTATGAGGGGACAGAAGAGGAAGAACTTAAATATGACAAGATAATGGAGTTCGAATATAAATTGCATCGCATACAAATGATGGATTGGTATGTAACAACTTTTGATGGAATGCTTTTTATACCACTTGCAATTGAAAATGCATCTACAGTGTATGATGAAGATATAGATATACATATTATAATACAAGAAAATGATGCTGAAATAATTTATCCGTCAAAGGAACTGATAAATCCGGATATGCAAGGTTCGGAGGGAGTAATTTTTGAAGAAGGCATTTTAAGAGAGCTTTTGTTAATGGTTGAAACATCAGACATTTCATATGATAGTGATATATCATATAGTATTGCTGATAGTTTAGTGGGAAATCAGAAATCAATAGGGGCATATTTTGATACAGGTGGAATAAATGGAAATCCAAGGTATGATGAAGAGGATTACGAAAGAGAAATATCCAAATATATTGCAATGCCAAATTCTGATAGCAAGAGTGAGTTTGAATTCACCATTAGTTCTCTTAGACCAAAAGAAAAAAAGTGGTTAGGTCCTGCGTTATTGATAAAACCGTTGAAAGATAGTTTTGATATTAAATATTCAATAAAATCAAAGCACTCAGACGGTAATTTATCAGGAATAGTAGAATTTAATCAATAAGAAAGCTTCTCATCACTGGATTTGTTTCCCGTGGTGAGGAGTCTTTTTTTGTTTCTATGGTCATCAACCTTCAATATCAATTTTTCGTCCGGACTTAGCAAGGGAATGGGGTATGAACTATTTCGCAAAAGATGACGGTTTCACTAGTATAGATGCTGGTGGCATAAATTGGTGGACATGAAAATGATATTATATTAAAATAATATTCAAAAGAAAGCATATAAAAGTAACCCATTAACTGTTTAACAGAGCCAACAAAATTAAGGTTTTTTCACGAAGACATGAAAAAGAATAGAGAGGAAATTCAATTTGAAAAAGAAGAAAGATGAAGTAACAATCCCCTCTAGCGCAGCGGAATATTTAACTTATGTTGCCTCTGTTGGTAACGAACAGGACAGCATTGAGATGCACTATGAAGATGAGAATATATGGCTGACGCAGAAGATGATGGCCACACTGTACGATGTGGGAACAAATACAATCAATTATCATATTAAAAAGATATTCGAGGATAGTGAACTACAGGAGGATTCAGTTATTCGAAAATTTCGAATAACTGCTCCAGACGGAAAAAGCTACAATACAAATCACTATTCCTTGGAGATGATTATTGCCGTAGGTTTCAAGGTCAATTCTGAGCGTGCGGTACAGTTCCGTAAATGGGTGAATCAAATTGCGAAGGACTACACCATCAAAGGCTAGGTCATAGATGATGAGCGTCTGAAAAATGGTGGCTCCGTGCTTACAGTAGAATACTTCGACCGTTTGCTTGAGCAGATTCGAGAAATCCGTTTATCTAAGCGAAGATTTTACCAGAAGATAACAGATATTTATGCGACAGCGCGTGATTATGACCGAACCGCGCAAACAACTAAGCAGTTCTTTGCCAAGGTACAAAACAAGATGCATTATGCAGTTCACGGACATACAGCAGCAGAATTAATTTACGAACGTGCGGATGCGGAAAAGCCACATATGGGACTCACAACATGGGCAGCAGCTCCGGAAGGTAAAGTAGTAAAAAGTGATGTAAATATTGTAAAAAATTATCTTTCAGAACAGGAAATGCGGTCATTAGAACGTATTGTATCAGCTTATCTGGATTTGGCAGAGGATCGTGCAGAGCGTCATATTCCAATGACGATGGAGGACTGGTCAAAGCGTCTGGATTTATTTCTGATGGCAGATGACAGAGAAGTTCTTCAGGATGCAGGCAAAATCACAGCAGAGATTGCAAGGGCAAAAGCTGAGACCGAATTTGAAAAATACCGCGTCATTCAGGACAGAATATTTATGTCGGACTTTGATAAGTATATGCTTGAACTGGAAGAGAATGCAAAGAAGTAGCGATGTTTTTTGTCAAAGTCCATATTGGCTCGGTTAGGTGCATAATTTTGTTATGTCAATAAATTATATGTAAGTTGCGACATGGATTGGAGGATGTTTATATGGAAGTTTCAAAGAAAGATTGGAAATTATTCAGAGCTTGCATTGGCGGATGGCAGGAAGCATATATGGAGCGTTTGACTAAAGAATATATAGATTTGTTAAGTGGAGACGAGAACGCTTCTGATAAGTTTTTGGAGCTGGAAGAGCGCATAAAAAAGGATAAGAAACATCCGGGAGTAATGCTTGAACTAAGTAAAGAAAATATGATTTTTGATATTGTGGCACTGATTAATAGAGATGTAATTACGGTTGCAGATTTAAAGAATTTTAGTGATGAATTAAAAGAATATGTGAATTACCTTTTGCATAGATAACGGAGGGTATTAAGCACATAAGAATTGCAGGTGATATTTGTAGTAGGATTGTGCCATTCATGCTATACTAAAGTATAAATGTATCAAAGCGATTAAAACATGAAAATATTTTGAAGAAATGAGGAACAATATGTATGAAGAATCAAAACCGCATGTTGTGAAGTCACATGACATCGGATTGGATTCCGATTATGTGAGTTGGGTTCATGATGAGAAGCAGCGTTATGTGTCCGCACAGATAAAATCAGCGGTCAAAGTAAATACAGAGCAGCTTTTCTTTAACTGGCAGTTGGGGCGGGATTTGGTTGAGAGAAAAGCAGAGGAGAAATGGGGAAAAGGAATTGTGGAGCAGCTTAGTCTTGATCTGCAGAATGAATTTCCCGAAGCGAAAGGATTTTCGGCAAGAAATCTTTGGAATATGAAAAAATGGTATCTATTCTATTCCGGAAAGGAGAACTTTTCAGAACTGGCACATCGTATGGAGGAAAGTCTTGATATGAAAGGCTTGAAGCTACAGCAGGTTGGCATGGAAATTGACGAAAAGCAAAAACTGCACCAACTTGGTGCAGAAATGGAATTTCCTTCTGTTTTTGGATTTGTGCCGTGGAGACATCATGTAGAAATAGTTACAAAGTGCAAAACGATAGAAGAGGCTTTGTTCTATGTCAGAAAAACGATAGAGGAGAGTTGGAGCAGAAGTGTCCTGATTGATAATATAAAGGCTCATTTATATCAATCTTCAGGTAATGCCTTGACGAATTTTGCTGAAAAACTTCCGACAATACAGGGAAAACTGGCACAGGAGATTGTCAAGGATACTTATGACTTTGGATTTGTTTCATTACCGGCAGGATATGATGAAAAAGAATTAGAGGATGCTTTGGAACAGAACATAACAAGATTTTTGTTGGAACTTGGATCTGGTTTTGCCTTTATAGGACGTCAGAAAGAGATTATTGTAGCAGGAAAAACCAGAAAGATTGATATGCTTTTTTATCATATAAAACTTCGATGTTATGTTGTCGTTGAGTTAAAAGCGGTATCGTTTGAACCGGAATTTGCCGGAAAACTGAATTTTTATGTGAATGCAGTAAATCAGTTAATGAAAACGGATGATGACAATCCGACAATAGGATTGCTTATATGCAAGGATAAGGATCAGACGGAGGTACAGTGGGCATTTCAGGGAATTGAAACTCCTATGGGAGTTGCAACCTATGATAACATTCGGATGAATGAGATTAAGTCTCAGCTGCCATCGGAGGAAGCTATTCAGAAACGCCTGGAACAGGCAGAAGAAGAATATCTGCTGAAATTGCAGGAAAAGAATAAGTAGATTTGATACAATGGCATCGTTATAAAGGAGTCACTAAAGTCGCTAAGTGGCTCTTTTTTTAATGCGATAAATCGCACCAATATACTGCGAAACATGATTCTAAAGAGATTATTTTTAATATTACCCCCCACAAATTTGAGAAAAACTCTCACCTGCACCTATTGATTTTTACCTCAAAATTCAGTAATATAAAAGAGGTTAGACAAGACTAACCAAAAAGTGAATAAATCATGTGGACTCCTCGTATTAGGTTGTGAATCCTGAACGCATCCTATGCAGAATTGAATGAAATTCTTGCGGGGAGTACTATTATTTTGTGGAAAAGGAGATAGTGTTACGATGAATTTTTTGGAAATTGAAAAAGTAGTTGGACGTGAGATTTTGGATTCGAGAGGCAATCCGACGGTGGAAGCAGAGGTAACTTTGGTAGACGGAACCGTGGGAAGAGGTACTGCTCCAAGTGGTGCGTCTACAGGTGAGTTTGAGGCACTGGAACTGAGAGACGGAGACAAGGACCGTTATCTTGGCAAGGGAGTTGAAAAAGCTGTCAACAACATCAATACTGTGATTAATGGGATCCTTACTGGTTTAGATGCGTCTGATATTTATGCCATTGACAAGGCAATGATTGATGCAGATGGTACGAAAGATAAATCAAAGCTTGGTGCCAATGCGATTTTGGCTGTGTCAATTGCAACAGCAAGAGCGGCATCTATCGCGTTAGACATTCCGCTGTACCGCTTTTTAGGTGGTATTTCAGGCAACCGTCTTCCGGTACCTATGATGAATATTTTAAATGGTGGTGCTCACGCAGATTCGGCTGTTGATACGCAGGAATTTATGATTATGCCGGTTGGCGCGCCATCGTTTAAAGAAGCGCTCCGCTGGTGTGCAGAGGTTTTCCATAAGTTGAAATCTCTGATTAAAGATATGGGAGATGTAACAGCGGTTGGTGATGAAGGTGGATTTGCACCAAACAAACTTACTTCCGATGAAGAAGCTATTGAGAAAATTCTGGAGGCTGTTAAAGCTGCCGGATTTGAACCGGGAAAAGATTTTATGATTGCTATGGATGCAGCTTCTTCCGAATGGAAATCGGAAAAAGGAATTGGTTACTATAAGCAGCCAAAATCCGGCAAAGAATTTACTTCGGATGAGCTGATTGCACATTGGGAATCTCTCATTGACAAGTATCCGATTATTTCTATCGAAGATGGTTTGGATGAGGAAGATTGGGAAGGCTGGAAGAAGATGACTGAAAAGATTGGTCATAAGGTTCAGCTTGTAGGAGATGACCTTTTTGTTACAAATACAGAGAGACTTTCCAAGGGTATTAAAATGGGAGCAGGTAACTCCATTTTGATCAAATTAAACCAGATTGGTTCGGTGTCAGAAACATTGGAGGCTATTAAGATGGCGCACAATGCAGGATATACAGCCATTTCTTCCCACCGCTCCGGTGAGACAGCAGACACAACTATCGCAGACCTTGCGGTAGCACTGAATACATGTCAGATTAAGACAGGTGCTCCTTCGAGATCCGAGCGTGTAGCAAAATACAACCAGCTTCTCCGCATTGAAGAAGAATTAGGTGCCAGCGCAGTGTACCCGGGTATGGATGCATTTCATGTAGGTAAATAATAGAATTAAAAACAGACGATGAAAAGATTTCCGGTACATGAATAATATATGTGCCGGAAATTTTTTGTACGTTAAAATTGAAAAGGAGGGCGGATGGTTTTGGTGCAAAGCTCAACGCAGGATATTGCGAAAACCATATTTTGGTGATATGATTATTGCAGTGTTGTGATAAAATGTTGGCTAAGCGCTGTTAAAGTGTTAGATATTTATGGGTACGGACAAAATAATACAAGGAAGGTGAATCTATGTTATTCATATGTTATCCCAAATGCTCAACCTGCAAAAAGGCAAAAAAGTGGTTGGACGAGCATCATTTAAATTACACGGAGCGTCATATTGTAGAGGAAAATCCATCGTATGATGAATTAAAAGAATGGGTTTCTAAAAGTGGGCTTCCTCTAAAAAAATTCTTTAACACAAGCGGATTGTTGTACAAGGAGATGAAGTTGAAGGATAAACTTCCGACAATGAGCGAAGACGAGCAGCTTCAATTGCTGGCAACCAATGGAATGCTTGTCAAACGTCCGCTGGTTATTGGGGATGAAGCAATTCTTGTTGGTTTTAAGGAAAATGAGTGGAGTGAAAAATTGGAATGAGAATATAATGAGGGGGAATAGTATATGGAGAAAATATATATATGGATAATTGCATTAATGGTGCTTTCTGCGTTAGTAACCATTATTAAGCCGAGGATAAAAGGAAAAATGGGTGAAGCAACGGTAAGTATGTTGTTGAAAAAGTTGGACAAAAATAAGTATCAGGTAGTTAATGATGTTTTGTTGAGTGCAGAGGGTGGAAATACACGTACAACGCAGATTGATCATGTGGTTGTTTCAATTTACGGTATATTTTCAATTGAAACCAAGAATTATAAAGGACAGATTTATGGTTTGGAGTCTTCGGCAAAGTGGGCACAAAACATTTACGGTCACAAATATTCATTTATGAATCCCATATATCAGAATTATGCGCATGTAAAGGCGTTAAATGCCCTACTTCAAAGTCATGGTTATGAAAATATTCCGGTTTTCTCAATTGTGACTTTTCCTGGAGATGCTGTGCTAAAAATAAAGACAACAAAATCGCAGGTTGTGAAGTGGGGAGCAGTTACAAAGACGGTCAAAAAACTTTCTGTTCAATCGGTTCTTTCGAGAGAGGATATGGATAAGATTCTGGCAATACTTACAAATTATATGAGTACCAGGACGGATGCGCGTAAACACGTGAATGAAATAAAAGAAGCAAAATATGTTAAGAAGCAGAAAGAGAAATCAGGAATGTGCCCGAAATGTGTGGGCGCTTTAGTCTTACGCAATGGCAAATATGGCAAGTTTTATGGATGTAGTAATTATCCGAAATGCACATATACGGCACCGGTAAAATAAGATACTTTTCAAAAATAGATAAAACAAAGAGGACTTGACAAACAAAAATCTTTCTGATATGTTATAATGATTTAGCAAAGATGTTAAATGGGAAGGTATGGGGATAAAAGGAGAAAAAATATGTATCATTTTCAGTATGTAGCAAAAAAAGAGCTTAAACCGGCAAAAAAACAGCTTATGGAACTAATACACAAGGTGCAGGATGAAGTTCGAGATAATTTTACCTTTCAGTATGAATTTGTTGGGAGTGTAAAAAGAAACATGGTAACGTGGGATGTAAAGAGTAATGTTGGTTTTGACTTTGATGTAAATATCAGGGTAAATGACGATGACGAGGAGTTCGAGGCAAAAGACATTAAAAAGATACTTGTGCGTGCATTCAACAATCATGCGTGGAAGTATGGATATGATTCCTGCGAGGATAGCACTAGAGTTTTTACAATTAAAGTGAAAGATAGAAAAAATTCTAGGATTCGTCATAGTTGTGACTTTGCAGTTGTGAATGATTATGGTAACAATCGGCAGAAGTACATACGTTTCAATAAGCAAAGAAAAAATTATACGTGGGAAGAACAAACAAAAGGATTTTATTATCTTCCTGAAAAGATAAAATTTTGTAAAGATAATCAATTATGGCAGGAAGTTAGAGAGATATATTTGGATAAGAAGAATTATAATACGGACAGTGACAAGAAATCTAGGTCGATATTTGCGGAAACAATTCATGAAGTCTGCCATAGAAATGGATTTTACGATTAGCACAATAAAGGAGAGGAGAAAGTGATGAGGACGGAGACAGTAACATTAACGAATATGTGTATGGTTTACGATGATGCGGGAAATGTTTTGGTTCAGGACAAAGTGGATAAAAAGTGGTCAGGACTTACATTTCCGGGCGGACATATTGAGAAGGGCGAATCGTTTGTGGATTCAGTTATTCGTGAAGTTTATGAGGAGACCGGACTCACGATAGAAAAGCCGAGAATCTGCGGTACAAAAGACTGGCTGCGGGATGACGGTTCAAGGTATCTTGTTGTTTTTTACAAGACAAATCAATTTAGCGGTGAACTCAAATCCTCGCATGAAGGGGAAGTAAAGTGGATGCCGTTAGAAGAGATGAAAAAGGGAAAGCTTGCAAACGGAATGGACGATATGCTTCGCGTATTTTTGGAAGAAGATATCAATGAATTTCATTACCGCAGAGAAGATGGTGTCTGGAAATATGAGCTGAAATAATGGAGGGTGTATTATGCAAATTGAGACGGAGCGTTTAATTCTTCGTGAGATGAACGAAGAAGATTTTGATGACTTATATTGTGTGCTTGCGGATTCGGATATTATGCAGCATTATCCGTATACTTTTGATGAAAAAAGAGTCCGTGGATGGATTGAAAAAAATCAGGAACGGTACCAGATTTTTGGTTTTGGATTGTGGGCTGTGTGCCTAAAAGAAAATGGAAAAATGATTGGTGACTGCGGGCTCACACTGCAACCGATTGGAAATACGATTAAGCCGGAAATTGGTTACCATATTCAAAAAACATATCAGAGAAAAGGATATGCAAAAGAAGCAGCAATTGCCGTAAGAGACTGGGCTTTTACACATACGCCGTTTCAGACGATTTATTCTTATATGAATAGCACAAATCTCCCATCGATGCAGACGGCACAGGCGTATGGATGTCAACGGGTTGATGAATTTGTGGATGCGGAAAAAGAAAAAACGACAGTGTTTGCCCTCTCGAAAAAAACATGGCTTGAAAAGTATAAAATGAGGCAGGAAAAAGGGGCGCCTCTTTATCAGTATTTTCCATGTCAAAAAGAAAAAATGGCGATTGAACAAATTGAAAATCTTCGACAGGGAAACCTGCCTTTTCAGATAACGTCTGCAAAAAATACATTTGATGGTATTTGTGTGGAATATGATTTGCAGTCTGCGTATGCCGGATTTCCATGTGTGAAGTCGCTTACCTTTGGTGGAAAAACGGATGCTGTTTGCAAGCGAGTGCTCTGGAATCTTTGCAAAGAAAAGCAAATTGATTGTTATCAATTGATACCGCAGGCAGAACAGGAAAGAGTGCAGTTAAAGGATGCGGATTTTAAAATTAATGACGAGGAAGAAGTAGATTTGCTGATTCGGCTTGTTGAGCGAATTTGTTATAGTCAGGAGAAAATTGATGAGTGTTGTGAACGCTTTCAAGTTATGATTTCGATGGGAAATGTGGACGCCGGAATTATTGAGGAGATTCTTTCGGTTGTTGCTGACCAGCTGTCAGATACTTATTTTTTGAAAATTTCCATGAATCAGTTGTGTAATAGAATGCAGAGAGAAGCGCAGAGAGTTTCACTTCCAAAACAGGTAGAGAAGTTGATTGAAGATGTAAGTCAGATGGTGGAACGCGTAAATCAATCGCTGCAGGAATTGACTGAGTCTGTGCCGGACGCTGCGAAAAAGGGCTGGATTCACAAAAATGATGTAGAGCGTATTACAAAATCAATTGAGAGCGCCAAAAAGATTTTGCAAATTGTCAATCATATTGAGTGGTATGCAGACAATACGCATTGATTAGAAGGAATCACATGAAAAATAACACACAAAAGATACTAAAAACTAATAGTAATTTTATAGAATGTTCGTTGTATAATTCCCACAAAGTATTAGAATGAATTTAGAGAGTTTTGAGAGGAATGAAAGGAGTCATTCTATGAAGAGAAAAAGTCAAAAGGCGATGGCACTTCTCACGGTAACAGCACTTAGTATTTCGAGTGTTTTTACAATGCCTGCAAGTGCTAAATCAGCGAAACCAAAGTTAAGCAAGAAGCGTATTACCATGTGGGCTGGGACTAAGAAAAAAGTAACAATTAAAAATGCAAAAGCAGTAAAAAAAGTGGTGTGGAAAAGTGGCAAAAAATCGGTTGTTATCCTGAAGAAAAAGACGAAAAAGTCAGTTCAGTTAGTTGCCAAAAAAGCAGGGAAAGCTACGGTGACAGCGAAGGTAAAAGCAGGATGGAAAATGTATAAACTTTCGTGCAAAGTTACGGTTAAGAAAAAGACAGGAACTACCGTTGTTCCACCGGTGAATACACAAGAACCTGCGGTAGTAAATCCGGGGGATTCTTCCTCTGTGGTAAAAACTGCGGAGCCTGTGAAAGAGCCGACAGAAGAGCCAACAAGGAAGCCGGCAGTGACAGCAACTGCAGGTCCAACGGCGACCCCGACTGCGGTGCCAACGCAGAAGCCGACTGCGACTCCGACTACAGAGCCGACAAAGAACCCAACGGCAACTCCGACTACGGCACCAACGCAGAAGCCGACTGCGACCCCGACTGCGGTGCCAACGCAGAAGCCGACTGCGACTCCGACTACAGAGCCGACAAAGAACCCAACGGCAACTCCGACTCAGACACCAACGGCTGCACCGACCCAGAAGCCGGCGACGGAGAAAGTGACGCTTGCAATTGACAATACGTTTATTAATTCTTCTGCGTATTCGAGTGTGTGGAATGGAACGGTTTATAACCTGCTTCCACTGATTACGGCATCCGGACACAAAGTATCGGATTTTACACAGGTAAATGTTACAATCAACCTTTTGGATGCAAACAAAAATATTATTGAAAATACAGGTGGCGCATCGATTAAGTTGTCAGTTAAAAACAGCGACTGGGCTGGTTTTGTTGATGCCAATGGTATGCAGAGCGGTAAGGAGCAGGGCTTACAGTTAGATGCTTACCCGAGCGGACAGACGGCACTTTATTTGGTTGTTCAGAATTCTACAGAGGCGGTGAAATACATTCAGATTACATCTGTTGTTATGGAGAACAAAGGGAAAAAAGATGCGACGGAGGCAATTGAATCGTATCAATCGCTTGCGTCTCTCGGTGAGAAATATGGTTTCAAATTTGGAACAAATATCAATGAGGCGGCACTGAAAAATACTGAGCTTACCAAACTCATTAAGTATCATTTTAACAGTACGACGTTCAGTAATGAAATGAAGGCGTATTCGCTTTTGAGCCAGTCTGCTTCACAAAATGCATATGTGGATGAAAATTCACCGGCAGTTATGAACTTTACAAAGGCAGATTCGATGGTTGCGTATGCGGTTGAAAACGGATTATCCATTCGCGGTCATGTGCTGACCTGGGATGCCGATATGTGCGATTGGTTTTTCCGCGAAGGCTATAAGACGGATGGTGCTTATGTCAGCGCAGACGTCATGAAAAATCGTCTGAAGATGTATATTGATGAAGTAATGACGCATTTTGAAGAAAAATATCCGGGCGCGATTTACTGCTGGGATGTTGTTAATGAAGCGGTTGCCGACAATGCGGGTGAATTTGCGGATGATGATGTGCGTCATGTACGGCAGGTTCGCGGTGGCAAGACGAATCTTTTCTACGATTACATTGGCAGTGATTATGTGGAGCTTGCGTTCCGGTATGCATATGAGACAAGAGCAAAATTACAGGCGGCAAACAGTAAGACAAATATTAAGTTGTTCTACAATGATTACAACACGTTTGCAACCTACGGCGCAAATAAGAGAGATGCCATTATTCAACTGGTAAAGAGCGTCAACAGTTTTGCATCCGATGGAAATGGCGGTTACCTGAAGCTCTGCGATGGAATTGGTATGCAGAGTTACATCGGTGGCTATGGACAGCAGAGTGGATGTATGAACGACAATGACATTACCTTAGTGAAAAATGCGATTGAGAAATTTGCAGAAAATAATGTTGAAGTTCACGTAACAGAACTTGCCGTCCGCAATTACGATAATGATGCAGAGCCGGAGCATGCAGCCTTTTACAAGAAACTCGTGCAGACATATGTGGATATTAACAAGGTGGCACAGGCAGCAGGAAAGACCGGACCGATTACGAGCCTTTCCATTTGGGGCTTGTTTGACGCACCATATCTGTCAACGGCAGATTACAGCTACAAAATGAACGGACCATACTGTGGTCTGTTTACGGAATTGTATCAGCCAAAACAATCCTTTAAGGAAGTTTATGAGGTATTGGCGGCAGAGTAAAATATAAACAAAATCTTAGTACAGTTTGTGAAGAATAGTTGATGCCAGTGTATTTGGTATTCGAGTAATTCAGCAGAAAAGCTTTGCGACTCGTGGGCACTCCCGTTTGTTGAGTACGTCGGTATGCGGCACTGGTGGTATCAGTGCCCATACCGCTACGTACTCAACAAACGGGAGTGCCCACGAGTCGCAAAATCTTTCTACAAAATTACGGAAAACAAATAAAGTGCCGGAGCATCGCAGTGGAATTTCCGGCACTTTTTTCTTTATTATTTTGCAGCTATTACGCTGACTTTAATTTTAGCGGTTACACCATTTTGGGCAACGGCATAAATTGTCGCATGCCCT
>ULXS01022312.1_pt1 | contig 27271 bp, 19 predicted proteins | sample 1961421 | NCBI WGS metagenome assembly ULXS01 (sample SAMEA4835842, study PRJEB28245) | human gut metagenome | biome: gut microbiome; material: fecal sample | place: Denmark | collected 2008
GATACAAATAGCTTACGCCGACAGCATACACCGCTTTTTCGGAACCACCGTTAATGTTTAAACTGTGGTTTGTGATAGCGGCAGTGCGCAGAAGCTGGTCGTACCAGTCATTGTCTGCTCCAAAGGTCCAATTATGGAAGTCGGGGTCATCATAGCTACCGCCGTATTTGTCGATGGACTGTATGAAGTGGGTCTTATAGGAGTCGAAGTTACCTTCGAGAAGCATAGTTGCATATTCGTGTGCATTACAGAGTTCGAGCACATTGGATGCTTTCTGGATACCTACATAACCGTCATAAGTGATCTTCGCTTTCTGGTTGCGCGAACCTTTTTTGGTGGTGATGAGAACTACACCGTTTGCAGCACGTACACCATAGATAGCGGCGGCCGAAGCATCTTTCAGGATAGACATTTCCTGAATATCCGCATTGTTCAGGAAGTTGATGTTGTCGTAGAACATGCCGTCTACAACGAACAACGGCTTACTGTTGGAGAATGAACCGATACCACGGATCTGTACGGTAGGACCTTCACCCGGAGCACCATTATTTACGATATTGACACCGGGAACTTTTCCTTGGAGGGCTGCCATAGGGGTAGTAGAAGGTACGGCAGTCAGGGCCTCCCCTTTAACTACGGTAATGGGAGCCGTCAAGTCTTTGGCCTTTGCAGCGCCATAACCGATTACGATAATTTCTTCCAATTGCTGTGAGTCCTCTTTCAATGTCACATTGATAGCCGAACGTCCGTTCACTTTTATATCTTGTGGCAACATACCTATATAACTAAAAGTGAGTGTTCCGTTTTCCGGAACGTTCGTTAATGTATATTTACCGTCTAAATCGGTAACTACACCGTTGCTGGTGCCTTGCACGAGGATGGATACACCAATCAGTGCGTCACCCGATGTGTCGGTTACGGTACCTGTTACTGTTCTTGTCTGGGAGAGTACGGGCATTGCTACCAATATGAGGCACGCCGTCAAGAATAGATTCTTTAGCCATAAGGCTTTTTTCAGAAGATGTGTTTTACTCTTCATCGCATTAAATTTTTTTAGGTGGATAACTCTTTTTGTTTTCTTCTTAGCTCTGCGCAGTGCTCGAATTAAACTTCATCGCAAATGTAGAAATTTCAATGTGCGAACTGCAAAAAAGCTATTCACCACCAATACATATCCCTGATTTTTAACAAATCGGGGACTACTCATTTACTACTCAAATCAATTTAATGCATTGTTTCTTAGATGGATAAAGAATAAGGACGGTGTGAGTGATCTAGAGGAAAAGTAAAAGCCGGGAACAGGTTTGTGTACTGCTTCCGGCTTTTCTTATTTATTTATTTATTTATTGAGAATCCTAGTTTCTGCAATCCGTTTTGTACATCCGGATGGCTCATAAAGAGTTTCCATAGCAGACCAGTGCGGTAGTTCTCTATCATGACAGCAATAGGTCCCTGATCGATGGCAAGATATCGTTTGGGATACCAGTTCTCTGTTTCGGAGAAAGCATCGTAGAAACCATAAGGACCGAATAGCTTATCGCCCATGCCGTAGAGATGGCGCATCACGGCGAGCGAATAGTCCGGGGTATAGACGATGGACGAAAGAGCGGCGGTAGGAGAGATGACTCCCTGGTCATCCCGTTCGTTCGGCATGTGGGCGGCATATCCGTTGACGGAGTAGCTGGCGGTCACTCCCCAACAGTCCGGACCGAAACCTTTGTAGTGCTTCGGATTTCGGATGCAATAAGCACGGTTCACGAGAGTCAGATTACGCATTTCATCGAAATAGCTGGCGCAGTATTCATCTTTTAGATGAGTCGGATCTAATCCGAGGAAGGAATAATGTGCCCAGAAGAGGGGACCTGCTTCACAACCCTGATAGCGCAGATGAAGTTCGATATCTTCTACTTTATGAGGTTCGACGATGGCGCCGTTCTGTGCCCATCCCTCATGATAGACGGAGGCGGGAACGCCGTGCGTGGGTGAGGCAGCGGCAAGCAGGTACATGATGAGACATTCGTTGTAACCATGTACGGGGAAGTCCATTGCCCAACCGTATTCGGGACTCCAATGCCAGTAGAGTACATTTTGATCGCCCTGGCGATAGAAATTCCAGTCGACATCGCGCCAAAGGGTATCGATGCGCTTGGCAAGTGCCTGTTCTTGGGGAGAGCCGTTGACGTAATATTGGTGTACGGCAAGCAATCCTTGTATAAGGAATGCTGTTTCTACAAGGTCGCCACCGTTGTCTTTCTGTCCGAAAGGCTTTACCTTGCCGGTATCTCCATACCACCAGTGAGGATAGGCACCCTGGAAGCGGTCGGCTTTTTCAAGGAAAGAGACTATCTTTTCCATACGTGCCAGACCTTCTTCACGAGTGATGTAGTTGCGATCGATACCTGAAAGTATCGCCATAATACCGAAACCGCTACCGCCGGAAGTAATGACGTTCTGGTCTTTTTCGGGGTAGATACCATCCATGTGGATACGCTCGGGGGCAAGACCGCTGTTAGGCTCCGCGCCTTCCCAGAAGTAATTGAAGGTTCGCCGTTGAACAGTGTCCATGAGGGCATCATTGGTAAGTTGGGCGGCACTTCCAGTCTTGGCATTCTTGCAGGCTCCGAGGAGAAGCAAGAAGAAGAGGGGAAGATAGGTTGTTAATTGTTTCATAATTGATAAGGGGTTAAAGAAATTGACAGTTGACAATTGACAGTTGACAATTACCGTTCGGAACGATTGTTTAAGTACAATATAGCGCAGCCTAATTGTCAACTGTCAATTGTCAATTGTCAGTGTCAACTTCGCCGTCTTCACAGCCTGGCTGTTTCCACCGATCATGATATCAAAGTCACCCGGCTCGGCTACGTAGTTCAGGTTGTAATCATAGAAGCGAAGCAGATCACGTGTGATAGTGAATGATACTGTTTTGCTTTCTCCGGCACGAAGGAAGATTTTATTGAATCCTTTCAACTCGCGTACAGGGCGGGTGATGCTCCCCACGAGGTCGCGGATATAGAGTTGAACTACTTCCGCACCGTCATGTTTGCCAGTATTGGTGACGGTGACTACGGCTGTAACGGAACCATCTTTTCCCAATGTCGGTGTGCTCAATGCAATGTCACTGTACTGGAAAGTGGTATATGACAATCCATAGCCGAAGGGATACAGCGGTTCGTTATCCACATCCAGATAGTTTGAACGGAACTTTTCGAACCATTTGCCTGCCGCCAGTGGTCGACCGGTATTCTTATGATTGTAGAACAAAGGTATCTGGCCTACATTCTTCGGGAAAGTCATGGTCAGTTTTCCACTCGGATTGACGTCACCGAACAGAACATCGCCAATGGCATAAGCCGCTTCACTGCCTCCGAACCATACGTTCAGGATGGCAGGTACATGTTCCTGTTCCCAGTTCAGCGTCAACGGCCGACCGGTAAAGAGGGTTAGTACTACGGGTTTACCTGTTTTCAGTAAGGCTTCCAATAAAGTATGCTGTACATCGGGCAAGCCGAGTTCGGTGCGGCTTGAACTTTCACCGCTCATTTCAGAAGACTCTCCCAGAGCAGCTACGATAACATCGGCACCGGCTGCAACTTTCAGTGCCTCGTCCAGTAACTCCTGGTCCGTGCGATTGTCGCGGTTCAATGAACGGCCGAACATGGTGGCACGTTCTTCGTAAGCTGCATCGCCGATGAGGTTACTACCTTTGGCATAGGTGATGTTAACTTTGCCTGCCATCATTTCTTTCAAGCCTTCGTATAAAGAAGGATAATCGTTGAGGCGCGCGGCTACGCTCCAGGTGCCCGGCATGTTGCTGCGGGTATTTCCGAGAGGGCCGATGACGGCAACTGTACCTTGCTTCTTCAACGGAAGCACGGGGGAAGCCGTTACGGGTGACGAGCTATGAGCTGCGAGTGGCTGTGCGGTGGCGGGGGCATTCTTCAGAAGAACAAAACTTTCGCCGGCAATCTTGCGGGCGGCGTCACGATGCTCTTTTGTGAAGATATCCCGCTTCGGACGGTTCACGTCGCAGTATTTATAAGGATTGTCGAACAGTCCCAGCTTGTATTTCGCTTCCAATATCCGGCGGCAGGCTGTATTCAAAGTGCCCATTCTTACTTTTCCTTCTTTAATGGATTTCATCAGTGTACCGACGAAGCCCTCACTTACCATATCCATGTCCACCCCTGCATTAAGAGCGAGTGCACTGACGGTTTGCAAGTCGCCGATACCATGCTCTATCATCTCTGAAATGCCTGTGAAGTCCGTTACTACAAACCCTTCGAAGCCCCACTGGCCACGCAGTAAATCGCTCAGCAGCCATTTGTTTCCGGTGGCGGGAATACCGTCTATTTCATTGAATGACGCCATCACACTACCCACTCCGGCCTCTACGGCAGCCTCATACGGGTACATAAATTCATTGAACATCCGGTTGCGGCTCATATCTACTGTGTTATAGTCGCGTCCGGCTTCTCCGGCTCCATACAGTGCAAAGTGCTTCACGCAAGCCATGATTTCATCGTTGCGGTGCAATTGGTCTTGCAGATTAGCACCCTGATATCCGTATACCATTGCCTGTGCGATAGCTCCGCCCAGAAACGGATCTTCTCCCGAACCTTCACTGACACGTCCCCAACGCGGGTCGCGACTGATGTCTACCATCGGACTGAATGTCCAGGAAATGCCGTCGGCACTTGCTTCGATGGCTGCAATACGGGCGGATTTCTCGATAGCTGCCATATCCCATGTACAGGACAATCCCAATGGAATAGGGAAGATGGTTTCGTACCCGTGTATCACATCCATACCGAACAGTAGGGGAATACCGAGGCGTGATTTCTCCACTGCCAGCTTTTGCACTTCAAGAATACGGTCTACTCCTTTCAGGTTGAAGAGTCCGCCCACCAATCCTTTTTCAATCTTTTGTGCCACGTCGCTACTCTTGGCCTGTCCTGTGGTGATGTCTCCCGTGACGGGTAGGTTCAATTGTCCGATTTTCTCTTCCACGGTCATCTTCTTCATCAGTGCGTCGATGAAGCGATCCATGTCTTGCGGAGACTTTTGCGCCTGTGCAGATGCTATGCCTATCAGGGCGCCCATCAGCAACAGGCTTGCTTTTTTGAATATTGCTTTCATATATTTCTATGTTTTAAGATAATAAAATGAGTATGGGTTGCTGTAAGCAATCCGACCGTGGCATTTAAGGATTTTCTTACCTATTGCTAAGTCAGGAAGCGGCATCTATTTATTCTTTCCATCATGAGGAACTTTTCTTTCCACCATGATGGAAAGAAACTTTCTCCACGGTAGAAAGAAAAGAATCTTGCAGCTTAGCTTCTTAGCCTCCGCAGGCTTTTCTGATAAACTCTGCGGTTGCACGGCTTGTTGATGCTTGCGTGACTTGAGTTGTTTAATAGTCCGGATTCTGTACCAATACACCATTCGATTTGTCTATCTCTGTTTGCGGCAATGGCAACAGTGCATTTTTAGGCTGGTAGTTCTTTCCGGCAGCCTGAAGCACTTCTTGTGCGATACCCCAGCGTACGAGGTCATAGAAGCGGTCGGGCTCTAATCCAAGTTCTACGCGGCGTTCGTGACGGATAGCTTCACGCAATACATTCTGATCCAGAGACTCTACTTTGGGAAGTACATTGGTCAGTGTGCCGCGGGCATGCGCACGTACTTGCTCCAGATAACCGCTTGCTTCGCCCATCAAACCTTTTTCGTTGGCAGATTCGGCGGCCATCAGCAGCACGTCCGGGTAGCGGATCAGACGGATATTTACCCAAAAGCCCATGCGGGTATACTTGCGGCGTAATGCCGGGTCGGTATAGGCTTTCTTGTTGAAGTAAGCGCCCATGGCCGTAGATACGGGTGATTCACCGTAGGGTGTGTTTGTATTTTCCTCTGTGATAGGCTCGTCATCACTACGGCGGAAGTAAAGCAGTGTAGCATTCTTACGCGGATCGCCCGGTTCGTAAGCTTTGCCCATCAGGGTGGTGGCCATGTGCCAACCCCATCCTAAGTCCCAGTTGCCTGCTCCGCGCACACCCTGTACCTGGCAGAATTGGCTGCCGATGCTACCGTCTTCTTTCATGGCATCGGTGGCTTCGCATTGCAATTCGAAGATACTTTCGCCACAATTCTCGCCTTCTACGGTGAAGACTTTATCAACCGGAGTATTCAGGTTATAAATGCCGGAGTTGACGACTTCGGTAGAGGCTGTATACATATTGTCCCAGTCGTTACGCATCATGTAGGTCCGTGCGTGCAGGGAACGTGCGGCACCCCAGGTGAGCCGTCCCGTGTAGTCGCTGTCCCATCTCAAGGGCAGGCACTTTTCAGCTTCGGTCAGGTCTTTGTCAATCTGTTCGTATATCTTTTCGGCAGTGGTTTTGGGGACGTTGGCATCGGAGGCTTCCACTACTTTGATGGTCACTAGGGGGACTTCACCAAAGGCGCGTACCAGGTTGAAGTAGCAGTAAGCACGGAAGAAGAGGGCTTCGCCACGGTTGCGGATGGATTCGGTGTCGTCCTTATGGTCGCTGTTGGCGATGTCGTCTAAGATTTCATTACATTGGTAGATGATTTTGTAGTTCTGACCCCAGTAAGCGGCTAACGGGCCGTTGGAGGCTGTGTACTCGAAATCATCCCACATGGCAGCTTCGTTACCGCCGTCGCCGGCATCACTACCCTTTTCGGAATCCTCGCTGCGAACCATGTGTACCATGAAAGCGGGAATACCTGCGGTGATGTCATACGAACGCATCAGGTAGTAAACGTTGAATATCTTTCCGCCTACAAGGGCGTTGGGGGCGTCGTCTTCCGTGAATTGGCCTAACGGGTCACGGTCCAGAAAGTCATTACAGGAACTGAATGAGAGGGCGGTCGTGCCAATCAGCAGGGATAGGATATATTTCTTTATCTTCATAATCTTTTGTTGTTATGGTTATTATAATATGGAGTTACTTTTGTACGCCGCAAGGAAACCTTGCCGGGGCGCTACGCCCCTTTAGAACGTCAGGTTAAACCCGAACGTATAAATCGCCGGCATCGGATAACTTCCGTCATCCACCCCGAAGGCAATGGCCGAGCCACCCAGTTCAGGTGTATATCCGGTGTTATGTTTCCACGTTTTCAGATTCTGAATATTCACATAGAGTTTCAGTGCCTGCATACCGATCTTGGAAATCAACGCCTTGTCAAAGTTGTAAGCCAATGATACGTTGCGGATGCGGAAGAATGAGCCGTCTTCTATATAGTATTCAGAATTCATATTGTTGATGCTGTGTTTCGTATTCAGCAACGGCTGGGTATTGCTGGTACCCTCTCCATGCCAACGGTCCATGCGTTGTGCCATGAAGTTGAACTGGCTCCAGTTATAGTTATCCCAGGTACGGTAAATCTGGTTACCGCCTTGTCCCATCATGTCTACTGCCAACTCCCAGTTTTTGTAACCTACTCCGAGAGTGAAACCATAAGTGACATTAGGTGTAGGGTCACCAATCATGGTACGGTCGGCAGTGGTGATTTCACCGTCACCGTTTACATCCTTAAACTTCAAGTCACCCGGAGTGACCGTTGCAAGCTTATTCTTCGGTGAATTATTAATCTCTTCCTGAGTCTGGTAAACACCTTCTACTTTGTAGCCATAGAAGTAACCGATAGGATAACCTGCCATTGTATAACTTTGGCTCTTATCTCCGGCAATGATGGAGTATCCATCCTGTACAAGGCTTAATACCTTGTTCTTAATGGTAGTCAGGTTAGCTCCGACGTTATAATTCCAGTCGCCGATCTGGTCGCGCCAGCTCAGTGCAAGTTCCACACCCAGGTTTTCGATAGATCCCAGGTTACCGATGCCCGGCACAGTTCCTGAGATACCGGGAACTTCTGCCAGCAGGTCTTTGGTTTTCTTCTTGTAATATACACCTTCAAAATGCAGGCGGTTGCGGAAGAAGTTGGCTTCGGCACCTACTTCCCATGCTTCCACTTTTTCCCAACGCAGGTTCGGGTTAGGCAGATAGGCAAGCTGATAGCCCGGATAAATGGCGGACGGAGTACCGAATACTGCGGAATAGGCATTGGTCAGCAATGGCTCTGCCGGATAGGCTCTATCCAAGTTTTGGTTACCCAGCGTACCCCATGATCCTTTCAGTTTCAACATATCCAACCATTCGATACCTTTTATCCATTCCTCTTCGCTCATCAGCCAACCCAGACCTACGGAGTAGAAATTCTGCCATTGGTTTCCTGTATAAGAGAAAGCGGAAGAACCGTCGCGGCGGTAGGAGCCGTTGAACAGGTACTTGCCTTTATAATTATAGAGAATACGTGCCAGTACAGATACTGTAGAACGTTCCCATTGTGTACTACCATTGGTTGCAGTGGCGGCATCACCGATACTTACATACCACTTGTCGGGATTGTCCGGAATGATCAGACCTACGCCTTGCGTGCGTCCGGCATTCAGATTTTCGAGTTTATTATAATAGGTGGTAAAACCGGCGGTGGCTGTCAGGCTATGGTCACCCCAGGAGTTGGTATAAGTCAACAGATAATCGCTCTGTACTTTCATCTCGGTCTCTTTGGCCTGAGTCACTCCGGTCTTGCCGGTGCCCAGTGTAGCTATATCACCTTCGGCACTGGCATCATACACTTTAATAATCGGCGTGTAAGTCCGTGTGCTGTTCGATGCATAATCCAGTGAGAACATGGCTTTGAACTGAAAGTGTTTCAGAAAGTCCCACTGCCCGTATATGTTACCCGAACCGCGGTAGTTCTCCGCTTTTGTGGTATTTGCCTTCAGTTCAACGTCCACCATCGGGTTATTCATCTGCGCTTTCTGGAAGCCGGGGAGGGAGGTATACAATCCATATTCTTTGTTATACACCTCTGCTACCGGAGCCGCCCGCAGGGCAGTGGCAACACTCTTTGAATCAGCCGGCAACATACGTGCACCGTTGAACTGGAAACCTACTTTGAAGTTGTCCGTCACTTTATAATCATCACTGATGCTCAGTGTGATTTTGCTGTACTTCTCATGCTTGATGTTTCCTTGCTCGTAGGCATAACCTGCGCCGAGGTAGAAGCTATGCCTGTCGGAAGCACCCGTAATGCTGATATTATTGTTCGTAATGAATCCAGTCTGGAAGATTTCGTCCTGCCAGTTGGTGTTACCTGTCCAGTCGGAGAAATTATATTCCGGATTGCCTTCATTTCTCAACTGTTCGTTATACAGTAGTTTGAAGCCATCGGCATCTACCATTGCAATCTTGTTGGTGATGGCTTTGAAGCCGAACGAACCGTTGATGTTTACCCGTGTCTGTCCTTCTTTCGCTTTCTTGGTGGTGATGATGATTACACCATTGGCACCACGCACGCCGAAGATGGCAAGTGAGGAAGGGTCTTTCAGGATTTCCATTGACTCGATATCCTGTGGGTTCAGGAAGTTGATGTTGTCATTGAACAGGCCGTCCACTACATACAAGGGTTTGTAACCATTGATAGAGTTTGTACCGCGTACGCGGATTTCCGGATCGGCACCTGCCTTACCGGAGTTGATGATTTGTACACCGGCCACTTTACCTTGCAGGGCAGACAGTGGGTTGGCAACAGGTTTGTTGGCAATTTCGTCACCTTTAATGTTGGTGATAGATCCTGTCAGGTCACGCTTTTTGGCGCTACCGTAACCGATGACCACTGTTTCGGCAAGCATCTGCGAGTCTTCTTTCATCTGTACATTGATGACGCTCTGGTTGCCTACTTTAATGCTTTGCTTCTCCATACCTACGTATGAGAAGTCGAGGGTAGCATTTGGCGGAACTTGGATTGAATAATCACCATCCAGTCCGGTCACTACGCCGGTATTGGTGCCTTGTACCACAATGGATACACCAATCAACGGTTCTTTAAATGAGTCGGTAACGACACCGGTTATGGTCCGTTCCTGAGAAAATGCGACAGTGCCTATCAGTAGGAAACATACCGTCAAGAATAGATTTTTAAGCCTTAGGGCTCTCTTCATAGGAGGGTTCAGGTTTCTCTTCATTGCATTAAATTTTTATGTGAATGATATATTGCATCAGAACAATGCAAATGAAAAAAAGATTTCGAGGGCTTTTAAATCTTGGGTTTTTAACACAATTCCTTTAGATAGCCAGGTTAGAAAGATACCTGCATTTCTTTTGGGTGTAAGTACAAAAAATAATATCTTTGCATTATCGTAACGGTTGTTACCGTAATGACTGTTACGATAATGACGGTTTATTTATTAAGAAACGCCCTGTTTTCTCTAAGGAGAACTCTAAACAAGTACGTTATTGTATAGCCGATAACTTCCTTACTTTTTGGTTTCGCTTTATTTATCGTTATCAAGGGTATATTGAATCCGGTGCATTGAAACTGGTGGAAAATATAATCCGTCGGGATTATGACGTCTTTTCAGGAAGTATGCTGGAGCGCTATTTCCGTGATAAATTTATGCAATCTGGTTTATATACTGATATTGGTATGTACTGGAATCGAAAAGGAGAAAATGAAATCGATCTTATTACATTGAATGATTTGGATAAGACGGCCGCCATCTACGAGATAAAAAGAGATGAATCCCGATATAGCATTACCAAGCTGGAAGAGAAAGTGGCAAATCTATTGGAGGCGGAAAAAGAATTGAAAAAATATAGTCTTGATTTAGGGAAACTCTCATTGCGGGATATGTAGAAAAGTATGTTGCCAGAAAAAAAAGATGTCACCGAATTTGTCACCGAATTAATATCTGTATTTCCTGAGGTATTGAATTGCAAATAAAGAGAAAGCCTCCGGAAAACTAATTCCGGAGGCTTTCTCTTCTTACATTTTAACCGTATTTTAAATACTGTGCGGGTGATAGGACTCGAACCTACACGCCTCTCGGCACCAGATCCTAAGTCTGGCGCGGCTGCCAATTACGCCACACCCGCAGTGGCTTTCTTGTTAAGCGGTGGCAAAGATAGAAAGTTTTTTCTTTCTGGCAAACAGTTTGGCATAGAAAGTGTTTATTGGACTACTTTTAAGAGTTCCCGTGCCCGTTCAATAATGGCATCGCTCTTGGTATCATTCTCATCCATATCTACTTTCTCATCCGGATCAATGCCGAATTCGATATGTTGTTTGTCTGCATCCAGGTGGGGACTGGCAGAGAAACGTACGCCCCAACCATTCGGAAGTTCTGAAGAGAAAGGTAATCCCGAACCGCCACCGGTTTTGTCACCTACCAGAGTTACATTAGGAAAATAGCGCATCGCATTTACGAAATCATTTGTTGCGCTATAAGAGTGACGGTTGATGAGAAGCATTACTGGCTTTTGCCAACGGATGCTATTGGAAGGCTCCAAATAAATGGGTTTGGGATCAGAGAAGTCACTGTGTCCCTTTCCGGTCTTATGTTGGATATATCCCGTCAACACTTTCTCATTAGTGAAACGAGCCGCTATACGCTCTGAATTAGTCAGATTTCCGCCACCATTGTTGCGAACATCCAGAATCAGGCCACTACATGGAGCAAGGTAAGAAAGTACTTCATCCAGATTGCCGTTACCGACACCACTGGAGAATGATTCATAATAGATATATCCGATATTGTCATCCAGAATCTTATATTTCATGCCGGCAGCGATGCGGTACGTCTTTCCGAGATATTGCCGTTCGATAATACCTTCGTTGAAGTTGCGGGGATAATCCAGATACCAGTCCCAGTAACGGGCCACATTTGAAGAACTGTACAGATTCACATGACCGTCTTTCAGTTCCGCCAGCATACTGTCAAGCACTTGGAACAATCCGTCATTACCCATGTTGGACGTAATGAGAGGTTGGTATTTATCGTTGATGGCATCCCAGTCTATTTGTTTGTAATCCAGGAAACAGTATTGCTCGTCAATGATCTTCCACAAAGCTTCGAAGTTTCCTTGTGGTGAATTGTTGAACTCTTCCTCCCGGATACAGCTGGATAGCAAAGGCAGTATCATGAGCGCTACTCCCAGCCATCTAAACTTACTATGATATATCTCTTTTATTCCCATTATTCTATTCCCTTATCACGATGTTATCGCTTTATCACTCTATTTTTTCTTCTTGTCACGAATGAGAAACAATTCTTTTACGAAACCTACCATAAACACATGCGAATAGGTATGCGTCTTTATATCATTTACTTTGGATTGTTGCGCATCCCAGAGATAGGCTAAGCGCATTTTGGCTCTTCCTACCGGGAAATCAACAGTCAGCATCTGCCGCAGGGATGGCTGGTTATGCAGGGACGTGAAATTAATCACTCCGTTCCAGTTGCCCAATGTAAATATTTCGTAATATGACTGTCCATAGTTGGGTGAGAACATAATGCCTGCAAAAGGCAAGTTAACCTGATAGCGCAGGCTAATCGGATAGTTTTTGATTCTTAAATCCCATATTGCCATTCCCGATGCATCCAGATTGATGTAAGCACGTGCCTGTGCCGGGTTGTTGCCATTGCGCAGATTGTAGACAAAACCGCCATTTAAGTCGATAAGTCCTCCGGCAAGTAATTTGAAGTTAGAAGTAATCGGAAAATTATAATGCAATCCGTAATTCCAGTTTGCCAGACCGGAGAACATATTGTTGTTGTCCACCCGGTTGTGTGTATAGCCTAAATCTGCCTGGAAGAAACTTTGCAGAGATACATTACCGTTCATCCACTTCGTCATGCGCATACTTTCGCGGGAAATACGGAAGTCAACGCCTTTGTATTCCTGCGGTGACAGGTAGGTGTCGAATACATTCGTGAAGCCGACACCGTACATTGTGGCGCGGGTTATAAAGCGTGTCCTTGCAGAAGAGTCCGCCCTCAGCTCTTGCAACGCCTTGTCTTCAACACTTTGCGCTTTTATACTTCCACCTGCCAAAAACAGGCATCCCACTATTACACCAATCTTATATAACTTCATTGATATAGTTGCTTATCGCTAATCACTAATCGTTAATCACTTAGAACAGCTTCATCTGCCCCGTTATTTCATCCCGGATATCATCTTCACTCTTTCCATGATCGGGGTCTAAATTTTCCGGCTCTTCTTCCTCCTGATCTTCTGTGTCCTGTGAAACCTCCGGTTGTCGTGTAGGTTCCAGTTCATTGACGGTTTCCATTGTGAACGTAGTGATACGTTTACCTTTTGCCTTGAACCCTTTCACGGCGATAAATTCATCAGCCTCTATAATCATAGGTTCACGGAAACTGTCGTGTCCGCCGAATATGATTTCCAGGCGAGGATAGCATTCATCCGTCAGTAAAATCAGGCGATTGTTCTTGTTTTCTCCCAGATAGTTCTGCTTGCGGTTGGTTGCTTCCATACAGAAACGTTTGATATATGGGAAATTCTGTTGATCCGCGTCATAAAGTACGGCTGTCCATACCTTGTTCGGGTCAAACTTCTCTAATATACGGATATTGGCTTCATAGTGGTTGCTGAGATCGAAGTTGGTGATGTAGAACTCTCCGTTATCATGTACCACCAAAATACTGTCGTCACTCTGGAATTCTCCCAGATATTCACCTCGTCCGTCATAGTTAAGGCGAAGTACGTCACGGTCGAACCAAACTTTTCGTCCGCCCAGAGTAGAACCGCCACGCTGTTTCAGGGCGATCTTGTGTACTGGAAGCTTGGTTAGAATGTTTCCCCTTGCCTGACGTCCCTTAATGCCGATAGCACTAAAATCTTCTTCGAAGATAATGCGTCGTACCCGTGGATTGGGTTTCAGGGTTACTTTGATGACTTCCGCTTCACCGTTGGGGTTGGCAGTGAAGTACATGATGCGTGAATCGGGTGTGCCTTGCGTCACATCATATTCGCGATCACGGATAATGCTTGTCACTGCAAAACGCTTGATGTAATGTGTACCCTCTTTTCCGTCTCGGTAAACTACATTGTAGATGGTACGCTTGTCATTTTTCTTGAATACATTGGCATAAAGAATATTTTTGCCCACAAATTTCTTATCAGAAACAGGAGTAACTATATATCGCCCGTCGCGGAAGAAGATAATGACATCGTCGAGGCTGGAACAGTTTGAGAGGAATTCATCTTTCTTCAGCCCTGTGCCGATGAAGCCTTCTTCGCGATTGATGTATAATTTTTCGTTGGCTTCCACTACCTTGCTTGCCTCGATGGTATCGAAGTTGCGCAATTCTGTACGGCGCGGGAAATTCTTGCCATATTTGTTTTTCAGCATCAAATACCAGTCTACCGTATATTCCACGATATTAGCCAGATGATGGTCTATTTCCTCTATGTCCGCCTTCATGCGGGCAATGAGTTCTTCCGCTTTGTCGGAGTTGAACTTGAGGATGCGCCCCATCTTTATTTCCATCAATTTGAGGATATCTTCCTTGGTTACTTCGCGTACGAATTGTGGATAATAAGGCGTCAGACGTTCGTCGATGTGTTCGCAAGCGGCATCCATATTTTTGGCCTGCTCAAATTCCTTGTCTTTATAGATGCGTTCTTCAATGAAGATCTTTTCCAGTGAGGCAAAGTGCAGACTTTCCAGTATTTCGTCTTTGCGTATTTCCAACTCCTGGCGCAACAGGGATAAGGTGTTATCTACTGATTTTCTCAGTATATTGCTCACGGTGAGGAAGTGGGGTTTCTGATCGTCGATGACACAACAGTTGGGCGAAATGCTAACTTCGCAATCAGTGAAAGCGTACAAGGCATCTATCGTCTTGTCCGAGGAAACACCAGGCGCCAGGTGAACCAATATCTCTACGTTGCCGGATGTCAGGTCTTCTACTTTTTTTATCTTGATTTTTCCTTTTTCGCTTGCCTTTACTATAGAGTCGCAAACACTGGCTACCGTTTTCCCGTAAGGAATTTCTTTGATGGCAAGTGTCTTATTATCAATCTTTTCAATTTTAGCGCGTATGCGTACCGCACCGCCACGTTCTCCGTCATTGTATTTAGAAACATCAATGCTGCCACCTGTCTGGAAATCCGGATACAGTTTGAACTCCTCTTCATGCAGATAGTGGATGGATGCATCGCAAAGTTCATTGAAGTTATGGGGAAGTATTTTGGATGAAAGACCTACCGCAATACCTTCTACTCCTTGTGCCAGCAGCAAAGGAAATTTAACAGGCAGGGTTACCGGTTCTTTGTTTCGTCCGTCATAGGAAAGTTTCCATTCGGTAGTTTTGGGATTGAACACTACATCGAGGGCGAATTTCGACAGGCGTGCTTCAATGTAACGGGGAGCAGCAGCACCGTCACCGGTGAGTATATTACCCCAGTTTCCCTGACAGTCTACGAGTAAATCCTTCTGTCCTAATTGCACCAGCGCATCCCCGATAGAAGCGTCACCGTGCGGGTGAAACTGCATGGTATGTCCTACGATGTTCGCTACCTTATTGTAACGTCCATCTTCCAAACGCCTCATGGAATGCAGAATGCGTCTCTGCACGGGCTTCAAACCATCATTTATATGGGGCACGGCACGCTCCAGAATAACGTATGAAGCATAATCCAGAAACCAGTTCTGGTACATACCGCTAAGTTGGTATTTTGCTTTTATGTCTTTCGCGTCAGCGGGTTTATAATCCGAATGTCCTTCGCTCCCTTCCGGGAGTCCGTTTTCCAAGTCGTCTTTTGGTGCTTCAAAGTCTTCGCTCATAATTTTTTGGAATAATGCGGTAATGCTTTTATTTGCAGTGCGTTAAAATGTTTTCTGTAAAAAGCTGGAATTCTTCATAGCTTTTCTTGACAGCGTATAAATGTGCTCCAATTGCCCCATCAGCAGGCTTAAGCAAAAAGATCGGTTTATGCGCTTCCATTGACATTGGGGCTAAACTTCTATAATGCTTTAATAAGCCTATGCAATTGGGATCGTCTTCTACCGTATAGTTGGTTGGTATATTATCATTTAATACGTATTCTTTAAATATCCGAGGGATACGGTTCGCCCATCTTAAATAGGATTGTACGGGCCTACTCTCTTTGGCCGAATATTGCATGACAATATAACCAGCGGGTTTTATGTTTCCATTTGGTATCGTAAATGTTGTTTTGGCAGGTTTTTGCTCCAGTCTTTTATCCCATTGTTGTTTCCATGTGTGTAGGGTCGCTCCTATATTCTTAATACCTTGTAACGAGAATAAATCAGAGGCTACAGGAATAATCATGTAGTCGGAACTTAGTAAAACCGCTCGATTGATAGCTCCCAAATTAGGACCTACATCTATTAAAATATATTTGGCGTGAAACCGCTGGGCGGCATCATTGATTATAGTATTAAATATACTCATAATTCGAAAGGAATAAGCATCTCCATCCAAACATTTCAGCCATGCATCACTCAACTTATCTTCAAAAGTAGATAATGCCAAATCTCCTAAAATAAGTCCCAATTTACTTGTAATAGGTTCTATATGGACGGGTTCATATGGATCGCCGGAAATAATTGGACTGATAGAGTTTAAAACAGTGCATGGCTCCTCTGATTCATAGATTGTTTCCAGTCTATCATCCGAAAGAAACATAGAAGTTAGGTTCGATTGGGGATCCAAATCTATTGCTATACTTTTTATGCCCATTTCTGATAGCATCCAAGCAACATGATAGACGGTTGTCGTTTTTCCAACGCCACCTTTGTTGTTAAAGAATGTGATAACTTTTATACTTCCCATTTTTTATTAATAGAAATCGTTACTTTAAATTTGGTGATTAGCTCTAAATCGAATACCGGTTCACCGTTCCCGTTTTTTTCTAATTCGCTGATAGCATTTTGCACTCCATAATTAAACCTGTTTACATAACCTAACAATTTCAAGGCTTCGGCTATAGCTACATTCCTATAATCGCTGGCGTAAGGAAAGTTGTTAGGGGTTACATCTCCATACAGCCCTCCTGAGTTTATAATTTCAATTCGGGATGCAAACTCATAAATGTATATCGGAGCATTCGAATCATAATTTCGATGCATGATAGCATTCATAGCCAACTCTCTTAATGCCCAGTATGAATAATTCTTTATGAGTACTTCCTGAAAGGAATCTGTTCTTATAGCTTTTTCTTTGATGATATTATTTTTAATAAAATCATCGATATTTTTTAATTCGCTAATGAGTGCTCCCGAAAATAGCTTTTCAAATTCAACTCCATCTGTCACCTGATCACCTTTGAACTTAATATACTGGATATATGCGCCCGGTAAAAAGAACAAAGGATTTAATCCAAACATTATTATACCTGCATTTGTCGGGCAGTCATTTTTGATATCGAAGAAACGCAAAGCTGCCATTTTTTGTTTAGTAGTCCTTCCGTTAAGTCGCAAGGTCTCTTCATTTATTGCCAGTGGTAGATAGGATAAGGCGAAATATTCTTCGCTGATATCATCTAAAGTGGCTCCCAAAGCTGGTACTAAATCAAAAGTTTTGGCATATGAGGCTCTTCGTTCAATAAGTATATTTTCTTCTGAAACATTGGCTATGGCCCTTCGTGGGCCAACTCGTATCCAGCATCTACCTTCAAATCTTACCGGAGGATACAATGATGGTTTTACTTCGACTGCTACTACATCCCCACCGTCAATATGAAAAACTTCACTTACAATTATTGAAGGTTGTGGTAAAACGTTTCCATTTGTTTTTACGCCGCCTATTTTTTTCAGTTCCTCATCTCCAATATTTATACCTGCAACTTTGCCATCATCTTTAACTCCTAGCAATATGTATCCGCTTCTTTTACTATTAGGGAAGTCGTTGGATAAAGCGCATACAGCCGGACCCAATTTATCTTCTCTAAAAGAAATGGTTCTTTCAATACGGTCTGATTCTAAATCGGCTATGAGCAGTCTTATTTCCTTTTCTTGCATATCTCTTGAATTAAAGATTGATTGTTGCCATATTGGCGTCGAACGCAAAAATACGAATTTTCTCGGGAAAACCTGCAAATGAAGACTTTTTAATTATCTGGAAAAGGAAGAGGCAAAGAAAAGGTTAAGTGGGCTGTGTGTTTCTGTAATATAATGAAAAAGGGTGCTGCGATATATTTTCAATATATGCACCACCCTTTTGGGAAAGCAAACAAAGATAATCATTGAGATGAAATGATTGTCTCTTCTAAATATATACTGGTTAATCGGCGATTATGACGACGACGCGGTTCCAGTCATTGGTCTGGAACGGCTGTCACTGTCTTGCATACTTGATATGGTGAGGCGGTCGCGGCTGATGCCATACTTTTCCGTCAGTTGCTTGGCTACGCTTTCCGCGCGTTGCTTGGCAAGGCGGAGGTTGATTTCACGGCTTCCCGTTCCGTTGTCGGCATATCCTGTGACGGTGGCTTTCGAATCGGGGAACTGCTTCATGTAGTCGGCAATGGCAAGCACGTTCATTTCCTGATTGGGGTCGACGTTGGTCTTTGCCAATCCGAAGGCAACATGGCTTTTGATGCCTTTCACTACTTTGGCGGGCGGACAGTCGGGCTTTATAAATACGGTGTCTGCCTTTTGCATCATTACTTCCTGCATTTCCTCCTTCACTTGTGCCCGCTGATCGTTGACGAGTTGGTTAACTTCTTCTTCAGTGTAAAGAACTTCCGGATATTCTTCGGAGATACAGGTGATACATTTGTATCCTGTTCTGAATTTCTAGGTAAGTCCCAGTGATAGGGTGAAGTAAGTGTCGAACGAGTGGTCATCGCGCCCGTTCCAGCGGTCGGATACACCGTTGGCCAAGGCTTCTATGTTGAAATCTAAGGTATCGTTCAGGCGGAAAGCGCCTTGCAGGCCAAGGCGCCCCATGAAGCTGCTGACGTTGTGGCTGTAAGTACGGTTGAAACCTACACCGGCGATAATGCTGAGATCGAATAGGCGTTCCGGATACTTCTTGATGAGTTGGCTGAAGTTCATCAGTCCGTCTACGGTGGCCGCACCATAATAAAAACCATGAGCTTGCTTGCTGCTTTCCGAGCCTACACGTCCACGCCAGCCGCTGATTGCGAGTCTGGCTCCCCATACGGGTGAGAAGTATTTTTCGACGGCTATGGCGCCGGTAGGCGCTATCGGTTTTCCGAAAGCGGCGTCTCCGGTGGAGTAGGAGGCTCCCATTTGTCCCTGGATGAACCAAGGATTCGGATTTGTTTTCTTTTCTTGTGCATGGACACTTATACAAGCAGCCGTCAGTGCCATGACGGTAATGATAAATTTGAGTTTCATAGTAAACTGTTTTTTAGTTTCCCATTTGTGCTTTTACCTGGGCTTTGTCATCTGTATTCAGGTGTATGCCATAATTCTGATAGATGTATTTTCCTACGGCATTATCTTTGTTAGACAGAATTTGTTGTTTGTAAAATTCGGAGAATACTTTGTCGATCTCTTCAGGTGTGATTCCTTGTTTTGTGCCAACTCCGTCTTTGCAATGTTGCAGGGCATCGAGGAATTCTTTGATCCGTGTATTCAGTGGAGTGCCGGATAGTTTGATGTATTCCCCTAACTCTACTTTTGCAATGCCTTTTTCGATGGCGACCGGCATATCCAACTGGTCGGTAGAGTCCAGCTCTGCCGTCATGTGTATGATGGCTACATACGGCTCGCCAATATTATTTTTCTTTTCAAGGTAGAAGCGGCCGTCTTTGACTTCGCAACTGTCTATCCGGATACCGGTATTATCTATCAGATACACTTTCTTGTATTCTTTGAAAGAAAGATACCCTTTGATGGTACATTCCGATTTACCGGAAGTTCCTGAGCAGGCTGCTAATCCCTTTGCTATGATGACAAGAGGTAAAAGCAATATATGTTTCTTCATTACGTTAACTGTTTTTTAGAATAAAGGCGGTTCGGCTAATTATGTTAGCAGAACCGCCTTTCCTGCATTACGTACGTTAATGTCTAACTTTAACGTAGTTTCTTTTTTAGAATCTGAAACCGAATTTCAATACAGGCATGTCGAACAACTTGATGTTATGATGTCCTATACTGTATTTATCGAAACCCTTTGGGCAGATTTGTATCACGTCGTAGCGGTAAGCTACCGGCTGGAGTTCCAGACCGACAATCATACCTTTGGCGAGACAGTATTCCAGTCCGGCTACGGCAGCACCTTTGATACCGAACATTTGTCCGGCTTTTCCGGCTGCCAGATATACGTGTTCCGGAAGTCCTTCTTCACTGTCTTCGTCTTCTCCGTCGCTATACGTTTTGCCTGTATAAGGTTCCGTGGTTTCAATGCGCGCCATCTGGAAACCGGCTACGGCTCCTATGTATGGGTGTATGCGTGGATTGCTCGTTTTGAAATAGCGGTTTGAACCTACCGATACGTACCAGTTATTGGTAACTTGCGCGTTTACATACTTTTGGGCTGGGATAATTATGTCGGGCACTGATTCATAGTCGCCCTCTAAATAGTCCTTCTTTGGGGTGATACTGATGTTCATTCCCAAAGAGAAGTTGATATCCCAACAGTCGCTTACGAAGTATTTGGCTTGCAGACCGGCGATGTTGATTAAGCTATTGTCATTGAGTCCGCTGATGTTCAGGTAGCCGTTCAGATTGCCCGATTCATCTGTTCCTCCGTTTGGAAGTCCTATCGAGCCTTCTGTGTTGGTGTATTTGGGTAAAAGGTAGCTGACGTTATCGTTGTACGATTGTCCGCTGTTGCCCAATACCAATGACACCTGCCACTGACCTTTGCGGGGAGCAAACACTACACCCTCTTTGTCGCCGCGGGTTTGTTGCGCCCATGCGGGCGCAACAAAGGCAGCTAACAATAAGATTGTGCAAAGTTTTCTAATCATCTTTTTGTTATTTAAATTTGGCATTGCCGATTATTCAGCAGTTTCCGCAGCGATAGCTGCAATCATCTTGTTCAGAGCTTCCAATGCATCGTTGTAAACCTCCTGTGCGGCTACCATGGCAGCTTCTGCATCTTCCAACGCTTCTTTTGCAGTCTGCAAAGCGGTGAGGTTGCCATTGTTGTAACCATCCAAATTGTGTTGAGCTGTTTCGATAACATGATTTTGGTCTTCGATTGATGCTTCCAGTTGCTCGATTAGAGTTTTCAACTTCGTAACTTCTCTGTCGATAAGGTCTTGGCTCCATTCATCGAAACCTGCATCTCTATAGTCTTTGATAGCTTGCCAAACAGCTTCTTTCAAATCGTAAATAGGGCCAGAAGTAGCACGCAATTCGTTGAGTGCGTCAACGGCATCTTGAAGCTTTTTGTTAATAGCCAGAAGTTCTTTATCTAATGCTTCACCTTGTTCTTTATAGCTGAGTTCTTGTTCGTCATACTTGGCTTGCATGGCTTCAATAGCTTCTTCAGTTGCGCTAATCAACTTGTTAACAGAACTGTTCTTGTCAGCCAACCATGCTTCAGCAAATTTCACTTGAGCTTCAAAAGCAAATACTGAACCCATTCTACCAAATTGACGGCATGCAGTGATATAATCATTTCCGTACAAAGGCTCTTCACTGCTTTCAGCAATCAACTTTTCTACATCTTCAAAAGTCAAATCAAGCAAACGTGCATCAGGGTCACCGTATTCATTCTGTCCAAAGCCATAAGCATTACCGAACAGTGCTCGTGATCTGTACTGAATCAGCGTTTTGATGTTGTCTTTGCTGATTTCTGTTACGGCATCAGCGTCTACTTCATATGTGGAAACATTATTTGGGTAGTGAACCCATTCACTATTAATATAATTACCATCTGCATCATTCCATCCGCTAATATAGTAGCTATTGTCATAAGAACCTTGGTAAAGTCCTGCTGCTTCTGCGAAATTTGCGTGGTTATAGATTGTCTGATATGTAGTCCACTCATCAATACGAGAAGCGTTCGTATAGAAATTATCATATAACGGTGTTACAATGTCTACCTCTGCAGTAAGTGCATCCCTCTTGGCTTTATATGCTTCTACAGTAGTACGAACGGCAGCTTCAGCTTCCAAACGTTTTGTATCTTCTGCTTTAAGAGCAGCATCACGCTTCTCTTCAAGAGGTTTTGTCAATTCTGCTACGTAAGCATTGCTGTCAAAATCCGTATAAGCCTTCCAAGCTTCATCTTTTTTTGCCTGTTCGGCATCTGGGTTACTGTTTAAAGTGTTCCAAGCTTCGTATAGCTTTGTTCTTTCCTCTTCAGCCTTTGTGTATGGATCCAGTTTGTTATACTCCGCATTATATGTATAGTTGATATTATTCTTATTATTCCAAAATTCATTTGTTACTTTTTGATGAGCCTTGCGTGCATCCTCGAAAGCCTTCCATGCCTTTTGATAATCCGTTACGGCTGTATTAAACGGCTTAATAGCAGCAACAGCTTCTGTGTAACCGGTAATCTTACTCATATTGATAACTACATCAGCCGGAGTCCGATGATAAACATCTACTGCTTCTTTCCAGTCTTTCTTCATACCTTCGATAGCAGTATTTGCATCTTCAATATCTTTCTTCCACTCTGCAATGCGTTGTTGTGTCCACTCATTGTCGTTCTCATCGCGAGTCCATTGCTGAACCTGTGTTAATAACGTATTCAGTTCCTCTAATCTATAATTATAATAATATTGGTTCATCCATGTGTATGTCAGAGGCTCATATTCTTTATCTTTGATATTATTCCAAGCGAAAGGCAAGGCGTCACCTATTACCTCCGGATAAGTAAATGCGGGAATCTCAACATCTTTCTGCATACTTTCTGTCATAGCCTGAACTTTTTTGTTTAATTCAGCCAATTCCCCTTTCTGAATAGCACGTCTTTCTTCAGCAGCCTTTACGCTCTCATCTGCAATTTTCTTCTTCAGGGCATTGAGTTCCTGTTCCAGAGCTTCATACTTAGCGGCAAGTTCTGTAGGCTTCATGTTTTCGAATTCACCTAATCCTTCTTTAGCTTCCTTTAAAGCCGCTTCAAGACCTTCCAACTTCTTGTTTTCCAGTTTCAAAGTGCGTGCCAATTCGTATTGCCAGTATTCCTTGTCAGCTTCGGTTTCTTCCACCAACTGTGCAGCCTTATTCACAGCACGCTGTGCTAAGCGGACATCTTCCTTTTTCTCAGCTAAATCTTCTTTGGCAGTCTTTACATCATTGACGTAATCAGCCAACAAAAGCTGTTGCTGCTTTGTGAGTGAAGCTTTCTGTGCAGCGAGTTCCAACAGCACTTTTTCATATGCTACTTCTGCTTGCTTATATGCTAATTCCCAGCTTTTCACAGCTTGTTCTGCAGCAGCTATAGCACTATTTTTTTCAATTTCCCACATCTCTTTTTGGTGTTCCAATTCTGCGATTTGGGCTTGTAGTTTTTGTTTTTCCTGCTCGTTTTGAGTTTCAATCAACTTAACCTTTGCTTCTTCTTGCTTGGCGATAGCCTCTTTGATTTTTGCATTGGCGTTTTCTGTTGCAGCAAGAGCCTTTTGATATTCAGCTTGTGCCAGTAAATAAGCGGCTTTTGCCTTCACTTGCTCCGCTTTTGCAGTTTCTACGGTAGCTTTTGCCTTCAGCAGTTCAGCCTTTGCGCCACGCAATACGGTGATCCCTTCCGGCTCATCATTGTCAATACATCCGGTAAATACCGGCGTCGCTCCCAGCATTATGCCGGCTGCGACTAAGTAAGTCCACTTTTTCATAACAATAAAAATTTGATTAATTAATTACTAAATGGTTAATAAATTATCTATTTCCATATCTATTTTTTTTCTGATTTCTATGCTCATATAGTGTGCTCTGAAGTCCATTGGTGCTATATGCTCGTACTTCATGAAAGCGGCATAAAAAGAACTTCTGGAAGCAAAACCGCATCTTTTGGGTAGGGTTTTGAGGTCACAATGCTCCATCTTCAGCAATTCTTTGGCATATTCTATGCGATACTTATTTAATAAGGTTTTTAAATTACATTTAAAGAATATGTTTATTACTTTTGAAAGATAAGTCGTGTTAGTACACAATAAAAGACTGAATTTACTTAAATTAATCGTTGTGTCCAAGTAAATCATTTTATTCTCTATGCAGTATAAAATGTTCTCGTATATTTCTTTCATTCTGCAGGAAGCGTGAGTCTCCTCTTCTTTACCTGCATGAACTCTCCGTTCTGGGAGGATATCTTGGATGTCTCTCTCAAATAAGATTTTATCAGTGTTTTTTGTTAATAGCGTTTCCATCGTACGTTTTCTGTTGTTGACCCCACAAACTTATGTATTTATTTTATAAGAAAACCTCCTTTTGCGAAATATTCTTTAAATTAGTAGTAAAAAATTTAAAAAGCTGGACAAAGTAATGGTTTTCTGTTACGAAATTTAAAATGTATTTACTTTTTATTGGTTTTAGGACTGATATGTGATATTTGTTGCTTGAAAAAAGGAGAAAAAACAGGTTATTTGTTCTTGAAACTGGATATAATGACTTTTTGATGGATTATGTGGGAAAATCTCAGAACAAGGTTTTGATGTACAACAAAGAAAATGTTTCCCTGTCCCATTCCGTCGGATTTGCAATCATAAGTGGTCGAAAGATTTTATAATGAGGTTCAGTGACAGAACACCACATTTATAATAATTGTCGGGAAAGATTGCTGACTATCAAATCTATGCATTATTTTTGCATTAAAATTGTGCACAAAGAACTTGTTAAACTATAGAACTATAATCGCATGAGATACTTAGCCCCCAAGGCCGACCTGACGTTCAAGCGCGTCTTCGGGGAACACCCCGACCTTGTGAAGAGCCTGCTCAACGCACTGCTGCCGCTGGAGCCCGGTCAAGAAGTGGAAAAAATAGAACACCTCCCCGTGGAGCTTGTGCCGGACAACCCGCTGCGCAAATACAGCTCATTAAGCAATGATTATTCTCATCAAGTAATGTACAAGTTACATATAACATATTCGTCTTATCAATCAGGAAGTGTAAGGAAACCGAAAAATCCGCTATTTCTCCTCTTACAAGAAATTGATGCTTTGTAGTATCTTGATAATCAGTGACAAACTCTCTTTTCATAAAAAGGATATTCGTACACATATATGACTTACCCTTACGCATGGGGAATGGGCGAGTGTCCCCAATCTGGATGGTGATGAAGCCTATGATGCGCAATGCAAAGCGGAAATGAATGCGCGCAATGTGCTGAGCTATGCACTGCCGATCACAGGAGCAAAAGGTATCCGGACAGTACCCGGAATGCACTTGCTCCGTACCAAGTCCGTGGTTTCTTCGCTCAGAGGTACTTCTGACCGAAGAACGTACGGAGCAAGTACGGCTCAGATACGTCTCGGGTACGGTGTTGTCTTTAGTTAATGGTGTCCCTTTTGAAGGCACCTTTGAACGTGTTTTTAAGAGTATTTTTCCGGATGAACTTGAACACTGCCTTCGTTCGTATGGACAATCCATCTTATCTGAACTATCGGAGAAACAAATAGTCATAGACGGTAAAAAACAACGTGACGTCTCCCCAACCACACGGGGTAACGGTGCTAAGAAAAATGGCTTTGCATATCATCTCAGAGCAGAAAGACAAGTTAAGTTTAAAGAAGAGGCTATATAAAGCGGCATTGGATATAGAATATCTGAAGAAAATATTGAAAATTTGATGCGGCTGCCCTGATAAAAACTAAGTTTAAACTGTTTATTAGTAATATGAAGATTTGAATATTACTAATACTTGGATTTGTTTATTAGTAATATATAAGCTACCTTTATTCTATAACAAATAAATAGACGTATGGTGAAATTTTCTGATATCAAAGAGGTTTATAATCAACAGCAGGAGTTCTTTAGGCATGATGAATCTCTTTCGCGCGAGTTATTGGCGACATTGCCTGTAGATAATACAAATCATGCTTTAGTGATTTCAGGGATACGTCGTTGTGGAAAAAGTACGTTGATGCGGCAGCATGTAGGGTCAACTTGAAGAAGCTTATTTCATCAGTCGTATACCTAAGTTTTCATGGTCATTGAAAGCACAATATGTCAATCCTCTGAAAATATATTTCATTGATACAGCCCTTTCGCAAGCTGTTACCGTTTCCTTTACCGGAAATACGGGGCATATGCTGGAAAATGTAGTTTATTGGGAGTTGCGCCGTCGTTATCGGCAACTTTATTATTTTAGTGAGAATAATAGTGAATGCGACTTTGTGGTATGTGAGAAGAATGTACCGATGCAGCTTATTCAGGTCTGTCTGGAGCTGCATCGGGAAAATGAATCACGTGAAGTGGGAGGATTGCGCGAAGCCATGCGTTTCTTTAAAATGGATAAGGGGATTCTCATAACTCTTAATCAGGAGGATAAAATTCGTACGGAAGAAGGTTGGATTGATGTTATTCCTGTGCATCAGTTTGTGTAACAACGTGCAACGATAAGATAAATTAATACCCCGCCTGCCCGACTTATGATATAAATCCCTATCTTTGTGGCGCTTTTTAATAAAGAACAGGATTAAAATTAATAGATATAACAAAAAAATGGCACAAGAAGACGTTTTTAAGAAACTCGTATCACACTGTAAGGAATACGGTTTCGTATTCCCCTCCAGCGACATCTACGACGGATTGGGAGCAGTGTATGACTACGGTCAGATGGGTGTGGAACTGAAAAATAACATTAAACAATACTGGTGGCAGAGCATGGTGTTACTGCACGAAAACATTGTCGGTATCGACTCCGCTATCTTTATGCACCCCACCATCTGGAAGGCTTCCGGACACGTAGACGCATTCAATGACCCTTTGATTGACAACCGTGATTCCAAGAAACGTTATCGTGCTGATGTGCTGATTGAAGACCAACTTGCAAAGTACGACGATAAAATCAATAAAGAAGTTGCCAAAGCTGCCAAGCGTTTCGGAGAGGCTTTTGATGAAGCGCAGTTCCGTAGCACAAACGGCCGCGTGCTGGAACACCAGGCTAAACGCGACGCGTTGCACGAACGTTTTGCAAAGGCTCTGAATGATAATAACCTTGACGAGCTTCGCCAGATTATTCTGGATGAAGAAATCGTTTGCCCCATCAGCGGTACAAAGAACTGGACGGAAGTTCGTCAGTTCAACCTGATGTTCTCTACAGAGATGGGTTCTACTTCGGATGGTGCCATGAAGATTTACCTGCGTCCTGAAACAGCTCAGGGTATCTTTGTGAACTACCTGAATGTACAGAAGACCGGTCGCATGAAGATACCTTTCGGTATTGCACAGATTGGTAAGGCATTCCGTAACGAGATTGTTGCCCGTCAGTTCATTTTCCGTATGCGTGAGTTCGAACAGATGGAAATGCAGTTCTT
>ULXS01028041.1_pt1 | contig 26172 bp, 24 predicted proteins | sample 1961421 | NCBI WGS metagenome assembly ULXS01 (sample SAMEA4835842, study PRJEB28245) | human gut metagenome | biome: gut microbiome; material: fecal sample | place: Denmark | collected 2008
CGCCCTGTATTAAATGAAGAAGAACGACGGAGAATGCCGTGGACTTCATAACCTTTCTCTATTAAAAATTCGGCCAAAAATGAACCATCCTGACCTGTTATACCTGTAAGTAGTGCAACTTTTTTCATTATCCTTTTTTATAAATACAGTACTATGTATATGTTTATAATCTTTTTCATATAAAATTTCATCTATTTTTTTTGTACTCCCGTACAATCAAGCGTGGATACACTTTCAATATATATTTAATTCGATTCATTTGCTTTTTTGGTTCCAAAAATAATCGATAAATCCATTCTATATTCATTTTTTGCATCCATTGAGGAGCACGATGATAATTACCCACACCTATATAGAAATTAAAGGCAGCTCCAACAGCAATCAATATTGCATCATTTATATAAGGTAATAATTTAGACGCAAAAATTTCTTGTTTTGGAGCTCCTAATGAAATCCAAACAATATCAATATTTTTTTGATTAATCTTATTAGCTATTTCTTTATAGTCAAATTCATCAACAGTTTTAAATGGAAGAGGATAATATAAACAAGAATTCAAATCAAATCTATTTAGTTGCATTTTATCTTTCAATATATCAAGATTTTCTGGAGTATTTCCAAGAAAAGCCTGACTATATCCTCGTGATATAAAATCAAGAAATAAATCAGGACCAGTATAACGCTCCAATTTTTGATTATATATTTTCCTACCAAAAAATGCAATAGTTCCACCATCACAAATATTTAAAATAGAATTATTTACAACAGACAAATAAGCCGAATTCTTATTAGCAATGGAAACTATATTTGTATCTACAGCACAAATATATCCCTTTTCTTTCCGCTGAATATGATCTATAATTTTCTGTTTAACCAACTCTTTATCAAATTCTATCGCAATAGAAAATATATGTATTCTCATTTTGACCTCAATTTCCAATAATCAAAATATAGTTTTGCATCTCCATGTAACCAGTCAACTGTTTCTTTCACATTTGATGCCAAATCATCATTATACAATCCAAAAAGACGTATTGTTACATTAGTTGGAGCATAATAATCTTCAAGCATATTCTTGTAACGCACAGAGTACATCGGAAATTTAACCCCAAATTTCTTTAAAACATCTCCCATTATTGCTGCTGAGTGCATTACAAAAGGAAATATATATCGCAAATTCTTTCCTCTTAATTGATACATCCATTCTGACAACCAAACATTTGAATCAATCGGTAAATCACCTAAATAAAAAGTTTGCTTATTTACAATACCAGGTTCAGCATTCAATATTCCATTCAACTGATGAATAAGATTCTTCACATAAGCATATGTTCTAATTACAGGGCGTTTAGTAGGCTGTATATACCACCCTTTATCCATAAATTTCCACAACTGTTCAGGATACCTCATATGCCACGGTCCCCATACATTAGCTGGACGAACAATAGTCCAACAGCATTTCAACGAAGAATTACGGACTATTTCTTCTGTTTCTTTTTTACTAATGCCATAAGTTGTATGAGGCAGATATTCATCATCAGAATTAGGGAAAGGACTTTTCAAACTTTTATAAACATATTGAGTAGACGCAATAATACATCTTTCTATATTAGGATGTTTAAGAATCTCATCTATAACATTCTTTGTACCAATTGTATTTTCTTTATAATCGTCTAGATTATCACTAGATGTATCTGTTACTGCTGCCAAATGAATAACAACTGATGGAGAATATTTGGAGAAGGCAATAGATAAATCACTAAGATTCATTATATCTCCTTTAAACCAGTACTGCATATGCTCCTTTTTCGTTGGTTTATTTTTATCAAAATTCACAAAATTACAACGATTTTTTATCAATAACTCTTGCAAATTGGTACCTATAAATCCAGAGGCACCGGTTATAAGAATGCAACCTTCCATAATTTATCAATTCTATTTTAAAGTATGTATTTTATTCATTAAATCCAATGGATTATCCAATAAAGATGAAGTGTTCAGTTGATATTCTTTATATATAATCTCATTTAAATCTGCTACTTTCAAGGATTTTACAAAATCAATAATACTCTGATCATCAAAAGGATTTATTACATATCCACAACCATATTCCTTAACTCTCGATGCGAGAAAAGTATTTTCAGAAACCACTAAAGGTTTAGAAAAGAATAATGATTCATAGAGTTTATTGGGTTCTGCAATTCTCTCATTTTGTGTACTAGTATCATAACAGGCAACATTAATATCTATATTTTTATATATTTGAGGTAGCTCCTCCGGATTTTTAAATTTACCATAATACTGAATATTCGAATAAGTTTCAGATAATTCGATCGCCATATTACGATAAGTACTATCCCCATAGAAAAGGAATTGATGTTGTGGAAAATATTCACCTATAATTTTGGCAAATCGAAATATTGTATTTGGATATCTTAAATAACCTACAAAAGCAAAACGAAGACTCCCCCCTTCAATTTTATTACAACTTCTCTCTAAATCTTTAAAATAAGAGCTCAATTTATTAGGGTGTAAAAAAACACGAGGAGGAGATTTTCGAGGGAATAAATAATCAATAAATCCTTGAGAAGTAAATACAGTTAGAAGTGCATTACATACTATTTTTTTATCGACTCTTGTTATAATATCACGAATTATACAATTCGAGAAATTCGTATATAACAAATCTGATATCTCATAAATATATTTTTTCCTAGAAAAAAGCCAAACTGCAGAAGCTGGCACAAAAGAAAAAGCATAGTAAATAACATCTTCATTACGATATTTCTTAAATACTTTGATTAGTTCCACTTGATTTCGAAAGAAATTTTTTATGTAATTATGCTGATCCTCCATTTCCCCTAAACGAATAACTTCAATTTCAGGAGGGAGCAAATTGATATTTTGAAAAGTGGATCTATCAAAAGCATAAACTATTATATCGTATCCAGCATCATAAAAAGATCTAATTCTTTTTATAATACGAGGTAGCCCCAAAGTACCAGCAACAAATACCAACTTATTCTTCATTACTGATATACTTTACAATTCTTTGACAAGCCTTTCCATCTCCATAAGGATTCACAGCCTGGCTCATTTGATCATAATATTTTTTATTATCAAGTAAAGCTGAAACTTCACATACTATTTTATCATAATTAGTGCCAACAAGTTTTACTGTACCAGCATCCAAAGCCTCTGGCCGTTCCGTAGTGTCCCTCATGACCAGCACAGGCTTCCCTAATCCTGGAGCTTCTTCTTGAATACCACCACTATCTGTTAAAACAATCGTAGATTTCTCCATTAAATAAACGAAAGACAGATATTCTAAAGGCTCAATAAAAAACAAATTAGTTAATTGCCCTTCTCCAAAAACTTCATGAATAGGCTTACGCACATTAGGATTTAGATGCATAGGATAAACAAAATCAGCATCCGAATACTTTTCAGCCAAAGTTTTTATAGCACGACACATAGAAATAAAGCCATCACCAAAGTTCTCACGTCGATGTCCAGTTATTAAAACCAGCTTCTTTCCACTAACTAGACGATTAACGTCATAGCCCGAAGACTTCAATACTAATTCAAGATCCAAATCCAATTCTTTATCCTTCCTTATCTTATCAACTACCATATAAAGAGCATCTATCACTGTATTACCAGTTATGTAGATCGAGGCATCCTTTATATTCTCTTGCAACAAATTTTGCTTACTTAAGGGAGTTGGAGCAAAATTATAAGTTGCAATACGCCCTGTTATTTGACGATTGATTTCCTCAGGCCAAGGACTATAAATGTTATGAGTACGTAAACCAGCTTCTATGTGCCCAACCGGTATTTGCTGATAAAAAGCTGCCAATGCAGTAGCAGTAGAAGTTGTTGTGTCACCATGAACTAATACAATATCAGGTTGTTCTTTTTTCAGCACATCACGCATACCAGTAAGTACACGAGCCGTAACATCATACAAATCCTGTCCCTGTTTCATGATATTCAAGTCATAATCAGGTTGAATTTCAAATATTCGCAAAACCTGATCAAGCATTTCACGATGCTGCCCAGTTACACATACAATAGTCTGAAACTCTACCGAATATTTTTGGAACTCTTTTACCAAAGGAGCCATCTTGATGGCTTCAGGTCGAGTGCCGAAAACCAACATAATTTTTTTCATAAAATAAAAGGATTTAATTACTTTTTATAGATGCCACAAAAATCAAGAATAACCTTCTTATTGTCGTACGGCAAAGCCTTAAACACAGAATGAGCCACCAGAAAAACTATAATATCAGCTTTCTCATAAGCTTCTTTATAATCAGTTAATTTGAAAACCTTATGCTCTTTCACATTGGGTTCTACCACTAGTATATCAGCATTATTACAACTCTGCATAACTTTCGTTGTGATATATTTAGCAGGAGCTTCACGTAAATCATCAATATCTGGTTTAAAAGCTAAACCCATCATAGCAATAGTTGGTTTACGTTGATATTCCAATTCAAACTTCAACATAATATTTTCGACCTTCTCAGCACACCAAAAAGCTTTATAATTATTAATCTCGCGAGCTTTAGCTATTATTTGAGACTCAATAGGAAAATCAGCAGTTATAAAATAAGGATCAACAGCAATACAATGTCCACCAACGCCACAACCAGGTTGAAGGATATTGACACGAGGATGTTTATTTGCCAGATTAATTAATTCCCAAACATTAATACCAGCTTTATCACAGATTAAAGAAAGTTCATTGGCAAAAGCTATCTGAACATCACGAGAAGAATTCTCAGTAAGTTTACACATTTCAGCCGTTTTACAATTTGTACGATGAAGGGTGCCTTGTACAAACTGACTATAGAATTCTACAGCTTTTTCTGTAGAAACCTCATTCATTCCACCAATAACACGATCATTATGAACAAGTTCATAAATAACATTACCAGGAAGTACACGCTCAGGACAATAAGCAATAAAGATCTTATCACGCAAATCCGGCCGTAGATTAAATATTAAATTTGTCATTTTATCAGTTGTTCCAACTGGAGAAGTTGACTCTATTACATACAAATCCCCTTCTTTCAAAAATGGAATAATTGCGCGCGTAGCAGACTCTACGTAAGAGATATCTGGCTCATGGTTACCTTTAAAAGGAGTAGGTACAACCATAAAATACGCATCACTTACCTCAGGCGCAGTAGAAGCCTTCAAACGCCCATCAGATACGACCTCCTGCAAAAGTTCTTGCATACCAGGCTCTACTATATGCAGCTTTCCTTGATTGGTCATTTCCACAACATTAGGATTAATGTCTACTCCGATAATTTGGATACCGTGCTTAGCTGCAATTATAGCAGTAGGAAGGCCTATGTAGCCTAATCCCATAAAACATGCTTTCATACTTTATTTTACATTAAATATTTTAAAACAATTATTTATTTTAGCCAATTGGACTTCATTTTGATTCTGAAGTACATTTTGCGATGTCAAGGTTTCATTTCCATTTATCATGATAGGCAAAAACAATCCTTTAAAATCAGTACGACAAATACAAGTTCCTTTCAATCGGCACATTGCATATAACCACAAATCATCTGCTAAAGGAGCCACATTTTTAGCTAACGAGTAATTAATAGTATTAGAATCCAAAAATCCTTTTGAATAAGGAGGATATAAAACACCGCCAACCCCTATTTGCATATTCTTTTCATCAACCCCACTTTTATCCACAATTGACCAAGATGTATATTCATTTTCTATCTCTACTCTTCTTACATGGTTAGCACATACACAGTTCGGATTCTTTCTATAAGTTTCAACCAAATATTTTATCAAGTCTGGAGAGTATATAATATCATCATCTACTGTAATTATAACATCATTAGGGTATTCCCTAAAAGCATAATAATATTTTTTATGAGAACGCATATCACCTTCCTTTATCTTAAGCATTAAACCTCTTTTTTGTAAATTCAATAATCTTGCAGGAAGTACATTTAATGATTCGAACTGTTCTTTAGATAACCATAAAATCACTAAATCTGGCTTATAAGATTGTCGTAAAAGACTTTCTACGACCAGCCACACTTTATTTATCCTCTTAGGAAAAGAAGTAAAGGAGACAAGAATTCTTTCTCTATGTTCAGTCAACGAACCATTATTAACAATTCGATATTTCTTACTCGAAGAAGTAATAATAAAATATAAAGGCAACAAAGTATTACTAATTATTCGTATAACAAATCTCAAAAAGGAGAGCAAGTAAGAAAGCGATACAGTAGTTCCTTTTTTGTATGTAAAACTATACAAACATGTAAATAAACGCAACATATTATTTGTATGAAGTTGAAAGTATATAAAGAGACGAGAGAAAAAGCCAAAAAACAGGCATCAACAAATATCCACTATTAATTATACTAGAAAAAGGTAATATAATTAAAGATGTATATACTATAAATTGATTTATCTTATTACTTTTTTTCACTTTATAAAAAACAATTGCAATAAATATCAAGAAAAGTATAATTAGCAATAAACCATATTGAACAAAAATTTCCAAAAATAAATTATGAGGAATTGTTATCAACAATCCGTATTGAGCCATCGAATCATTTATACTACCAATCCCAGTACCTAAAAAACTTGATTTTAAAATCAATTTCCAAGCAGTACCCCATAATTCCATTCTACCTGTATCTTCCAATAGTGATGACTCAATCAATCTATATGAAATTTGTTCAAATAAAACCTCTCTATACACAAACAAAAAGAAAAATATGAGACAAATGCTTCCAAAAGTCCACATTTTCTTACTAGGATATTTCACATCCTTATAATAGAATAAAAAGCAAAAAAAGGCAGCAATAGAACAAACAATTCCTCCTCGTGAAGCATTCATCAAAACTAAATATAAATAGCTCAATGCCAATAACAAAAAAAACGTTTGATTCTTATTGGAATATTTTCTCAATCCAATAGACAAAATATATGGCAAAGAATAACATAATGCAGTTATATAAGTATTCATATTATAAAAAGCTAATGCAGAGAACTTTTTATTAACAACAACACCATTCCCATAATTAATCACAGCATTATCAGCCAGATTAGAAAAAGGTAAATGAATATCAAATAATAGCTCAAAAATTGCAAACGGAGAAGTGATAACAAAGAATAATATCCAGCCTGTAATTATTGAATTAGAAGGAGCCAATGCTTTGCGAGATATTAGTATTAATAGAACAAAAGCAGAAAAATGACAGATATAAGCAACCAATTCAACCACCCCCTTATTAAAATTAGGAGTCCACAATAAAGATAAAATTAAGAATAGAAGCCAAGAACTTAAAAAATAGAAACAGTAAATTTGAAATTTAGAATATTTATGAGCTAATAAAGATGAGAGAAGATAAGGAAAAAAAATAATAGATAATACACGTACAGGCTGAAATGCATGACCTATTTCTCCAAAAGATATAGACAAGATAAATATAATCATAATATAATCATATTTATTTCTATTACATTTCATTTTTTATGGATTATAAAATTAAGATTTTGCTTTATAATTCTCTTAAAATTACCAAATATAAACTTATATTTAGGATAAATAGACATCACATCGAAATAAGTTTTACAATGGGTACCCTTTTCTAAAAAATCCAAATGAACCTTTAATGCTATATCTACCTCATTTTCCATTCCACTTGTTCTATCATCTAATATATAAAATGTCTTGTTTAAATAAATATCTTCTAATAGATCAGATATGGAGATTTGAGGTTCTTGTTCTCTTAAAAAACGATTGGTGGTAGTGATTCCATAAACCCCTAAAGCCATATAATCCTGCGTATCAACAGATATTGTTGGTACCCCCAATTCCGCACTAACTAACACCGAATTTGAGATAGCAATTCCTACATCACATTGCTTTATCAAATCTTCGGGAATAGGGAATAGAAAACCAAGCAAAATTATATTAACATTACAAACCTTCACAAATAAATCCTTTATATAATCTTCTACAGAACCATCAGCCGAAGCCCCAATGAAAATTATATTGAACTTTACACTTGAATATTTAGTAGTGAATATTTTAATTTCATTCAACATTGTTTTTACATATGGTTTTTCCAATCGCCCTACACTCAAAACCGTATAATCACATTTCGGAAAAGAGCATCTATTCTCAATCTTAGCAACTACGTTGGAACAAATCGGATTAGCTTCATAAATATACGCTTCATATTCTTTCTTATAATATTCTCCCATAAAACGTAGAAGCGTTTTTCGATATCCGTTTAAACACTCCCAACGCTTTAACTTATACTCAAAAAAATCGGCTTCTTTTTTCGTCAAATGATAAGTTTTCTCTTCTAAAGGATACAAAATATGAATACCACCTATCTTATTAGCTAGCATTTCTCCCCAATATGCAAGATGATACAAATGGGTCTCTATAACTATTTCATCATAATTAGCATTACAAACCTGATTACCAAGCAAATCTATAATATTGTTGATTATATTTTTAGTCAAATAATAAAAGGGATAACATAACTCTTTTATAAAATTACTTCGATACTCTTTCAAATTTTCCAGCACCACATCAAAATCCTGATAAAAGAATACATCAACTTTCCATCCTCTATCTTGAAGAAACTTACATTTATTACTTACAAACATTTGAGAGCCTCCCATATTCCCAATAGCAGGAGTCAAAAAGATATATTTTTTCATTTATTTAAAGCTGCTAACTTTGATTTTACAAGCATCAGTAAATTCACTTTTACCTCTTTTGATAAAAATACCCAAGCCACAATAAGTACATTTACTACACTAATTACCACCACTACAATAAAACCCAAAAAACTTTCTTTATTTACATGTTGAGCAACTATAAATGGAATAACTGATGAAAGAACTAAAATAAAAAAGCTTCTACCAAAACAATTTATAAATTCAGACACTCTATATCCCAAATCTTTGACTAACAAATATGGTTTAATGATAAAAGCAAATAAAAAAGAAACAGTGATGTAACTGTACTGTACCCACATCACACTCAAATTACATTTAAGCAATATATATGCCAGTATAAATTGCCCTCCACATACAAAAAAGGCTGCAACTGAGTTTCTTTTCAATTTACCAGCTGCAGTAAGCGGAGTATAAAATGCACTACTATATGTTCCCATCATAGCAGAAACGATTATGCATTGTGAAAATGCAACAGCATATTCAGGAACTTCTTTTAACCATAATTTCATGATAGGTTCAGTAAGAAGAAGAACTGGAATTCCAATAAGCAAAAACAACTCAAAAACATAAATAGAAGACTCAAGGGTTAACTTTCTTGACTCATCATATTGTCTTGCTGCATATAGCTTAATAATCTGCGGATTAATAGCAGTTCGGAAATTATTTGTAAATTGCGTAATACCATATGACAACTGAGTGGCAACAGCCTGTGCCGCAACCACGACAGGTTGAAAAAACATACCAAAAAGCATCACTAAGCCTTGTACACGAAGAGTTTCAGCACAATGAGATATAATGTTCCATCCAGAGAATCTCATCATTTCTTTCAGTGTTGAGATATTGAAATCCTTCGTGACATGCGACTCATCCCAACGCCTATAACAATAATAACGATAAATCATTGCTATTGAAAATTGAGTTATAAACATCAATATAGCATAGAAAACTAATTGATCAATGGGGGATACCACAATCAGATATGCTATAGCTAGTTTCAACACAGCCTCGAGCAGACTGATATAGGCAAATGCCTTCATTTGCTCATGTGCCATAATTAACGAAGTATAAGGCACTTGCGTAAATGTTATCAAGACAGTAGCTACTGAAATATGAAACACCCACAATGTAGCCTCAAGACGTTCGGCTGGTATAATTGCCTTATTAAGCACAAACCACAAACCAACCGTTTCCATTAGTACTACCACAATGCAGCCTAATGCGAAATGAGAAAAGAAAGAAGTGCTGAACGTTTGCTTTAATCTCTTAAAATCACCAATACCGATATCAAAAGTAAGAAAACGGGAGGTAGCAGTGGCTAATGTTCCATTTAAGAATGCAAGCATACTAACTATTCCTCCTACTAAATTATACAAACCATAGTTATCAGCACCCAAAGCATTGAGAATAACTCTCGATGTATAGAGGGTTACTGCCATGATAAGCAGCATTCGGATATATAGAAAGCCAGTATTTTTAGCTATCCTTTTCGAATCAATCATTCGTTGTTACTCTCTTGATTTATAAAACCTATCAATCAAATCAACAATCGTTTTAATCTCCTCCGCCTTCAACTCATAGAACATAGGCAAACGCAACAAACAATCTGCAAAACGATCACAGAACGGCAGGTTGGGAATTTCTGTATAATTTGCTTTGTAATAGCCACTAAGATGCAAACTTAAATAGTGAAATACAGACAGCACACCATTATCCTTCAGGTATTTTATAAGCATAGTGCGCTCCTCAAGCGAACGACACACCAAATAGAACATGTGGGCATTATTAGTCGAATATTCCGGTAGAACCGGCAAATGAATAAAACCTTTTTCTTCAAGATGCTTCAATCCTTCATAATATTGTTCCCAAATAGCTTTACGACGATCCTGAATCATATCCAAATTCTCAAGTTGCGCATAAAGAAATGCAGAAATAGTTTCTGAAGGCAGAAAAGAAGAACCAGTGTCCACCCAACCATATTTATTCACCTCGCCACGAAAAAATTCAGAGCGATTAGTACCCTTCTCCCAAATAATTTCTGCACGATGAATGAAACGAGCATCATTGATAACAAGTAACCCACCTTCACCGGAAATTATATTCTTTGTCTCATGAAACGAGAAAGCCGCCAAGTGACCGATGCTCCCTAACGGACGCCCTTTATAAAAAGAATCTATGGCTTGTGCGGCATCTTCCACTACGAGCAAATTATGCTTCTCTGCAACTTCCATAATTTTATCCATATCACAAGCTACACCAGCATAGTGAACAGGAACAATCACTTTAGTCTTTTCTGTAATCAAAGCCTCAATCTTGTCTGCATCAATATTCGGATTGTCCGGACAACTATCTGCAAATACAATACTAGCACCTTGACGTACAAAAGCCAGTGCCGACGATACAAAAGTATAGCTTGGCACAATTACCTCATCACCAGATTTTATATCACAAAGAATAGCAGCCATTTCCAAAGCATCGGTACAAGATGTTGCCATCAATGCTTTTTTGAAACCATAGCGTTCTTCAAAAAATGCCTGACACTTTTTAGTAAACACACCATTACCAGAAAGTTTACCTGTGTAAACTGCTTGATACATGTAATGAGCTTCCTTGCCTGTAAGGAAAGGCTTATTAAATGGAATCATAAACTAATAATTATTGATTTTCGATTTTTATTCCTTTTGAAGAAATCTTGAAACGATAGCCATAAGATTTATAGGAATTTACTATTCCAACTATTAATGCCTATCAATTACCGAGAAGTATATCCTCCGTCTATTACTATATTTTGCCCCGTAATCCAACGTGATGCATTCGAAAGAAGAAAAAGACATAGCTGTGACACATCAGTCACTTCACCCAACCCTAATGGAAAACCGTCAATACGTTTCTTATAATCTTCTTCAGAAAGAGTCGACAAGAAATCCTGCATCATGGGAGTGAGAATTGTACCAGGTGAAACACAATTTATACAAATACCTTTTCTTGCAAGTTCCAATGCCATAGAGCGAACAGCACTTACCATAGCCCCCTTTGAAGCAGCATAAGCGGCTACTCCTCCACGCCCAATAATAGAAGTTATAGAAGAAAGCAAAACTATACGTCCATTATCATTGAAAAATTTCTTATTACTAAAGCAGCGAATAAACTCAAAAGCGCTCAAAGTGTTTACACGAAATAAAGTTTCATAATCATCTATAGACAACAACTTCACTGGAAGAGTTTTCTCTATCCCGGCAGCATGAATAAAACCATCTAGCTTACCATGAGTTATAACTATAGTTTCCACTAATTCTTTTATCCTATCCGGTTGTCCCAAATCAATTGAGTAATAAGAATGCCTTTCTGATTGTTGCATCTCTTTCTGTGTCTCCTTCAGCCGCTTTTCATTTCGAGCAACAAGAATGACTGTAGCCCCCATTTTACTACAGTCAATCGCACATTGCCGGCCTATACCAGAAGATGCACCAGTAATAATAATCTTTTTTCCAGATAGAGAAAATGGATTATACATTTTTACACCTCCACTATTTCACTGATTTTACAACCATCCAATGTTACAATGCCTGTAGCCCATGTCATACCAACACCAAAAGCACTTAAAAGTAACTTTTTAGGGGTATCAAACTTCCCTTGCAATTCACTTACAATAGTCAAAGGGACACTCACTGAGGAAGTGTTACCATATTTAGATATTGTTGAAGGAATCTTCGAAATATCTAACTTCAGCTTTTTGGCAAGATAAGAATTGATAAAGTTATTTGCTTGATGAAATATATAGTAATCCAACGAAGCGGCCTCAGTACCTGAATACTCAAAAATCCTTTTAATATCTTTGGGTATTTCGCGAATCACAAAATTAAAAACATCAGCTCCTTGCATATATCCCTGTTCATCATTACGAATATTTCCATATTCATCTACGACTTTCTCCTTCAGTGTCTCAATAGAACTAGGATTACGGTATCCTCCGCCTTTAATCATGATCAAATTTCCACGACTCCCATCCGAATTCAATGAAAAACAACTTTTTCCAAATTTTTCATCCCGTTCTATTAAAGCAGCAACGCCACCATCACCAAACAAAAATGCGGAACGTCTATCTTTAGGAGAATAAACTTTCGAACGAGTCTCCCCATCAAGAAATAAAGCTTTTCTAAGCCCCTTTTGCTGCATTAATGCATAAATAACACTCAAACCATATATAAATCCTGAGCATCCCAAAGTAATATCAAAAGCAATGGTCGAGTGAGATAAACCCAATCTGTCTTGCAATAAAATAGATGTTGCAGGCATCCTATAGTCAGGAGTTTGTGACAAAAAAACCAGCAAATCTATCTCTTCGCGATTGATATTATTATCTGCTATCAGTTTTTCAGCCGCAACAAAGCATAAATCAGAAGAGCATGTGTTCTCATCAGCAAAACGACGTTCATAAATTCCCACCTTATCAACTACCTCTTTGACTTGTTCTTTGGGAAAATATTGAGTATATTCATAGTTATTAATAACAGTTCGGGGAACTGCCGCTGACAATGCAGATATACCAACCCCGTAATATTCCAAAAATGCCATAATTATTTCTGACACTCAATAAATTGAACAATATCACTTATTGTTTGCAATTTCTTAAAATCCGCATTCTCTATCTGAGTATCGTATTCTTCATCCAGCATAGCTATAACAGAAAGAACCGCCAAAGAACTCCACTCATCCAATTCTCTAAACTTTGTATTTTCATTCAAATCCTCGGCAGAATCCACTTCTACTGCTTCAGCAAATTTTTCTATAAAATCTTGTATATTCATAATTCCACTTTTTTAATATCGTTTTAATCTAAAAATAATATTCACCTTCCAAATATAAAGACCAATTACCGTGTTTTACAACTTAGTAACTTTCATGGAATAACCAATATAGTGACCGGAAGAATTTATATCTTTTCCCAACACTACTCCTGGTGAGAGCCATACGTCATCAGCAACCGAAATTCCATCAGAAAGAATACAGCCTATACCTATAAAGCACCTTTTTCCGATTTTAACATTACCCGCAGTTGAAACACTAGTTGAAAAGAATGTATGTTTATCAACTAAGCAATCATGATTAACAATGGATCTTAAAGTTATACACACATCATCTTCTATTGTCGCATTCTTATTAACTATTGCAAAACTTGCTATCAGCACACCTTCTCCAATTTTAGATGTTGGATGTATAAAAGCCGTTTTACAAATAATATTCGCAAGAGGTATTCTATTCTTAATCTTGTTGTATACTGTTTCTTTAAAAGCAAAATGCTTATACCCAATCGCTATAAATACACAATCAAATCTATCTTGATGATACAGCTCAACAATACTATCTATTTTACCCAAAATCGGATAACCTTTGATTTTAGAACCTACTACAGCAAAATCATCAAAATAGCCCGCAATCTCAAAAGATTCTATTGAATCATTTGAGATAGTGTCCACTATTTGCTGTCCAAAAGCCGCAGAACCGATTATCGCAATTCTTCTCATTTTAAATAACAAATTTTGTATTACTCCTATATATAAAATACCCGCTCCGATCCCCACTGCATTCAATATTACGCAATGTCTGATCTGTGATTTCCGCTTCTACTATCTCAGGATAGTCTGCTTTATTTTCAATGATCGCTTTGAGATTTTCCGTTTCTTTACAGAGAAAATAAACACCAGAGTAGTTATGCTCTGTAATTTGGGGCTCGACAAATTCACCCATCGCTACTTTGATAACTCCTTCTAAAAAGTCATACCCTGTAGAAAGGCGAACAAGTGTAGAACCGATAAAATCACCTCCCATACGAGCGCCAATTTCAATGACACGGATATCACCATCTTCAGTAATCTTTAATTCTGAATGTGACGCACCGTACCTTACATGAAGTGCATCCAAAGCACGTAAAACAATATCTTTTACTTGCTCTTGAACAAGCGGAGAAAGCGCAGACGGCTGATGATGTTCCAACTCCACAAAATAAGGTGCTCCCGTAGTCACCTTGTCGGTGATTTGAAGAATATAATGACATCCCTCATAAGAAATAGACTCAACACTTATCTCACACCCTGTAACATATTCTTCGATAATAGCAGCACCATTGAAAGAATCTTTCTGTGCACGAGAAATAGCCTTTCCAAGCTGTACAGGATCAAGCACTTTTTCAACACCACGACTTCCGGAACGGTCAGTAGGCTTCACAATAAGCGGAAAATTAAACCCCTTAATGTTATAAGCATCGTCTTTAGATGCTATAGTATAGCGGGGTGAAGGAATCTTATTCATTGTAAAGCACTCACGCATCAAATATTTATTGGTTGTAATCTCTGAATATTCATCAGGATTACTAATTAATCCCATACGAGATGCTACATAATTCACCGTAAGCACTGCTACATCACTGGCTATGGAAGTGATACCATCGATACCGATACGCATACATTCCTTCAATATCTCCTCCTTTTCAACTATTGAAATTGGATAAAAATAATCAGCGTAAGCTTCACAAACCGCTCCATCTCGCCATGCAAAACAGTGGACTTCATACCCCAATTCTTTTGCCTTCAATACTGCAGGTAATTGCAAATAACTTCCACCTATTATTGCTAATTTCTTTTTCATTTGCATATTTATAATAATTCATAGGTAAGCGTACCACAAAACAGCAGACAAATGCACCTTTTCATTCACAGCAATAGCCCTTGCAATCACATGTACTATGAACTTAAAATACCTATATGTAGATTATTTATTCTTCTACCTCCTCAAACGGATACTGATTCTCCTCAAATCCCTTCAACTCCTCTGCAATCTCCGCCTGCTCCAGGCTCAACCCTGCCTTATCCCAAGTATTGATAATTTCATGAGCCTCCTTTGCTAAACTCTCATCATAGAACTCCCCATAACAATAAGTTAACAAACGCACCTTCAGCAATGACGCAGAAAGCTTCGGAAGCACCTCCCAGCTACGATCCAGAACATTCTGAATATATTCCTGTTTGCAGCCATTATCATAAATCGTTGCAGCGAAAGCCACTAACAAACCAAGGCAAAGTTCAGCCTCCTCTTCGGCCGTAGCTCCATGAATGTTGTAAAGTTCGATAGCCCGTTCGTAAACATCACGGTTCAAACGTGTAAATTGGTCCGCATAAATGGGACTTCCATCAAGCCCGTAGGTTAGAAGATCATGGGCTAAGGAAAATAATGATGAAGAATTAGAATTCATATTATTAAATGTTTTATTTCAAAAAGAGAAGATACTTCGAAAGACTTAAGAGGACACAATACTATGTATCAACTAACGATTATTATCAACGGTAATGTCAATCAATGATTAATGTCAATCAACAGTTAACGGCTCAACAAGCGAAGGTGGGATAAAAGTAGTAGCTACAGCCATGACACCTTCAATATTGACTACCACACGGCGATCATGGCGAATACGGACAAACTCACCGATTACACCTTTGAAAACACCATCAGTGATACGAACCTTCTGACCTTTTACCAAATTCAGTTCGGCTGCTTCCATATAAAGAATTGGCTCATCGTGACTACCCGCTACCAGAATAAAACTGCGCATCTGCGCATCAGGAATAACTACCGGACGGCAATGTTCACGATTCATAATGAAACGTATAGGCATCGTTCCCTCAAGCTCGTCCTTCAAAGCATCAATACGTTTGCGCGTAGAATGAACGAAGACAAGATTATGTATGGCGGGCACCAATCTACGGACACGCTTACCACCTTTCATCACCATTCCATAGCACATAGGAATAAAGCTCTCTATGTTCTCCTTATCAAGAATAGACTTAAGAGTCAGTTCACGACTATAAGAGACACGAACAGCAAACCAATGGAGATTTTGAGAGTTGAAAGTTGAAAGCTGAGAGTGAGTACTTTCAGTCATGATATTTTCGCAAAGCAACTTCGCGTAAGGATATTTTTTAGGGACACCGGAGTAGTGAAATACCTACCGGTCAAGTTATGTAATGCGATTATTTTAAATAACTTATGCTGCATTCATTTCATTTCAGAACTTCCTACCATCGCGGAAAAAGAAGCTGTGAAACATCTATGTGGAACTTCTGGAGTCAAAAGCTATAAACGGGTGATTAAGGAAGATTAGTTGTCTTTTAATCGTTCGTTTAATGGGCGCAAAGGTAAAAGGTATTTTTTGAATGACCAAAATGTTTGATAAAAATATTTTCTCAGACCCTCTTTTTTTTATGTAAGTATCTCATGTGTAAGATTTTACATTCTGAAAAAATATCATTAATATCTATTCAACTTGATGTTTTTATAAGAGACATTTTCTTTACAAATATTGGTGTCCATTAAACGAACGTTTTTTGAACACCTATCCATTTTTACTCCAATAAATTATATATCAGCCTATTAATCGTCGTAAATCAGTATATATAATCAATATTATTCTAAGATTCTTACTCACTCTTTCTTTTTTACACTAATCTTCGTAGCTTGAAACATATTTTTCCATCACTAATTCAGACATTAAAAATCATAGAAGTATGGTAAAGAACAAATTTAATAGAGCTATACACAACGAACCTCCTGTGTACATATGGAAAAACAGATTGACTGTGATTACACATTTCTTGTGCAAAAAAGGAATATCTATAAACAATAATAATAAACATAAAGCTATTAATACAGACATTAATAGATATTACCGAAGAATACAATTACTAAAATTGAAGAAGTAAGAAAGGTCTATTTAAAAAAATGCGTAGTTAAATCATTATTTACCTCAATAGCCTTATAAACGTTTACCTGCTGAAATACACAGCTACAATAGTCTGTTGGTGAACGCTTTGTACCTACTTCCTTATGAACTACATGCCCTTTTACTTGTTATTACATAGCTTTTTCTTTGGATTCAGATCCTTTCTCCTTTGTTTTAGAATGTTGCATTTGGATGTGTGTACAGTTGTAGTGCACGTGCTTCACTGTTGTAAAGCACGTGTATCACTACTGTGAGTCACAATGTTCACAATCGTGGTCATATCTAAAACACTCTATGTCAACAGAGTATACATGCGTAGTTTGCGCAATGGACATAAGGGATTGACACTTACAATCCATGCTTTGGATGGACAAAAGTAGGTGGAAAAACGCCTGAAATGAAAGGGTGTAAAAACGAATAGTGTAGGCAAAAAAGAGAGATAACAAAAAGATAATCAAAGATATATCTCTGACATAGGCAGAGTGTAGGTAAATTTGCCTACACTCTGCCTACACCTACCTACACTCCACTCTATTGCCGATGAACAGGACGATGCAGAAGGTGAGTGTAAGCGTGTAGGTAAAATAGTGCATAAACTCAATGTATAGGTTGAAGCCAAATAATATGTTTTTTGGCTACAGAGATATCTTTTATTCTTTTTTCGTATCTTTGACCCTCATTATTCAAAAACAACTCAACATGATACAGTTATTCCATCGCATGATTTCCACCGCCCTCGGCATTTCCGAGAAGCAAATCGGCCATACACTCGATTTATTGGAAGACGGAGCTACCATTCCCTTCATCAGTCGCTACCGCAAAGAAGCTACCGGCGGACTGGATGAAGTGCAAATTGAAGCCATCAAAACACACTATGAGAAGCTGAACGAAACAGCCAAACGGAAAGAGACCATCATCAACACCATCAACGAGCAGGGGAAAATGACTCCCGAACTGCAAAAACGTATTGATGAAACATGGGACAGCACCATTCTTGAAGACATCTACCTACCTTATAAACCCAAACGCCGCACACGTGCGGAAGTAGCCCGCCAGAAAGGACTGGAACCACTGGCGACATTGCTGATGCTGCAACGGGAACCCAACCCCGAGAAACGTGCGGAAGCATACGTCAAAGGAGAAGTGAAAGATGCCGAAGACGCACTGAAAGGGGCACGGGACATCATTGCCGAACAGGTCAGTGAAGACGAACAGGCACGCAACACCGTGCGTTTCGCCTTCTCCCGGCAAGCCGTCATCACCGCCAAGGTAGTGAAAGGAAAAGAAACCGAAGCAGATAAATACCGGGATTATTTCGAATTCAGTAAACCACTGAAGAAATGTACCTCGCACCAGTTGCTCGCCATCCGTCGTGCCGAAGCCGAAGGTCTGCTGAAAGTCAGCATAAGTCCTGATGACGAGGAATGTGTAGAACGTCTGGAACGCCGCTTTGTCCGTAGCAACAACGCTTGCGGAGAACAAGTGGCGGAGGCCGTACAGGATGCCTACAAACGCCTGTTGAAATCGTCCATCGAAACTGAGTTTGCCGCACAAAGTAAGGAGCAGGCCGATGAAGAAGCCATCCGGGTATTCGTCCAGAACCTGCGCCAGCTATTGCTCGCCTCCCCACTGGGGCAAAAACGGGTAATGGGCATTGATCCGGGCTTCCGTACAGGCTGCAAGGTAATATGCCTGGACGCACAAGGCAATCTGCTCCACAATGAGAACATCTATCCGCATGCTCCGGTGCACAAAACCGCAGAGGCTGTATCCAAAATACAAAAGATGGTGGAAGCTTATCAGATAGAAGCCATCGCCGTAGGCAACGGAACCGCAAGCCGTGAAACCGAAGAATTTCTGAAACACCAAACTTTCAGACAGGATATTCAGGTATTTGTGGTGAGCGAACAGGGTGCTTCGATTTATTCCGCATCCAAAATCGCCCGGGATGAGTTTCCCGAATACGATGTCACGGTACGTGGAGCCGTATCTATCGCCCGCCGCCTGATGGACCCATTGGCGGAATTAGTGAAAATAGATCCGAAGTCCATTGGCGTGGGACAATACCAGCATGATGTGGATCAGACGAAATTAAAAAAATCACTGGATCTGACCGTAGAAAGCTGCGTAAATCTGGTTGGTGTAAATCTGAATACGGCAAGTAGCCACCTGCTGACGTATATTTCCGGTCTAGGCCCTCAGCTGGCACAAAACATCGTGAACTACCGTGCGGAAAACGGTGCATTTACCTCCCGCAAGCAACTGATGAAAGTACCGCGTATGGGAGCCAAAGCATTTGAGCAATGCGCCGGTTTCCTTCGTATTCCACAGGCTGAAAACCCCTTGGATAATACGGCCGTACACCCTGAGAGTTATTGCATCGTAGAGCAGATGGCAAAAGACCTGGGATGCAGCGTAGCAGAACTTATCGCCAGCAAGGAGCTCCGCCTGAAAATAAAACCGGAGAAATACCTCACTCCTACCGTGGGTATGCCGACACTGAAAGATATTCTGCAAGAATTGGAAAAACCCGGACGCGACCCGAGAGGTCCGATAAAGATTTTCGAGTTCGACAAGAATGTACGCACCATCAACGACCTGCACGAAGGTATGGAACTCCCCGGCATCGTAGGCAATATCACCAACTTTGGCGCATTTGTCGACATAGGTATCAAAGAGAATGGTCTGATCCATCTTTCGCAGCTGGCCGACCGTTTCGTTTCAGACCCGAATGAGATTGTCTCTATTCACCAGCATGTCCGGGTCAGGGTGCTGAGTGTGGATATGGATCGCAAGCGGATTGCCTTGAAGCTGATTTCAGAATAATCACAATAACAATAATCATCAACGCGGTGCACAGGATGGAACCTTCGAAACCGAATGCACCGCCGTTGATGATATTCTCTTCCGGTAATTCTAAAGACAATAAAGTACCGCCTAATCGTCCTCCGCTTACTTCGAAACCAAGAATCGGACCTTGCAGCCAATTCCAGAAAAGATGAAGAGCGATAGGAAACCACAAATTACGCGTATATATGTAGGTAGAACCTATCATAATCCCCGCCAACAATATATTCAGAAAAGCGATCAGAGAAAAGTTGGGATTAAAAATATGCATCAGGGAAAACAATGCGGATGAAAGAAACAATGCCACAAAACGATTGACACCTGCGGTCAGCAAATGCCCCAGGACAAAACCGCGAAAGGCAATCTCTTCTGCAAGAGCAACCAGCAACATTAATATCCAAGACAGCAGAAAATCGTATGCGCTAAAGTGTACGGCAGCAATTTCAACCTCTCCCAACCCATATAATATTCCAAATCCGACAGCATAGATAGCCAAGGCAACGAATGTACCCCAAAAGATGTCTTTAGCCCGCCCTTTCAAGGATAAGCCCAAGTCTGTAATCGGAAGGTGGTCCCAATTCTTCAGCAGAACCCAGGCCGCCAGGAAAGTTCCCGCCAGAAAACTACTTTGCATGACAACTTCTTTCAAAATTCCATCTATCTTAAAAAAAGAGACCGCTTTGATGCAAACAGCTCCCAATACTCCGGCAAATCCCAGCATCAAAAGTATATAAACGATAACTTTTGCCGCAACAACCAGATAAATGACAAGTTTCGACTCTTGCGGGGCAATATTTATATCTTCGTTCATTGATTCCATATCCTTAGTTTCTATATGTTAATACCCCGGCAAAAATACCTATAAAATTAAAAATAGAAAGCAAATTCCTACAAAAAGCGTATATTTGTCTAAACATATCTATTACTGTCATGAAACTAAAACGAACATTAGCCACTATAATGCTGGCTGCATGTACTTACGCAGCAGTTGCACAAAATGCAGGTACACCAGCTAATAATAAAACTTTTTTTGTAGCCAAGCCTGGCACTCTGGTATCCATGCTCACTGAGGATGAAGCCAACAGCGTCACCCATCTTACATTGACCGGAAAACTAAATGCCATTGACTTCAAACATCTGCGCGATGAATTCAAGAATCTGAAAGTGCTGGATATCTCCAACGCATCCATCAGTACATACGCAGGCAAAAGCGGCACTTACCCCGACCGTTTCTATATTTATCCGCCCAACTGTGTACCGGCTTATGCATTCTGCCAGCAGACCAGCGACAGTACTTTCACCGGAAAAGCAACTCTCCAGAAAATTATTCTTTCAGAGAAAATCAAGAACATAGAAGACGCGGCCTTCAAGGGTTGCGAAAATCTGAAAATATGCCAGTTGAGAAAAAAGACTGCTCCCAACCTATTACCGGCCGCTTTGGCGGATAGCATAACGGCCATTTTCGTTCCGTTGGGTAGCAGCGACTCCTACCGTGGCAAGAAGCATTGGGAAACCTTTGCCGTGATAGAAGGAGAACCTGTAGAAGCTTTCGTACAGGTAGGCTTAATGGGAAGTCTCGCCAGTGAATTAGTGGCTGCGGGCTTGCAACCGAAAGATGTGAATTTCCTGACCGTAGAAGGGAAACTGGACGAAGCTGACTTCACCGTAATACGTGATTATATGCCCAATCTTGTGGCTGTTGATCTGAGCAAAAGTAACACTACGGTTATTCCCGAATATACATTTACCCAGAAAAAATATCTGTTGCGCATCCAGCTTCCCAAAGGTTTGAAAAGTATCGGACAACGTGCATTCAGTGGATGCGGTCGCTTGTGCGGTACGCTTGAATTGCCAGCCGGAGTGACTGCCATCGAATATGGCGCGTTTATGGGATGTGACAACTTGCGTTATGTAGTAGCTACAGGAAACAAGATTACGACTTTGGGGGATAGCCTGTTCGGAGAAGACGGAAGGAATAAGCTGATTTATAAGTGACAAGCGATAAACTACGAGCTACAAGTACCTTTCGGCATTATAGCGCAGCAACTCGTAGCTTGTAGCTCGTCACTCGTAGCTTAATTGTACATTTTAGCTCTTAATTCCTTAATATGGTCAGAAGTGATGTATTCGTCATATTCCATCATCTTATCAATAATACCATTCGGAGTCAGCTCGATAATACGGTTGGCAACGGTCTGTATGAACTCGTGGTCATGAGAAGAGAAAAGGATATTGCCCTTATACGTCTTCAGGTTATTATTGAATGCCTGGATGGACTCCAAATCAAGATGATTGGTAGGAGTATCTAAAATCAGACAGTTGGCATTACGCAACTGCATACGGGCAATCATACAACGCATCTTTTCACCTCCCGACAGCACACTTGCTTTCTTCAAAACCTCTTCACCGGAAAACAGCATACGGCCCAGGAAGCTCTTCATATAAACTTCATTTCCTTCACCAAACTGGCTCAACCAGTCCACCAAATTCAGATCCGTATTGAAATACCGGGTATTATCCAGCGGCAAATATGCCGTAGTAATAGTGACACCCCAACTGAAAGTTCCTGCATCCGGCTTCATTTCTTCATTTATAATCTCAAACAATGAAGTCATGGCACGGGGATCGCGGGAAAGGAACACCACCTTATCCCCTTTCTCTATATTGAAGTTTACATCGCGGAAAAGCACAGTACCGTCTTCCAAAGTCTTGGTCAGTCCGGAAACTTCCAGAATCTGGTTACCCGGTTCACGCTCGGGAGTAAAGATAATGCCCGGATACTTACGCGAAGAAGGCTTGATTTCTTCCACATTCAGTTTCTCCAACATCTTCTTACGGCTGGTAGTCTGCTTGCTCTTCGCCACATTGGCACTGAAACGGCGAATAAATTCTTCCAACTCTTTCTTCTTCTCTTCTGCCTTAGCCTTCTGGTTCTGTTGCTGGCGGAGGGCTAACTGGCTTGATTCATACCAGAAACTATAGTTACCGGCAAACAGGTTAATCTTACCATAGTCGATGTCTACTGTGTGCGTGCAGACAGAGTCGAGGAAGTGACGGTCGTGACTCACAACCAACACCGTATGTTCAAAATTAGCCAGATAATCTTCCAGCCACATCACGGTTTCCATATCCAGGTCATTGGTAGGCTCATCCAGCAATAAGTTATCCGGATTACCAAACAAAGCCTGTGCCAGCATCACACGTACCTTCTCCTTACCGCTGAGGTCACCCATCAGCACATAATGCTTATCTTCTTTAATGCCCAGACCGCTCAACAAAGCCGCCGCATCGCTTTCTGCATTCCAGCCGTCCAGTTCCGCAAATCTTTCTTCCAATTCGGAAACCTTCAAACCGTCCTCATCCGTGAAATCTTCTTTGGCATAAAGCACTTCGCGCTGTTTCATGATATCCCACAAAACAGTATGCCCCATCATCACGGTATCCATTACCGTAAGTGCATCCCACTTAAAGTGGTCCTGACTTAATACGGAGAGGCGTTCACCCGGACCTAACATAATAGAACCGGTCGTAGGGTCCAAATCACCGGATATAGCACGCAAGAAGGTAGATTTTCCGGCACCATTGGCACCGATAATACCATAGCAGTTTCCACTTGTAAACTTCAGGTTTACATCATTAAATAACACCCTTTTTCCAAACTGTACGGAAACATTAGAGACTGTAATCATTGATTTATTTACTATTTATCGATTTACAATTTATACGAATGAGTCGCTTTTTTATTCACCACAGGGTGCAAAGATAGGCATTTTTCCATGAATACTCGTAGAAATGCGCTGTCAATCTGACATAAAAGTATTACCTTTGCGGCGTTTTAGACAAATGTTGCCTATTTGGCAAAGTTTTTGTTAGTAGAGCGATATACTAACTTAAACCCTTGACAGCAATGAAAACAAATCCTTTTTATAAGTATAATAAGAATAGAAATATGGACCCGAAAGAAAAAGAAAACATCAACGAAGAAGAGTTAATGTCCGAAGCTGCTCAGGAAGAAGCCGCGGAGAATAATGAAGAAGTTCGTGAAGAAGAAACGCAGGAGGAAACTCCTCTGACAGAAGAAGAAAGACTTGCCAACGAGCTGGAAGAGGCTAACAAAACGATAGAAGACCAAAAAGATAAATATCTGCGCCTCTCCGCCGAGTTTGACAACTATCGCAAACGCACCATGAAGGAAAAGGCCGAGCTGATTCTGAACGGTGCCGAAAAAACCATCAGCAGCATTCTTCCTATTGTAGACGACTTCGAACGCGCCCTGAAAAACATGGAAACTGCCACAGACGTAGCAGCCGTGAAAGAAGGAGTGGAATTGATTTATAATAAGTTCATGTCTGTATTGGGACAGGACGGCGTGAAGGTGATTGAGACCAAAGACAAACCTCTTGACACCGATTTTCACGAAGCAATCGCCGTTATCCCTGCACCGGACAAATCCCTGAAAGGGAAAATCCTGGATTGCGTACAGACCGGCTACACGCTAAACGACAAAGTAATCCGCCATGCCAAAGTGGTGGTAGGAGAATAACATAATATATATGGAAAAAAGAGATTACTACGAAGTACTGGAAGTCGAAAAGACAGCATCGGTAGAAGAAATTAAGAAAGCCTACCGCAAAAAAGCCATTCAATATCATCCTGACAAGAACCCAGGTGACAAAGTGGCGGAAGAAAAATTCAAAGAAGCGGCAGAAGCCTACGATGTACTAAGCAATGCAGACAAGCGTGCCCGTTATGACCAGTTCGGTCATGCCGGAATGAGTGGTGCTGCCGGAAATGGTGGACCGTTCGGCGGTTTTAGCGGTGGCATGTCTATGGATGATATCTTCTCTATGTTCGGAGATATTTTCGGTGGACATGGCGGTGGCTTCGGAGGCGGATTCAGCGGTTTCGGAGGCGGAAGTTCACAACGCCCGCGTTTCCGCGGTTCGGATTTGCGCGTAAAAGTGAAACTGAATCTGAAAGAGATTTCTACCGGAGTAGAAAAGAAGTTCAAACTGAAAAAGTACGTTGCATGTGATCACTGTCACGGTTCAGGGGCTGAGGGTAACGGCGGTTCGGAAACCTGCTCGACCTGTAAAGGTAGCGGTACGGTAATCCGTAACCAACAGACAATTCTTGGCACGATGCAGACACGTACTACCTGTCCGACTTGTGGCGGTGAAGGCAAAATCATCAAGAATAAATGTAAAGTATGTGCCGGAGAAGGTATCGTTTACGGCGAAGAAGTGGTAAGCGTAAATATTCCTAAAGGCGTAATGGAAGGTATGCAGCTTTCTATGAGCGGAAAAGGAAATGCCGGAAAACACAACGGTGTTCCGGGCGACTTGCTGATTCTTGTAGAAGAGGAACAGGACAAAGATCTGATTCGCGACGAGAATGACTTGATTTACAACCTGCTTCTCAGCTTCCCGACAGCCGCTTTAGGCGGTGCGGTAGAAATACCAACCATTGACGGAAAGGTGAAGGTCAAGATCGAATCGGGTACACAGCCGGGTAAAGTGCTCCGCCTACGCGGAAAAGGTCTGCCAAGTGTAAACGGATACGGTACGGGAGATTTATTGGTAAATGTCAGCGTATATGTACCGGAAGCGCTTAACAAAGACGAGAAAAAAGCACTTGAAGAAATGGAAAGCTCGGATAACTTCAAGCCCAATACTTCGATTAAGGAAAAGATTTTCAAGAAGTTCAAGAGTTTGTTTGACTAAACTGACTTTAAACTGAAAATGGATTCATGTCTATACGGGTTTTGAATGAAGTGATGATTTATTTTTTAGACGCGG
>ULXS01031952.1_pt1 | contig 26149 bp, 16 predicted proteins | sample 1961421 | NCBI WGS metagenome assembly ULXS01 (sample SAMEA4835842, study PRJEB28245) | human gut metagenome | biome: gut microbiome; material: fecal sample | place: Denmark | collected 2008
TGTCCACATAGCGAGAAGTTTGGTACAACAGAGCACGACCTGCATCCAACTTAGCTTTCATGATAGCCAGCATGTCATATACAGCCGGGAATTCAATAATAGCTTTATTGAATTGTTTACGATCCTTCGCATAAGCTAAACCTTCGTTGTAGGCAGCTTGTGATAGACCTACAGACTGTGCGGCGATACCCAGGCGGGCGCCGTTCATCAATGCCATTACATACTTGATCAAACCGAGTTTACGGTCACCACAAAGTTCAGCCTTTGCATTTTTGTAAACAAGCTCACAAGTAGGAGAACCGTGAATACCTAACTTATTCTCGATACGACGTACATCCACACCACCTTCGCGTTTGTCATAGATGAACATAGAAAGTCCACGGCCATCTCTGGTTCCTTCTTCCGAACGGGCCAGCACGAGGTGTAAGTCTGCATCACCATTCGTGATGAAACGCTTTACACCGTTCAGGCGCCAGCAGTTTTCTTTCTCATCAAATGTAGCTTTCAGCATTACGCTCTGCAAATCGGAACCTGCATCGGGTTCTGTCAAGTCCATAGACATGGTTTCTCCGGCACAGATACGTGGAATGAAACGGCTGTGTTGATCTTCGTTACCGAACTCATACAGGGTTTCGATACAGTCCTGTAAAGACCAGATATTGCCGAAACCAGCATCGGCAGCAGCCACGATTTCAGCGCACATGGTGTACGGAGTGATGGGGAAGTTCAGTCCACCGAAGCGGCGGGGCATGGTCATACCGTTCAGTCCGGCTTTCACCATTGCATCCAGATTCTGTCTTGTTCCACTGGCATATTCCACACGACCATTGGCACAGTGAGGACCTTCTTCGTCCACACCTTCGGCGTTCGGGTTGATAATTTCTCCGGTAATTTCTCCGGTGATTTCGAGCACCTTATCATAAGAGTCCATTGCATCCGTATAGTCTTGCGGAGCGTAGTCAAATTTGTCTTTATCTTGGTATCCGCGCTCTTTCAGCTCACAGATACGTTCCATCATCGGGTTGTTCAGTTGGAACTTCAATTCAGGAACTTCGGTATAAAAATTAGCCATAGCTTACTTACTGTTCTGTTTGTAGTACTTAATCATTTTCGGGATCACTTCTTCTACCGTACCGTTGATTACATAATCAGCGATGGTATTGATAGGAGCATTTTCATCATTATTGATAGAGATGATAATGCCACTTTCCTGCATACCGGCGATGTGTTGGATTTGTCCGGAGATACCGCAGGCGATATAGAGCTTCGGACGTACCGTAATACCAGTCTGACCGATCTGACGGTCATGGTCGCAGAAGCCTGCATCAACAGCTGCGCGGCTGCCGCCTACTTCAGCGTGAAGTTCTTTAGCCAGTTCGAACAACATGTCGAAGCTTTCACGGCTACCCATACCATAACCACCGGCTACAACGATAGGAGCACCTTTCAGGTTGTGCTTTGCTTTCTCCACGTGGCGGTCGATAACTTTCACTACATAGTCTGTAGTAGGCACATATTTGGCAACGTCATGATTGATAACTTCACCCTGATACTTATCGTTAAGAATCTCTTTCTTCATTACGCCTTCGCGAACGGTTGCCATTTGCGGGCGATGTTCGGGGTTGACGATGGTTGCCACGATATTACCACCGAATGCGGGGCGGATCTGATATAACAGGTTTTCATATACCACCCCTGCTTTTTTATCTTCGTGTTCACCGATTTCCAGTGAAGTACAGTCGGCAGTGAGGCCGCTGGTCAGTGCAGAAGAAACGCGTGGACCGAGGTCACGACCGATAACAGTGGCGCCCATCAGACAGATCTGCGGTTTTTCTTCCTTGAACAGATTGATAAGTACGGAAGAGTGGGGCAGTGAAGTATAAGGGAACAAGCCCGGAGCGTCGAAGACGTGAAGACGGTCAACGCCGAAGGGCAATACTTGTTTTTCGATGCCTGCAAGGTTAGTACCGGCAACAACGGCTTCCAGTTGGCAGCCCAGTTGGTTAGCTAACTTGCGTCCTTTGGTAAGGAGTTCGAGACTTACTTCGGCAACTACGGTGCCTTCAAGCTCACAATATACAAATACGTTATTCATAACTTTTATCCGATGGTGTGGTTAGCTAACAGTTCAACAATAAGATCTTCTACATCCTGGTCGCTTCCGGTCAGTGTACGGCTTTCTTTGGCTTGGAAAGAGATGTTCTGAATGGCTTTTACTTTAGTCGGTGAGCCGCTGAGACCGCATTGTGCCAGGTCACCGTTCACGTCTGCCACACTCCATTCGGTGATGTTCAGATAAGGGTACTTCTCGTAGAGGTCGGCATAAGGCAGGGTAGCACCTTCTTTGGTAATAGCCGCTTTTTCCTGTGCACCGAGAGCACGTTTGTACTTCTGTACCAACTTAGCGTTACGTGGGCGGCAGGGAGCTGCACTTCCGTTCACAGTGATAACGATGGGCAGAGGGCCTTCTACAGTTTCCACACCACCGTCAATGTGACGTTTCACGACAACACGTCCGGTAGTTTTCTCCACATTCAGAATTTCTTCGGCATAAGTGATCTGTGTCAGACCGAGCTTTTCCGCAACTTGCGGACCCACTTGAGCCGTGTCACCGTCGATAGCCTGGCGTCCGCCGATGATGATGTCATACTCGCCTATCTTCCTGATGGCAGTAGCAAGAGCGTACGAAGTGGCAAGGGTATCTGCACCTGCAAAAGCACGGTCGGTCAACAGATAGCCGTTGTCGGCACCGCGGAACAGTCCTTCACGAATAACTTCGGCTGCGCGTCCCGGTCCCATTGTCAGGATGGTTACGGTAGAGCCCGGATGTGCATCTTTCAGTCGGAGGGCTTGCTCAAGAGCGTTCAAGTCTTCGGGGTTGAAGATGGCGGGGAGTGCCGCACGGTTAATGGTTCCGTCGGCTTTCATGGCATCTTTCCCAACATTACGTGTGTCGGGAACTTGTTTAGCCAATACTACGATTTTCAAACTCATGTTATTAATTATTAGTATTAGTATTTCTCAAAGTGTCAGTGCCGGGAATAGGAGTAGGAGGTACATAGTGTCCAGCTACTGAAATTATCCGGTTAACTAATTATCAGCGTGCAAAATTAGTCAAACTGTTCGTTCTGACAAGAAATGCGGGCAAAAAATGCACATACAGAACGGTTTTGAGCAAAATAGGGTGGAAGAACTACATTATTTTTGATTGTGTTTATCGTTAAAAATCACTTGTTGGTTGAATCTATTTTCTTTGTTTCACTCCTGCGGTTACATTTGTCACAAAAACGAAACAGGTATGCAACAGAAGAAACATTGAAGGATATAGCGGAAATGCTGGATAGATTCGGTCCTGTCACGCTGGAAGAGTGGTTGGCATTGGTAATGAGAACTTTGCCTTCCTCTCAGTTTATGCGGGTACATCGTTCTTATTTGTCTATTTGAAAAAGATAACGGAAGTTTCTCGCCTGCGCATCGTCTTTGGAGAGACCTATATTCCGGTAGGAGAGAATTATAAGGATCAGTTTACGGAATATATTAATAGTAGGATGATGAAATGAAAGAGAAGTATTAAATATGAAGTATTAAGTATTAAGTGTGTTGCTTTACAGCGCAGCTTCAATACTTAATACTCCATACTTCATACTTTATTTAACTCCCAGCTTCTTCAACAATGCTTTGGGCACTGCATCCTTGTGTACCAGGATATTGATAGTTTTGTAAGCAACGAAAGGTTTAGAAGCATACCAAGTACCTTTGTATTTGTTGTTGGTACCCCAGGAGTTCTTTACCATGTAGTATTCCTTATCGTTCTGGTCTTTGGCTATACCGTAGATAAGCATACCGTGGTCATCGGTAGTTTCCCAATTGTCGAATGCTGTTTGGCGCATATCCTGAGTTACGGTGATTTCCGGTAATGGACGGGAAGTCAGTTCTTTGCGTTTGTCGGCAGCTGTAAGACCTGTCCAGCGTGCCATGTCAGAACCGGTGAGTTCGGCACCACGATCCGCGTCGGGCATAACGGCGATACCGTCACGAGTGAAACCGTTTTCACTGACGTCGCTACCCCAAGCTACAGTGTAACCGTTGTTAACGGCATTGTCGATAACAGACATGAATTCCATCAAAGGCAGGTTATAAGAAAGGCCGTTGCGCCAATTGTCCTGGATTTCGATGTTCATCTGAGTGTAGAATGGATGGTGGGTAAATGAAGTCAGAGATATGTAATCGTCCGGATTGATTCCGAGGGATTCGGCAAATGTCTTCGGAGTATATTCTTTTCCTTTGTAAGTGAAGCTTTCGGGGCACTTGCCGAGGTAAGTATCATAGATAGAGCACAGGCCTTTCTTCCATACCGGAGTCAGTTTGGTCAGTTTGCCTTTGGCAATAGCGTTTACGTAAGCACCGGCCACGGCATCCAACTCGTTGTGTACCGGCAATGTGTCACCGTACATGATGCCCGGCATAGCTTCCTGCGGAACAAGACCGTAGTTTCTCAGGCAGAACATGATGTCGTAGAAGCTTCCACCGGGTGAGAAAGAACTGTCACCGTGATAGCGTACGTAGTTCACGCCGCGGTCCATCATGGTGTGGTGTACCACAAACATTTCAGATAAATCATATTCGCCTTTGCCCATACGCAGCAATTCGCTTTCAAGGAAACCAAGAGCCGAAAAACTCCAGCATGTGCTGGAACGGTTTTGGTTTTTAACGGAAGTAATCGGGTTTTCTTTAACGGTTGTGAAGATGAAGCCTTCTTCCGCTTTCGGAGTGTCCTGTGCTGACACATTGAAACTCAATAAGCCTAAAGTGGCAATAAGTATTGACTTTTTCATCATAATTAAATTGATATTAAATGATTGTTACTGCCACAAAGATAGGGAGATTTCGGAAACAAAAGCTATCTTTGGAGCGTTTTATCAGATAATTATGGAGAAAAAGATACATATCAACCCCCAGACAGGATTGGTTCTTGAAGGCGGCGGCATGCGTGGTGTCTTCACTTGTGGCGTGCTGGACAGCTTTATGGACCGTGGCATCCGCTTCCCCTATACTATCGGAGTCAGTGCCGGAGCATGCAATGGACTTTCTTATATGTCCGGTCAGCGCGGACGTGCCAAGTACAGTAACATTGACTTACTGGAGAAATATCAGTATATCGGGTTGAAATATTTGTTGAAGAAACGTAATATTATGGACTTCGATCTGCTGTTCCAGGAATTTCCCGAGCATATTCTTCCTTATGATTATGAAGCATATTTCTCTTGCCCGGAGCGCTATGAAATGGTGACTACAAATTGTGTGACGGGCGAGGCTAACTATTTTGAGGAGAAACGGGACAAGCATCGTGTGATTGACATTGTGCGTGCTTCAAGCAGCCTGCCTTTTGTCTGCCCTATTGCTTATGTGGATAATGAGCCGATGCTTGACGGAGGTATTGTCGACAGTATTCCTCTGATGCGTGCCAGGAGTGAGGGATTTACTCATAATGTGGTAGTGCTTACCCGTAATCAAGGATATCGTAAAGAAGCGAAGGATATGCATATACCTTCTTTCCTGTACCGTAAATACCCAAAGATGCGTGAGGCTTTAAGCCGCCGTTGCCGTGTATACAACGAGCAGTTGGAGATGGTGGAACGTATGGAAGCGGCAGGAGAGATTACTGTAATCCGTCCGCAGAAACTTGTAACGGTCGACCGTATCGAACGGGATATCAGGAAATTGACTGATTTGTATGAAGAAGGTTATGCATGTGCGGCGAAGTATGACTTTCAGTGATTAATCAAAATATTGTAAACGCATTGCCAAATGATGATTGCTATAAAGTGGCAATCATTATTTGGCAATGCGCTTCTTTATTCTTATCTTTGTCGGACTACAAACTTTAGGAGGTCTGATATGAACAATCCATTTGTAACTAACGGTTATGTTTCTCCAAAGTATTTCTGCGACCGGGAAACAGAGACTAAAGATATTACAACGTTGCTGCTTAACGGAAATAACATAGCACTTATTTCTCCCCGTCGTTATGGAAAGACGGATTTGATTCGTCATTGTTTTTCCCAACCTGAGGTAGAGGAACACTATTATACTTTTATAGTAGATATTTATGCTACCCGTTCGTTGCGTGATTTCGTGAACAAGTTCGGAAAGGTTATTCTGGATGCTTTGAAACCGCGGGGGCGTAAAGTCTGGGAGATTTTTGTGAATGCTATTGCTTCTTTACAGGCAGGTATCACTTATGATATAGGTGGAGTTCCTTCCTGGAACATAGGACTTGGCGACATAACCAATCCTGCCGCTTCTCTTGATGAGATATTCCATTATTTGCAGCATGCTGACCGTCCATGCTTGATAGCTATTGATGAATTTCAGCAGATAGGGAAGTATCCGGAAGATACTATTGAGGCTACATTACGTACCTATGTGCAATATTGTAGTAATGCCCGCTTCGTCTTTTCCGGCTCACAGCGTCATCTGATGGGGACTATTTTCACCTCTCCCTCACGGCCATTTTACCAGAGTGTCACTATCATGAATTTGCCTCCTATCCCTCTTGAAAAGTATACAGAGTTTGCTATCTGTCATTTTCGAGAATATAAAAAGGTACTTTTGCCCGAGGTGGTGAATGTGCTTTACGACCGTTTTCATGGCGGGACTTTCTACTTGCAGAAAATAATGAATATCCTTTTTCTGAAAACTCCTGAGGGAGCTATATGTGGTATGGAAATGATAGAAGACGCTATCAACTACATTGTTAATTTCACAGCAGATACTTATGCCGAATTATTATACCAACTGCCCGAAAAACAGAAACAGGTGCTGATTGCCATCAATCGGGAAGGACAGGCGCGTAATGTAGTTTCCGGTGCCTTTTCTAAACGTCATGGATTGGTATCTCCCAGTTCTGTGCGCTCAGCGTTGGCGGGATTGCTTGATAAGGATTTCATCACAAAAGAACGTGACTCTTATCAGGTGTACGACCTTTTCTTTAGTATCTGGCTGTCTAAGGAGGAGCATTAATTCATTGATATAAGGAAATCATGCGGAATGTAGCGTTTTTCCGGCATTCGTAAATGCAGGGGGAGGATTGAATACACTTTAACTGATTTATAGAGAAATAGGGATGGTTAATTTATAGAAAATGGAAAAGCATAATAGTCCAAGAGGAGATTAAAAAGTACCTCTTGGACTATCTTAAGCTCTGTTCCGGCTATGTTACATCCAGATATTATCAAGTGGACGTATTTGTGCTTTTAGTTCCATATCAGTAGTTTGTAAACGATTGTATATACTGCGTGGAAATATAAGATTGGTTTGAGCCATCGAACCGTTTTGGGTAAATATCTCTACTGAAGACTGGTCGACAAAAATATCAAGTATAATTTTGTCTCCTTCAGTATTGAATGGCGATTTGATAGTAGGAATGGCATAATTGGAAGCAAAGGATATTAGTCCCGTATTACCGGTGCGACGGGTTACCAACTTTCCGGTAGTTGCACTGACAAATATTTCCAAATACTCACCGCTTTCATTGGCCAATGAAAAAGTACCGTCTTTGGTAATATCAATTTCCAGACGTAGCTGATAAGGCCCGCTGATATTCAATGATTCCGATGTTACGTTTTGCCATTCTCCGGCAATAGTCTCAATTTCACGCACTACAGTATTCGCTAAAAGTGGTTTCCCGTCGTATTCTATAAGTTTTAATTCGCGTGGGAGGGTCATAGCTGATCGCCAAGGAGATGTAGGTACAACACCGGCATAATTCCAGTTGTTCATCCAACCTATAAGGATAGTCCTGTTAGCCGTATTGCTCCAAGTCACGCCGGCATAATTATCCATGCCATAGTCTAACCATAAAGGATAATTATAACTATCAGCAACAAACTGCCTCCCATCGAAGTCTCCGATAAAATATTGTATTCCGGAACCGGAAACCGGACCTCCCGGGTTGACACTGACAATCAGTACCCATTTTTCCTTGCCGTTATATTCCATACGCAGCAAATCAGGGCATTCCCACTGACCGCGATTACACGAGACTATATCAGTGGAGAAGGAGCTGAGCCTGGTCCAGTTCTTCAGATCGGGAGAACTCCAAAATTCAATGGCATATTTCCATCCCATAGCCAAGGCCATGATCCAGCGTTGGCTTTCTTCATGCCAGAATACTTTCGGGTCACGGAAATCAGGTTCAGTGCTATTAGCAATAATTGGATTTTGAGTATATTTAGTGAAAGTTTGTCCGTCTGTACTATAAGCCAAGCTCTGTTGCTGATACTGTCCGCTGGAAGTGTAGATAGCCACAATGGTACTTGTTCCGAAGCCTGCTGTATTGTTTTTGTCATATACGGCAGAACCGGAAAATATATCTCCTAATTCATCTCTTGTCAGTGCTACCGGTTGCTCTTTCCATTTGATAAGATCGGTGCTGGTGGCATGTCCCCAACTCAGATTTCCCCATTCGTTGCCTTGCGGGTTATATTGGTAAAAAAGGTGATACACACCATCAACATAAACCATTCCATTCGGGTCATTTACCCAATTCTTGGCAGGTGTATAATGTATCAGTGGGCGATATGGTTCGTCATATCCACTTACGGGTATTTCTCCTTTACCACCATCTTCTTCAATTGGAGGAAGTTGGGGTTGTTCATCAAACTTGCTATCAGTACAAGAAAGTATGGCGAATGCTGATAAGACAGCAATTAATTCAAAGAGGTATAAATGTTTTTTCATACTATTAAAATTATCGGGTTTTCAGATATTCCAAACTATTCTTAGCCAGTTTTAAGACATTGTCTTGGTAGATGTTATTTTGTGGATAGGCACTGATATCGGGTGTGCCGTCCGGATTTCTCATGGAAAATTCACAGCCTCCATTTCCTATGCAAAGGATAGTTCCCTTGAATTCGGTGTTACCCTGTTGTGCTTCCCATACGTTCAATTGTGATACCCAGTCTATTTGTGAGTCCCAAATGCCAAGTGGATAAATTCCATACTGTTCTGTCAGTAAAGAATAACAGGCTTCTTCTTGATTGCCCAGTCCTGTAAGGATGGAAGGTAGGTTGAAGAACAAACAGTTATGATCTTCCGTCCAGCCGGCACCTTTGAAAGCTATCAATTTCGTGCGGTCTGTTGTTACGACATCAAGCCCCCTGTATATAGGATGTGTGGAAAAATCTTTCTTGAATTTACTTCCGGGATGTAGCTGAACCGCCATAGACCATGCATCACCGTTCCATCCTCCGAAACCTGTACCGATGGCACGGTCATTGTTACGTAATATCTCAGCATCAATGCGTCCCAAGTTGGTGATATAGGGAATGGCATGACTCCACAGCAGTAAACTGCCTCCGGCAGCGTACCATGCTTTAATGGGTTCTACTGCATCTATTGCAACCTGAGGCATGTTCCATACTTCGTTTTCTCCGACTCCTTCCAAATCGCGCATCCAGAAGAGAACGCGGTATGGATCAAGCTGTCCGGCAGAAACAATGTCACCAAAATAAATGTATTCTGCTGTAGGATATTCGTTTTTCAGCCACAACCAAGCCGAAGCTTCATCATCGTCACCGGTCTTCAGCAACTCTTCGGGAGTGGCATAAGCGCTAAGAAAGCCAATGGCTGTTTTGCCTATTTTCAAAGAAGCGGTAGCGGATAAGGAAGTTCCTTTGGCATTGACGGCTGTCAACGAAACATTCCAGACGTCATCCACTTTCACATCCATAATGAGATATTCCGTGATATTGCCTGCCAATGTCTCGTTTATAGTACGTTTGCCGTTTGTTGCGCTGAAGGTTATGTTCTCTGCGTCTGTGGGAGCTGACCACTCCACTTTTGCGTCATATCCTCCCGGCTTGTCAACTTGTACCATTGAGACACCCGTAACTTGGGTAGCTCCTTTCCGCATGTAATTTTTTACTATACCTGTGGAGTAGTTGCTACCATCTGTTAATTTGAATACATACATATATTCAATGTTGGTATCTACCGCAGTATGCGTATAGCTGTTTCCTTGAACTAATATGGTTCCGCCTTTGGTGCCGTTGGTATAAGTTGTAACCTGCATTTGCAAATTATCTTGTTCCGGCCAGGTCCAGATGTAATTGTCACCTTGTAATTCACCGATGATATCTTTTTCATCAATGGCATTCAGTTTCATTCCCTCTCTCTCTATGTCTTTATCTTGACAGGCACTTGAAATGAGGATCAGGGTAAACAAAGAAAATAAATAATATATATTTCTCATGGTTGTATGCATTTATATAGTTGTTTTTAATAACCTTTGTTCTGAACATAAAGTCCCGGCACATAATACAACTGATTATATGGAATCGGGTAAAATTCATTTTTGTTGGCAGTGTAATATGCATCATTATAATATTGACCATATGATTGCCCTTCGTAGACAGAAGCTTTCTCCGATTGGAAATATGCATTCAATGTTTCGGAAGCGATGCCCCAACGCTTTAAGTCAAAATAACGTCCATTTTCCATAGCCATTTCTAGACGTCGTTCCCAGCGTAAGCATTTGCGTGTAGTCTCTTTATCTTGGAAATACGTACTTGGGTAAAGTGCTATTTCACATTGTTCTGCGGCATAAGCAATGTGCTTATTGACAGAATTGGCGGCACGCTGGCGGATGTCATTGATAATCTGTCCGGCTTCGGCAAGGCGGTTTAATTCTACGAGAGCTTCGGCACGCATTAACATCACGTCAGTATAGCGGAATATATAATCGTTCATGGCAAAGGCCTGCCAGGAACCATTATAAGTTTCTCCTTTGGAACGTTGCGGCACTTCTTTTAGTGAGGTATAATATCCATACGTATTCGGTGTTCTGGAATTTTCTTTGGTAAGCGTGTATTCCGTCTCATATTTATAAGGGAATGTAGGCATACCTACCGTGTGGAACAAGCGGGGATCCCACTTCTGCCCTGTCACTTTTCCGTTTATCGGATAATTTGTTTCCTTGTTGTAATCTGTAAACATTGGCAGACCGTCTTGGGTTTTGAAAGCATTCACTAAGTTCTGTGACGGTTTATGGAAATCCCAACCGCAAGACCAGATTCCCCAACAACCATTTAGCATGTTGGACCAGTTGGCACGTCCGAATTTTGTATTGTCGTCCTGGTAATCGGAGCATTGCACTGCAAAAACAGATTCTTCACTGTTTTTATGTTCCGGTAAAAAGATATCTCCATAATCGGCCGCATAATTATATTTAGAATTCACTACATCATCGGTGTAGTCCACTACCTTCTGCATATATTCATTATTGATGTGGTTCAAACCATTGGTGGGTTCGTAGCCGTCACCCCATGCCAAAGTTAAATAGCACTTTGCCAGATAGGCGGCGGCAGCCACTTTGTGTACGCGGCCTCCGTCAGCTTGCTCTTTGGGCAGAACATCGTATGCATTCTGAAAATCTTGGATAATCTTATCAAACAGTTCCCCATACGTAAATTCATCATTGCGGGTCTGTTCGTGCAAACCATTCTGTAGTATTTGTTCATCAATCCAAGGCACTTGACGGAACATAGTCACCAATTTAAAATAATTGTGAGCGCGCAGAAATTTTATCTCTCCAATGCGGATTGCTTTAGTATCGGCTCCTAATTTTTCGTTGCCGTATTGTTCCAAGGAAATCAAAGCACGGTTACAACGGGATATATTACAGTAAAGACGATACCACAATTCATCCAATTCACCGGGAGTAGCGGTCAACGTAGACCATATCTCCATAGGATGATACCCCGTATCTGTAGTTCCTGACCCGCCTTTCAAACAGTCGTCGGAAGATACGTCACCATAAGGCCATAAATTGAACGGATAGGAATACCAACAATTGCCCAGCATGGCGTATGCTGCCGTTACCATTTCCTCTGGACTGGAGTAAGCTATTTCATCATCAATGACACCACTCGGAGAAACATTAATAAAATCATCGCAATTGCTGAATAGAAAGCCGAATACAGCTATCATGGTTATAATAGAAATCTTTTTCATAATCTGATCTATATATTAAATATTAGAAACCTAATTGAATACCAAATGAAATGGAAGTAGCTAACGGATAGGCCCAATTGGAGTTTTCTGGATCAGCACAAGTCAGTGATTTACTTTTGATTGTCAGTAAATTCTGCCCCGATACATAGAAACGGGCACTACTCATTTTGAATTTGGACAGAAAAGATGCAGGTACATTGTATCCTAACTGCAAAGAGCGTAGTTTGAGGTATGAACCGTTTTCCACGAAATAACTGGAAGCGCGTCCTTCGTCACCTGTATTGTTGGTGGTCAGTGCAGGAATGGTAGAACTTGTATTGTCGGCAGTCCATGCTTCCAATAACCGGCTACCCTTATTGGAACCAGCGTCTGTCAAACTCCAAAAATCAGTTTGGTACTTTTGGTTATTATATACGTCTTGTCCGCATACTCCTTGCCAGAACATTGCCAGGTCAAAATTCTTATAGTTCAATTCGATATTCAGACCATAAGAAAAGTCCGGAACCGGGTTGAATATCCAAGTTTGGTCATCTGAATTAATCACACCGTTACCATCAAGATCCGCATATTTCAGACCGCCTACACGGGCATTTTCCTGACCGGAGGCTAAAACTTCTTCTTTATTCTGATACAGACCATCCACTACATAACCCACTATGGAACCGTAAGGCACACCGGCTTCTACCAGATTCTCTTTTGTGGTATGTGCATACGAGCCTGTAGCCGTGGAAGGAAGATAAGTAACTTTGTTGCGGAAGAAGTCAAGGTTTGCATTGATGTTATAGCCTAAACCGCATTTTAAGGAATTGCGATAACCCAAGGCGAACTCCATACCCCAATTTCGCAATGAAGGACCATTGGACCATGAAGCGCCTCCTTCTCCCATAGCTCCCAAATAAGCCGGAGAAATCAGCATATCCTCTACATCTTTGATGTAACCGTCTACTGAACCATACAAACTATTTTGAAAGCAAGCAAAGTCAAGACCAATATTATATTGGACGGCAGTTTCCCACTTTAAATTGTTGTTGGCAGCCTGGCTGGTACGAAAGCCTGAAGGAAAGTTGCCTGATCCTTGCAGATATAAGTCGTAAGCAGTAGAAGTTACCCGGTCTTGTCCATAGTCGGCTATAAAGATAGAATAACGGGCTGTATTTGAAATGGCTTGATTACCGGTTTTACCCCAAGAAACACGCAATTTCAGATCATCAATCCATTCCTCATTCAACATCTTCGAAATGCGATATCCTAATGTCGCTGCCGGAAATGTGCCATAGCGATTGTTTTTACCGAAACGGCTGGAACCATCGCGGCGAATAGTAAATGAAGCCAATAACAAGTCTTGCCAATTATAGTCAACCTTTCCGAAAAAAGACACTAAGGAATATCCGTTCTCAATGCCGGTAGCTTTCTGAACTCCGGTAGACGCATCCGGCCACATATAGTCAGGGTTTTCTATAGCAAAGTCTTCGGCATATCCGGACATATCCACGCGTTTCTGACGGAAAAGTTCCATGCCGGCAAGCAAGGTAAAGCTATGGCCTGTTCCTAATTTGAAATTATAATTGGCTGTATTGGACCAAGTCCATTTTAAGTCATTGGCTTGAGATACAGTAGTACTTGGCGTATCATTCTTCACGATGTCCGACTGAAAGGTATATCCCATTGAATGAATGAATGCGGCATCATAGTCCAAACCGAAATTGGAACGAAGAACCAGCCCTGTAACAGGTTTGATATCTACGTAAGCATTACCGAACAGACGCCATACCTCTAAACGGTTGTCACGATTTTGATAGAGTTCTCGTAAAGGGTTCTGGCGGTCACTCATGCCGCCTACAGGTCCGGCAAATGTCATTCCATCCGTTTCATAAACCGGTACGGTAGGCGCCATCTTTAATGCATTCTCCATTGGTGAAGAATTGACCTGATTTGTATAAGTCACTGTGAAATTCTCACCTACGCTGATATGCTTGTTCACATGATATGTAGAATTCATACGGGCCGAAATATTTTCAAAGTCAGTATACTTCAAAATACCGGTATTCTTTTTGTAACCTAATGAAAACATGGATGAACGCTTGTCTGTGGCATGAGACAATGAAATATCATAAATCTGAGAAAAGCCAATCCGGGAAATCGTATCCAGCCAATCCGTATTCGAACATTTCATTGTTTTAGACTGGTTGATATAGCCGTCATAGAGGCCGTTCACTACATAATCCTGATATTGTTTGGTTGCCGGATTATAAACGGAAATGCCCATTCCGGTTTTAGCATTCAGGTTCAGACCGTAGTTACTGGCATAGGCCACAGGATCTAAACCATCATTTAAAGCAGCCTGTGCCATAGCTGTAGCATACTCCGGAGTACTGCATAATTCCATCATGGACTGTGGAGTATAGAACTGAGCCGTTAAGTTAGCGGAAAAGTCTACTTTAACTTTATCGCCTTTTTTACCTTGTTTAGTGGTTATAATAATAACACCATTAGCGGCGCGCGAACCATAAATACTGGCCGAAGCTGCATCCTTCAGCACCTGCATACTTTCAATGTCATTAGTATTCAGTGAATTGAGTGTAGCATTGGTCGGTACACCGTCAATCACATACAAAGGATCTTGAGAAGAATTGAAAGAACCGATACCACGAATGCGTACCGTACCGACACCGCTTGGCGAGCCGTCTGATGTAATTGTCATGCCCGGCACCTTACCTTGCAAAGCTTTCATTGGATCAGTGCTTGATGTCGCTTTCAACGATTTGGTAGATACTACGGTAACCGAACCTGTCAAATCTGCTTTACGCTGGGTAGAATAACCGGTCACCACTACTTCGTCAATAAGTTGTGAATCTTCTTCCAACTCAATACGTAAAGTTGGCTGAGCTTTTACTGCAATCGTTTTATATCCTATATAAGAGATAGATAATGTGCTTCCCGAAGTAACGGATAATGTGAAATTGCCGTCAATGTCTGTAATCGTTCCATTACTGACAGGACCAACTTCCACAACAGAAGCACCGATAATGGACTCGCCATTCAATTTATCAACAATAGTACCTTTCACTTGAATCTGTTGGGCAAATGAAGTGATACTTGTAAGGAGAAGTACAAGTACAAATAGAAGTATTTTTTTTATGCCTTCCATGTTTTTAGATTTTAATTAATATGCTTTTCATTTTGTAATCGCTGAGGATTACCTCTCAAAACATGCTTTCCCGAGTAGTGTTTTGATGTTGCAAAGAAAGGGAATTTATGTGACAGGAAGTATAATTTATGTTTCGGATACTGGTAATTTTGATACAAAATTATATTTGAATATCCCTTTTTTTCTTCCTGTATCAATTTTGTTAGCTTCTGAAACATAAATGACAGACTATTTCCCTTTTATTCGCTTCCTTTGCAAAGTGCTTTCTCGAGCAACCCATTATTAATTAAATGTAATACCCAAAAACATCATGAATTTAAAAAACAATTTGTTGACTGTGCGATGGACCCTTACCTTTATAATAGGTACAATCTGGTCTGTCTTTTCGTGTCAGGCTATTAATCCTCCTTTCGTGATTAAACATTTAGGTGACGGACAGAGTATTGTCCAGATTGAGAACCAGAAGAAATTTTTGTTGCTTCCCGTGGAAGAGGCTTCTCCGGAAGCAAAACTGTATATGATAGCAGATAATGACGTAGTGCGCAATATGAATGTTCGTCTGGCTATAAATAAGGTGGACTATTTTGTTCCGGTAGATCTCTCAGGATTTGATGATAAATCACTTTCCTTCAACTTTCAGTTGATACCCGATACGGCTGTTTGCTGGGATGAAATGAAACTTTCCAATGAGTTTGATACATCCAATCGCGAGAGTTTCCGTCCGCTTTATCACTTCACTCCTCAATATGGCTGGATGAATGATCCGAATGGTATGGTATATAAAGATGGCGTTTATCATTTGTTCTATCAATACAATCCGTATGGTTCATTCTGGGGAAACCTGAGCTGGGGACATACCACCAGCACCGACCTCGTTTCCTGGGAACATCAGCCTGTAGCTATCGCCCCCGATGCACTCGGTGCTATCTTCAGCGGTTCTTGCGTAGTAGATAAGGATAATACGGCTGGTTTCGGTGCCGGAGCCATCATCGCTTTCTATACTTCGGCAAGCGAACGCCAGGTGCAGAGCATGGCTTATAGCCTTGATAATGGAAAGACTTTCAAAAAGTATGCGCGTAATCCGATTCTGACTTCTACACAGCGAGACTTTCGCGATCCGAAAGTATTCTGGCATGATACTACTGACAAATGGATTATGGTTCTTGCTGTGGGACAGGAAATGCAGTTCTACTCTTCGGCCAATCTGAAAGACTGGACTTATGAAAGTAGTTTCGGTGAAGGACAGGGAGCTCATGGAGGCGTTTGGGAATGCCCCGACCTGATTGAATTACCTATTGAAGGCACGGAACTGAAAAAATGGGTATTGATATGTAATATTAATCCGGGAGGACCTTTCGGTGGTAGTGCTGCCCAGTACTTTGTAGGAATGTTTGATGGAAAAACATTCGTAAATGAATCTCCGAAAATGACGAAATGGATGGACTGGGGAAAAGATCATTATGCTGCTGTAACCTGGAGTAATGCACCTGAAGGACGACATATCGCATTGGCATGGATGAGCAACTGGCAGTATGCCAATGATGTGCCTACCATGCAATATCGTAGTGCAAATTCTGTTCCCCGTGATCTGAGCCTCTATACTTCGGCGGGTGAGACCTATTTGAAATCTTCCCCTTCGCGAGAACTGCTGAAACTGCGTGGAAAAGAAGAAAAGAAGCATTCCTTCAAGGTGGACCGTACTTATAATATGGACAAACTGCTTTCGGATAATACAGGTACGTATGAAATTGAAATGACGATTAAGAACAGAAATGCAGAAGTCATTGGCTTCCAACTTTTCAATTCAAAAGGAGAAGAAGTGGATATTTACTATAATCTGGTAGAGAAGAAGTTTGCGATGGATCGTAGTAAGAGCGGAATCGTATCATTCAGTCCGGACTTTCCGGTGCTGACTCTTGCCCCGATAGAAGGCAATTCGGAAATGACGCTACGTCTTTTCGTTGATAAATCAAGTATTGAAGCGTTTGGCGATGACGGACGTTTCGCAATGACAAACCTTGTGTTTCCTTCGGAACCTTACAACCGTATCAGTTTCTATGCCAAAGGCGGTAACTATACGGTAAGTTCATTTAAGGTTTATAAGTTGAAATAAGATTGTTCTATATTTCCTCCTTTTCTGTACCCGGTCCGTATCAAAGCCGTACCCGCTCCGTAGCTGCTCCGTACCTAAGCGTTTGGACCAGATACGGACCAGGTACGGCTTTGATACGGACCGGGTCCGGGGAAGAACAAGGAATTGTTCTGTTTCTCCTTTATTCTTCTATTTCAATGGTATATTTTCCCCTGAATATCTCTTCGGGTTGCAGATGCTGTATCCAATCCTTATCTTTATACTCTCCTGTATAATGTGCTTTGTCGCAACGACCGTACCATGGTTCAATACAGACAAACGGGGCATTTTTGGCAGGTGGCGACCACAGTCCGACAACAGGTGCATCGAAATGGAGGCTGAGATAAGGGGATTTTTCCTTGTTATATAGAGTAACCCGCCGCACCTGGCTTCCCTCCAATATAAGTGCATCTTTGTCAAATGTATGTGTATCCAATGGCAACAAATCGTTTGTCAGTTTCAGAGGATATTGGGTGTCCGGGTCGGCACATCCTTTTTCAGAAATAAGTATGTATTTCAGTCCGCTTTTCTTATTGAAACCGAAGAACCCCCGTTCTTGCGTTTCGGCATCGAAATCCGGATAGTAGAATGCCGGATGTGCACCAATCTGGAAGTGCATTTCCTTCTCCCCGGTATTCTCTACTTCCCACATGACATCGACCTTCTTCTCGCGAATGCGATAGCCGATGGTGAGACGGAATGGGAAAGGATATTTCTTGAGCGTTTCTTCGTTGCTGACAAGCTGGTAGCGGACTTCATCGTTTTCCTCGGATATCAGTGTGAACTCCATGTCGCGGGCAAATCCATGCTGAGTGAGGACATAAGTGGTGCCTTCGTTTCGATATTTATTCTCCCATACGCTTCCTACAATCGGGAAGAGTACTGGCGAATGGCGTTTCCAGAATGCAGGATCTGCCTGCCATAGATATTCTTTTCCGTTAGAAAAAATACTGCATAGCTCTGCTCCATGTGCAGAGACTTCAATGCTGAGTCGTCCATTAAAGAGTGTTTCCATATTGTTGTTTAAAAAGTTTCTTTGGATAATTTTCCACAAATGTAGCTAAAAAGAGAAATAATGCCCTTGAAATGCGCTTAAAAAACATTCTTGTATCATAATTGCCACTCTTTGTAACAAGATTGTTATCCTGTTGCCTTGATATTCGCTTCCTTTGCAACGTGCTTTCCCGAGCAAGAAATACTTAAATTAATACCATACAACAATGAAATCTAATTCTTCGTTATCCAAGCTGATCCCTGTGATGCTCTGCTTTTTCGCTATGGGATTTGTGGATCTGGTGGGCATCGCCTCCAACTATGTAAAAGCAGATTTGGGTCTGACTGATTCTCAGGCTAACATCTTTCCCTCGCTGGTTTTCTTTTGGTTCCTGATCTTCTCTGTGCCGACAGGTATGTTGATGAGCCGTATCGGACAAAAAAAGACGGTACTCCTTAGTTTGGTTGTGACCTTTGCTTCGTTGTTATTGCCTGTTTTTGGTGATAGCTATATGTTGATGCTGCTTTCTTTCTCTTTATTAGGTATCGGCAATGCATTGATGCAGACTTCACTGAATCCGCTGCTTTCCAACATCGTGAGAGGTGACCGGCTGGCAAGTAGCCTTACCTTCGGACAATTTGTAAAGGCGATTGCTTCGTTTCTTGCACCTTACATTGCTATGTGGGGAGCTACACAGGCCATTCCGTCGTTCGGTTTGGGTTGGCGTGTACTGTTCCCTATTTATATGATGATAGCCGTGATAGCCGTTTTATTGTTGGGACAGACACAGATTGCCGAGGAGAAAGAGGAAGGAAAACCTTCTACGTTCGGTGAGTGTTTGGCTTTATTGGGTAAGCCGTTTGTTTTGCTTTCTTTCGTCGGTATCATGTGCCATGTAGGAATCGATGTAGGTACGAATACTACTGCTCCTAAGATTCTAATGGAGCGTTTGGGTATGGGATTGGATGACGCTGCGTTTGCTACCAGTCTATACTTCATTTTCCGTACGGCAGGTTGCTTCACAGGTTCTTTTATTTTGAGGAAGATGAATGCTAAATCGTTCTTTGCTATCAGTAGTTTTATGATGTTACTGGCAATGATTGGACTTTTTGCTTTCCATTCAAAAACATCTATTTATATTTGCATTGCGCTGATAGGTTACGGAAACTCGAATATCTTTTCGATTGTCTTCTCACAGGCGTTGCTGTATATGCCCGGCAAGAAGAATGAAGTTTCCGGTCTGATGATAATGGGACTTTTTGGTGGAACTGTTTTTCCGTTGGCAATGGGATTGGCAAGTGATGCCGTAGGACAAAGCGGTGCAGTAGCCGTGATGACTGTCGGAGTACTTTATTTGCTGTACTATACTTTGAAGATAAAAAAATAATAGTTTTCATAAATCATAAATCATAAATCATAAATCATATCATGAATAAAATCATCGTAGGAATGGGGGAAGCACTCTGGGATGTGCTGCCCGAAGGAAAGAAAATAGGTGGTGCGCCTGCCAATTTCGCTTATCATGTATCACAGTTTGGTTTTGATAGTCGTGTAGTGAGTGCAGTGGGACGTGATGTTGACGGACAAGAAATATTGGATGTTTTTGCCCAAAAGAAACTGACTTGTCAGATCGAGCAAGTGGATTATCCTACTGGTACGGTACAGGTAACTCTTGATGCTGTGGGGGTTCCCTGTTATGAGATTAAAGAGGGGGTAGCTTGGGATAATATTCCTTTTACGGATGATTTGAAGCGTCTGGCCCTTTCCACCCGTGCTGTTTGTTTCGGTTCGCTGGCTCAGCGCAGTCCCATGAGTCGTGCTACTATTCAACGTTTTCTGGACACCATGCCTGATGGAGAAGATCAGATCAAGATTTTCGATATCAATCTTCGTCAGGGATTCTATACGAAAGAAATACTCTGCGAATCTATGCGCCGCTGCAATATACTTAAAATAAATGATGAGGAACTGGTTACTATCAGTCGTATCTTCGGTTATCCGGGTATTGATTTACAGGATAAATGCTGGATACTTTTGGCTAAATATAATCTGAAGATGCTGATTCTGACTTGTGGAACCAATGGCAGTTATGTATTTACTCCGGGTGTAGTATCTTATCAGGATACACCGAAAGTTCCTGTTGCCGATACTGTGGGGGCAGGTGATTCTTTTACTGCTGCTTTTACATCTGCTATACTTAGTGGGAAACCTGTTACCGAAGCGCATAAACTGGCTGTGGAAGTCTCCGCCTATGTTTGTACACAGAGTGGGGCCATGCCGGAATTGCCGTTTGCTTTTAAGAGCAGGTTGGCCTGAGTTTCCGAAAGATTACAATTAGATGTTTTGCACTCTAATAGTGCAAAATATCTAATAAATTGCACTATTATGGTGCAATTTGTTTTTTATCTTTGCCCCAAATATTATTATGGAGAAACTTCAGATTACTTTTGATAAATTGTTGCGTGAAACCCATGTTGATTTTCATCGTTACATGTATTCCCGTATCAATTGGGATAACCGGATGATTGGACTGGTAGGTCCACGTGGCGTTGGAAAAACGACATTGGTCCTTCAATATATTAAAGAAAATCTGAACCGGAATGAAGCCTTATATGTGACTGCGGAAGATTTCTATAAGGTGTTGAGAAAGGATACGTTGTAAAAGATGATATTGAATCCGGTTACATGAATGTGATTCCATTGTGGCAGTTTGGGCTGAACTATTAAACTATCATCCGAATTTATCTTCAATGCTTTGCTGTTTCGCATTTTGGAAGTATATTTGTCATCGTTGCAGATTATTCCTGCATGAACGAACAGATAAAATTAAATTGCAATGAAGATTATCGGCAGTGAATGGAGATTAGGGCATTGGTTTGCGGTTGCGTCAGCTTCGGATGCCTATTATGTGAAGCTGGCTAACAAAATACATGATTATATACGCTTTGCCGGCCTTAATGACATACTAACAGAATTTGAACAGCACAATCTGGCAAAACTCATAACCTTTTATTTTGAAGATGTTATTTCTGATGTGGGGATATGGCGTGCTTTTGTTGCGGTCCATAAGGAAATGTACGGCAAATATCTGCCTTTCTATGACGTGGATGAGTCGCGATATTATGTGGATGAAATAAATCCGGAAGATATTTGTTTCCTCATCTGGATGGGCGTACAGCAATATCAGAAAGGTACTTTTATCAATCCTGAAAATCCGGGACTGATGCAATTGGCGGATAAGCTCTATACCCTGTTGGATAAAGAATTTGAGAATGCGCCCATCAATACAGAGTTGGTGGAAAAAATGTATAAGCCCGAATGGTTTGAAGACTTCTATCTGTTGAAAGACTGGTGCGCGCAGTTTTACAGAAGCGCCTATCTGTTGCAGGACGAACGTGAATGGGATCATCAAGATGAAGTGGACGAAGAATTCTCCAAAATGCTGGAAGATGATGACGTAAGGGATTATGCTGTAGTGTCTTATTTGGCAATTTGTTCTAAAATAGGTCCTTTGGCATTGACTGTGCCCGAATGGGCGCAGTATATACTGAAGAATAAGGGAATGGACCGGGAAGCGGAGTTGCTGGCCGGCATGAAATGTTTGCCCTATAATCTGTATTTATTGAGGGGATATGATGCGGATGTACTTATCGTGGAAAGTGTGGATGGAATTGTCTATACAATAGATCGTTCATCCATGGATTCTTTGCAGGATGACATTTTGGAGAAGCATAACGGATTGGTCGCTTCACTGGCTTTTTATGATAGCGGTAACTGGCAAGTCTGCGGTACAACCTCATGGATTGAGGATGCTGAAGATTTTTATAAGATGCGTGAGGAACAGGAAGAGAAGAAAGCGAGCGACCGGGAATTGTATGATAAATTGTTGCAAGTGACCGGAAACGATCCGTTGATTTACTTTGCAGGCCATGAAGATTTGATGCAATGGTTGGATAAGCATATTGGATTTGCTCCGGACTTTGTGGCGCCGGAAGGGATGAAAGATGAGGGGAATATTGCAGTCTTTATTCTTCCGGACGGGCAACTTTCTATTCTTCCCGATGGTGCTCTTTATATAAAGGATGAGCGTAATCCTTATTATAATCCGGATTGGGCGAAGAGGAAGGCCATCAGACTTCTTGTTGAACCGGAAATGGTATCAAAAGAAATGCTTCACTATCTGTTGGAACACCGAATGCTGCCTGATGCACAGATTAATTCGCTGCAAGGCCCTGAACGTGGGCGGCAATTAATTCAGGAGAATATTGATTTTGTGGTCCGTTTCAGCCGCAAATATAAATATTAAGGAGAGAAGGAATATCCTCTTCTCTGATACTTTGACCTAATGCAATGAAAATGAGAAGAATTTATTGGCTGTTGATATTTATACCGGTTTTTATTGGAGGACTGCTGGCTTCGTGTACCCATCGCGAAGCGCGTTTCCGTATCGGGGTGTCCCAGTGCAGCGATGATGAATGGCGACATCAGATGAACAATGAAATGTTGCGTGAGGCACTTTTCTATGACGGAGTGGAAATTGATATTCGTACGGTAAAAGATGATAATGCAGAACAGATAAAAGATATCCGTAATTTCATCAAAGAAGGAGTGGACTTGCTTGTAGTTGCACCCAACGAAGCCGCCCCCATTACCCCGGTGGTGGAAGAAGCATACGACCGCGGCATCCCCGTCATTGTTTTTGACCGCAAGATACTTTCTGATAAATATACCGCTTATATAGGTGCTGACAACTATGAGTTAGGAAAAGCAATAGGGAACTATGTTGCTAATATGCTTCATGGACAAGGAAACGTTGTGGAGATAGCCGGTTTGACAGGTTCTACCCCGGCCATGGACCGTCATCAGGGATTTGTTGCCGCCATATCTCCTTATCCCGGCATTCAGCTTCTGGCACGTGAAGATGCCGGCTGGCTGCGCTCTGAGGCTGGAGAGAAGATGGATACTCTTTTGGCGCGTTTTCCTGAAATAGATGTAGTGTATGCACAGAACGACCGAATGGCGGCAGGGGCTTATGATGTTGCTGAGCGGCAGGGTAGGGCAGAAGAAATGCGTTTTATCGGTACGGATGCTTTGCCCGGTGAAGGGTATGGCGTAGAACAAGTGCTGAATGGTCAACTGGATGCCACGTTTATTTATCCTACCGGCGGTGACCGCGTGATACAGATGGCGATGGATATCCTGAATAAGCGGGATTTCCCTCGTGAAACCATATTGAGTACTTCTGTTGTAGATGCTACCAATGCACAGATTATGCAGATGCAGACCTCGCATATTGCTACCCTTGATGAAAAAATAGAAACGATGAATGGAAAGATGAGTCAGTTCCTTGATCGTTACGCTACGCAGCAAGTCATATTATATGGCAGCTTATTGGTACTTTTATTGGTAATCGGTTTATTGGTTGCCGTTTATCTTTCTTTGCGTACCAAAAACCGCCTGAATCGTGAACTGTCCCGACAGAAGGAGAAGTTGGAAGAACAGAAGCAACAGTTAACGCAACAGAAGGAGCAGCTCATTCAGCAGAAAGAACAGTTGGAACAGCTTTCTCGCGAACTGGAAGAGGCCACCCATGCCAAACTGGTATTCTTCACGAATGTTTCTCACGATTTCCGCACTCCGTTGACATTGATAGCAGATCCTATCAACCAGCTTCTTGCCGATAAATCTCTTGGAGAGCATCCGCATCAGTTACTGGAACTGATGAAGAAGAATGCTAACATCCTTCTTCGTCTTGTTAATCAAATTCTTGATTTCCGTAAGGTAGAGAACGGGCGGATGGAACTTCATTTGGAACCATTCGATCTTTTAAGTAGTTTCCGCGGCTGGAATGATTCTTTCCGTATGGCGTTGTTGAAAAAGCATATCTCTTTCTCTTTTGAAGCTACACCTGATACCGATTTCCGCATGATGGCGGATAGTGAGAAGATGGAGCGTATCTATTTCAATTTGCTATCCAATGCTGTGAAATATACACCCGAAAATGGAAAAATAGTGGTTAAGCTGGAGGCGGAAACGGCTAATTACCATTTCTCTGTATTTAACTCAGGTAGCCATATTTCTCCCAAAGAGGTAGATGCTATCTTTGAACGCTTCTACCAGATAGACGGACATCAGGCCGGTACAGGTATCGGATTAGCGCTTGTCCGTGCCTTCGTAGAGATGCATGGCGGACAGATCACTGCCCATAGCAATGAAAAAGGAGCGACTTTTACCGTTCTTTTTCCGGCGCAGAGTGTTTCTCTGTATCATCCTACGGTTGTTACTCTTCCCACTGAGGAAGCGGAAGTCTCTGCTACATTGATAGAAACGGATTTGCCCTTGGATGAGGAAGACACGAAAACTGCAGATCGCCCGACAGTGTTGGTTATTGATGATAATGCCGATATTCGCAATTACGTAAAAACACTACTTGCTGAAGAATATCATGTGCTGGATGCATCGGAAGCTGCTACAGGGATTCGTCTCGCAATGAAATACGTTCCCGATGTGATTGTTTCCGACGTTATGATGCCTGGTATGGACGGGATAGAGTGTTGCCGGAGGTTGAAAACCGAATTGCAGACTTGTCACATTCCCGTGATTCTTCTTACAGCATGTTCACTTGACGAACAACGCATTCAGGGATATAATGGTGGTGCTGACTCTTATATATCCAAGCCTTTCAATTCTCAGTTGTTACTGTCCCGTATCCGGAATCTGATAGATTCCCGTCGACAGCTTCGTCAGTTCTTCGGTGATAATCAGACATTGGCGAAAGAGAATATCTGTGATATTGATAAAGATTTTGTCTCTCGTTTTAAATCTCTGGTAGAGGAGAAAATGAGAGATCCGGAACTGAATGTGGAAGATTTAGGCAAAGATATGGGACTGAGCCGCGTGCAACTCTACCGTAAACTGAAATCACTCACTAACTATGCTCCCAATGAATTGCTGCGCCAGGCACGCCTTAAAAAAGCAATTTCCCTGTTGGCTTCTTCAGAAATGACGGTTGCGGAAATTGCTTATGAAGTCGGTTTCTCTTCTCCGTCTTATTTCACAAAGTGTTATAAGGAACAATTCGGTGAAAGTCCGACGGATTTCTTAAAGAGAAAGAATTTATAGCTTTACAGGGGGGGAACAATAATAATTGCCTACTTTTGTAGTCTGAAACAGGAATAGACATTTTATGAAATACAATCTTTGTTGCATTGGATATATTACTTTGGATAAAGTAGTTACTCCGAAAAAGACAGTGCACATGCCGGGGGGAACATCTTTCTATTTTGCACATGCCATCAAACATCTGAGTACAGATGGATTCCAACTTGTCACAGCCCTGGCGGATAGCGAGATGTCGGTGGTGGATGATTTGAGGAAACAAAACATCGAAGTGAAAGTGCTTCCCAGTGCCCGTTCTATCTGCTTTGAGAATATCTATGGTGAGGATACCAACGAGCGGAAACAACGGGTGACAGCAAAAGCAGATCCTTTCACGGTTGAAAGTCTGCAGGATGTAAATGCCCACATTTACCACTTGGGTAGTCTGTTGGCGGATGATTTCTCGTTGGAGGTCATTAAATCTCTTGCGGGCAAAGGCCTGCTCTCTCTTGATGTGCAAGGCTACTTGCGTGAAGTGCAGGGGGAAGAAGTGCTGGCGGTGGATTGGACTGAAAAGGAGGAAGCTCTGAAGTATATCCATATCCTGAAAGCTAATGAACATGAGATGGAAATGCTTACGCAGTGCGCAGACCCTTATGATGCTGCACTCAAACTGGCTGCTTGGGGCGTGAAGGAAGTTTTATTGACTTTAGGAGATAAAGGCTCGCTTATTTACGTGGACAATCGTTTTTATGAAATTCCT
>ULXS01035274.1_pt1 | contig 25694 bp, 20 predicted proteins | sample 1961421 | NCBI WGS metagenome assembly ULXS01 (sample SAMEA4835842, study PRJEB28245) | human gut metagenome | biome: gut microbiome; material: fecal sample | place: Denmark | collected 2008
TTAGTAGAAGAATTTAAAGGTATGGATGCAGATATGGTTGCTTCGCTGATCGAGGGCGAACCGTATATCAGTCAGGTTCCGGTAGAACCCGGACTAACGAACAAAGAAATGGTAGATGCCGGAACCGGTGAACGGATTGTCGGGCTGAACACAGAAAGTTCCGAGATCGATGAGGGCAAGGTGTGTTTTGACATCATTTTCTATGTGCGGATGAGGGATGGACTGGCAAAAATGATCATCAATCTGGAAGCGTCGCAGACAATGACGGCAGAACAAAAATTGAAGCTTATGAAACAGGAGTATGATATACCGGTAGAGAGACGCGGTATAAGAGATGGGGTGAAGATCATGTGCAATCTGAGTGAAGGCGTAGAGGAAATGGGATATGCAAAGGGCGAAGCCGCTGGAATAGCGATAGGCGAAGCACGAGGCAAGGCTGTTGGAAGGTCGGAAGAAAGAGCTGGTATTATCCTGAAAATGCATAAGAAAGGCTATTCCTTGGAGCAGATCATGGATGTAACCGAAATGAGTGAAGCTGAAATCAAGGCAATCATAGGATAAGAACATAAGCAGAACAGATAACATGTATATTTTAGTAGAAGTCCGGATATGGCAGAATTGCTGTATCCGGATTTTTGCTATATAGGAAAGTTCGTTCTATAAAGTAAAAAGCACTCTCACTAAGGCTGGCTGCTTCATTTTCTTCCTTGCATTTAGACATAAAACGTGGCATTATCATAGTTGAGTTTTAAGGAGGATAAGAAAATGCAGTTATCAGATTTTTACTATGATCTGCCTCAGGAGTTGATCGCACAGGACCCACTCTTAAAGCGTGATAATTCAAGATTAATGGTTTTAGACAGAGAAGAAGGAACCATCGAACATAAACATTTTTATGATGTAATATCATATCTGAAAGAAGGCGACTGTCTGGTTATTAATGATACAAAGGTGATTCCTGCCAGACTGATCGGTGAGAAAGAAGGAACAGGAGCAGCTATCGAGGTGCTGTTATTGAAGCGTTTGGATGATTGTACATGGGAGACGCTTGTAAAGCCGGGAAAGAAAGCCAGAGTCGGCGCAAGGATCATCTTTGGTGGCGGCAAACTGGTTGGTGAAGTCATCGATATTGTGGAAGAAGGAAACCGTATCGTTCGGTTTGAATATGAGGGAATCTTTGAGGAGATTTTGGATGAACTTGGACAAATGCCGCTTCCGCCATATATCACACATAAACTGGAAGATAAGAACCGTTATCAGACGGTCTATGCAGAGCATGAAGGTTCTGCGGCAGCACCGACAGCCGGACTTCATTTTACAAAGGAGCTTTTAGAGGAGATCAAGGCAAAAGGCATCAAGATTGCACATGTAACCCTTCATGTCGGACTTGGAACATTCCGTCCGGTAAAAGAGGACAACATTCTGGATCATCATATGCATTCAGAATTCTATGTGATCGATGAGAAAGCAGCAGAGACAATAAATGAGACAAAGAAAAATGGCGGTCGTATCATTGCAGTAGGAACGACCAGTACGAGAACATTGGAAACAGTAGCTGATGAAAACGGTATGCTTCGGGCTTGCAGCGGCTGGACAGATATCTTCATCTATCCGGGTTATAAGTTCAAAGCCATCGATGGATTGATCACGAACTTTCATCTGCCGGAATCCACGTTGCTGATGTTGGTATCAGCCCTTTACAGCCGCGAGAAGATTCTCGAAGCCTATAAGGTAGCCGTGGAAGAACGCTATCGTTTCTTCTCCTTCGGCGATGCCATGTTGATTCTGTAAAATACCTTGCGCTCATCTGATTGATATTTAGTTATAACCTGAGCTGCACATAAATACTACTGCCGGGATGGTTATATACAAAGACAAGTGTATTTTCTATTCGGTTCGCACGCTGATTTGTCAGCAGTCGCCCAAACTCACCCTTACGGGTTCAGACATGGGCTTGATGCTGACAGCTAGTGCAAAACTCATAACGAAAATACAACTAATGTCTTGTGTATATAACAACCCGGCAATATTTTTATGCACAGCTTCAGGTCAAAATTAATTCGCCAATCAGATGAGCCACAAGGTATTTTACAGAACTTCTGTATTGCAGCGATTTGAAACTGTCGGACGCTGGGATGAGTTATATCGAGATATTATATAAGGAAATTACAATAAAAATCCTGCTGCCCTGCTATGTACAAAAGACATAAGCGAAGTTTTCGTTATGAGGTTTGCACGAATTGTCAGCACCAAGCCCATGTTTGAACCCGTAAGGGTGAGTTTGGGCGACTGCTGACTAATAAATGTGCGAACCGAATAGAAAACTTGCTTGTCTTTTGACATAGCAGGGCAGCAGGATTTTTTTGTAATTCCCTATCAGAAATGTTGATACATTCATCCCAGCGTCCGAGGATTATTTATCTCAGCCCGGCGAGATCCTGATAGAAGGTCGGGTAGGAGATATTTACGCAGTCGCTGCCAAGGATCTCTGTGTCGCCGTCGGCGTTAAGTCCGGCAATGGCAAAGCTCATGGCGATCCGGTGATCGAGATGGCTGTCGATGACAGCGCCGTGAAGCGGCTTGCCGCCATGGATGATCATGCCATCATCGGTAGCAGTAATATCTGCGCCCATAGCGGAAAGATTTCTCACCATAACATCGATCCGGTTTGATTCCTTCACCTTCAGTTCCTGTGCATCTTTGATAACGGTCTGGCCTTTTGCGAAGCATGCCATGATGGCAATGATCGGAATCTCGTCGATCAACTTCGGAATCAGAGAGCCTTGGATCACACAACCTTTTAAATCTGATGTTTGTACAGTGATATCGGCAGAAGGTTCACCAGGCTGATCCAGCCGGTCGTAGGTGATCGTACCTCCCATCATTTTTACAACCTCTAATATTCCGTCGCGGGTATTGTTGATACCCACATTCTTGATCGTGATACAGGAATCCGGTGTGATAAGTCCGGCTGCGATAAAGTAAGCCGCCGAGGAGATGTCTCCCGGGATCATGATCTTCTGACCGTATAATTTATCCGCAGGTTTTACAGTTGCGGTTGTGCCGGAGGTCTTGATATCGACACCGAAAGCATCAAACATCAGCTCCGTATGATTTCTGGATACATATGGTTCGGTTACACTGGTTTCGCCGTCGGCATACAGTCCGGCAAGAAGAATACAAGATTTGACTTGTGCCGAAGCAACCGGTGAATCGTAGTGGATGCCATGTAATGGCTTTCCGGTGATCAGAAGCGGCGCACAGTCGTTTCCGTTTTCGCTCACGATATCAGCGCCCATCAGAGAGAGCGGGGTCATGATCCGTTTCATTGGGCGGCGGCAGATCGATGCATCACCGATCACGCGGCTCTTGAAATTCTGTGCCGCAAGAATTCCGGACATCAGTCTGGTAGTTGTTCCGCTGTTACCGACATCGAGTGTTTCTTTCGGAGCCTGCAAACCATGAAGCCCTTTACCGTGAATGATAACGGTATCCCCATTGTGGTCGATCGTTACACCCATTTCGCGGAAACAGTTCATAGAAGAAATGCAGTCTGCACCGTTTAAGAATCCATGTACTTCGGTTATACCATCTGCCAGTGATCCAAGCATGATCGAACGGTGGGAGATGGATTTATCTCCGGGGATCGTAAGGGTTCCTTTTAATCCTGTTCTTCTGGAAAATATCATAATGTATTACCTGTCTGGACGCTATATCGTCCATTTCCTTTTTATGTAGTCTCATCTGTTATATAAACGGTATCCGGCATCTGCAAGAAGGTCAAATGCTTTCCGGCATGCATCCGTATCGTAGAAGGATAAACGTAGAACGCCTTCCTCGTCTTCACGATTATGGGAGATACCGAAGTTCTTCAGATTGATGCCTGCATCAGCGAGCAGTACCGTAACCTTTGCCAGAGCGCCCGGTTCATCCGGGATATCGACAAAGAGTTCATACTGCATACGGATAACACCGCTTGTATTGTTCGGGATTGAATCCCGATATTCTCTGGATGACTCAAAGAAAGCATTGATGTCTTTTGCGTCATTTCTTTCAATATCATAAATCATTTTATTTAGAAGCTCAATATATTCCTTCAATCCATTCACGATGTTCTTCGGATTGCTGAGTAGAATGTGCTCCCAGACTACCGGGTTTGAGGATGCGATTCGTGTGATATCTTTAAAACCTCCGGCTGCCAGAGATTTAAAGATTCCGTCCGGGGAATCGGCATGCCGTACCAGATTGACCAGAGATGCGGCGATCACATGCGGTACATGACTGATATAGGAAGTGATCTTATCGTGTTCATCCGGGGAATATCGGATCGGGATAGCACCCAGGTCACCGATAAATGTCATGAATTCCTCCACGCGGTCTGTCGGAGCGTCCGGAGATGGGGTGATGAAATAATAAGCATTCTCGATCAGACGGTCGGTTGCTGCATCGTAGCCGGAGCGCTCGGATCCGACCATTGGATGACCGCCGATAAAATGAGAACCAAGTCCCAGTTCCTTAACAGCATCGTAGATGTCGGATTTGACACTGCCGACATCAGACAGGATACAGGAATCAGAGATCAGTGGTTTTAAAGTTTTCAGATATTCTATATTATAATGAACCGGCGCACACAGAAAGACATAATCACAGTCTGCGATGTCGCTGATATTTGTTGTATAATGATCTAAGGTGCCATCCGCCTGCGCTTCTTTTAAGGTTACAGTGTTGACATCATAGCCGATGATCGTATAGTTTGGGAAAATACGGTGAATAGATTTTGCCACCGATCCACCGATCAGCCCAAGACCGATAAAACCAATTTTAAATGCATTCATAGCTGTTTCTCCTTTTTGAGGTTTAACGCGTTAAAGCGTGTAACAACATTATATACACATAAAATCAAAATAGCAAGAAAAACTAAAAAGGTGTACAATAGAAAACAAAGTAAAAAGACAGGAGAACAGAGCATATGGAAGAAAGAAAAACAGAAGTTGATCTCATATCAGAAAAGCCGGAACAGACAGGCTTGTTAAAATATATGTTAGAAAAAGGAATCACCCAATTCCATGTTGTAAAGCACGTAGAGGAATATCTGAAAGAACACGGATTTTCCGAGCTTAAGTTAAAGGACAAATGGCAGCTTCAGGCAGGAGCAGATTATTATGTCAGACCATACAGTTCTGTTATGATCGCATTTCATCTGCCGAAGCAGCTGCAGCATATCCGGATAGCAACCAGTCATACGGATTTTCCAATGCTGAAGTTAAAGCCGTCAGCCGATATGGAAAAAGGCGGTTATCATATGTTGAATATAGAGACATATGGCGGATTGTTAATGAAGACATGGTTTGACCGCCCACTGGGACTTGCCGGCAAGGTAGTGGTAAAAGGCAGCGATGCATTTCATCCGGAGGTACGATTATATGATTCCGAGAAGCCGGTTGCGATCATACCGAGTCTTGCGCCACATCTGAAACGTGGAGACGCAGAGACAAAATTAGATCCGCAGAAAGAACTGATCCCGGTATTTGGGCTTTGGAAGAAGGATGAACCGCATAGCTTTTTAGATGAGGTTGCAGAAAAGCTTCAGATCGATAAGGCGGACATATTAGACTATGATCTGTATTTATATAATTGCGATTCCTGCCAAATGATCGGAGACAGTGGCGTATTTACATCACCGAGAATTGATAATGTATCTTCCGTTAGTGCGATTTTGGAATCTTTGGTGCAAACCGGAAACAAGTGGAAAGAAGAAAAAGGTAAGGGAACAGAAGCTGCATTGGCAGATGAAAAAATATCGGAAGCAGATGGATCTGATATGAATCTCGACATCGGAGTATTCTTCGATAACGAGGAGATCGGAAGTTTGTCCAAACAGGGAGCAGATTCCGGACTGCTTCGGATGATAACGGAACGTATCTTAAAAGACAGCGGAGAGAGCCGTACCATACAGGAGCTGCTTCCGGAGATATTTTTGATCTCTCTTGATGTGGCACATGGAACACATCCGAATTATCAGGAGAAATCCGATCCGGTCAACCGGGTACTGCTTGGAAATGGGGTTGTCTTAAAGAGCAGCGCGTCTCAGCGATATGTGACAGACAGCGAGGCTGCTGCAGTGATTCAGGTGCTCTGTGAGGATGAAGGGATTCCGTTTCAGCGTACGGTCAATAAGACAGGAATGCCGGGTGGAACCACGCTGGGTCCGATCGTTTCATCCTATCTTCCGGTAAAGGCAGTCGATATGGGAATGCCGGTACTCGCTATGCATTCAGCATGTGAAATGGCACATTTGTCAGACTATGAGTCAATGAAACGGCTGCTTATCGCTTTTTGGTTGAAATAGAGCCATATTTATGCGATAATAGGCATTAGGTATATAGAAATATAGACGGAGGTTACTTATGAAGAAGGTTTACAGAACAATACTTATATGTATGATGATCATTCTTTCAGCATTTGTACTTGCAGCCTGTGGGAAAAAGGATGCAGGAAAAAAGACGACCACCGAGAGTTCAACAGAAGCTTCTGAAGATGTAGCATCCACAGAGGATACAACAGAAGCGACGACGGAAGCACAGGTGGATGAAGAAGGATTCACGATCGTAAATGACAAGGTGACGACGACTGATTATGTAAATGTCAGAACAGCACCATCGACAGACGGAGATCCTGCGATGCAGCTTGCAGATGGGGTAGAGCTTGACCGGATCGGTTATAACGATGAGTGGAGCAAGGTATCGATCAAGGGTGAGACCTATTATGTTTATTCGGAATTTGTAAAGGCAGAAGGAGCAGCATCCAGTGGTGATGACAGCAGTACAGAAGAATCAACACAGGAGACAAGCAATGTTGGCGAAGGCAAGCTGATCTGTATTGATGCAGGTCATCAGGCAACGCCGAATACGGATACAGAGCCGGTAGGTCCCGGTGCGGAAGATAAGAAAGCGAAAGTCTCAGCCGGTAATACAGGTGTTACAACCGGTACAGAGGAATATGAACTGAATCTTGAGGTAGCGTTAAAGCTTCAGAGTGCATTAGAGGCAAGAGGCTATACTGTGAAGATGATCCGTACATCCAATGATGTCGATATCAGTAACGCTGCAAGAGCAGAACTTGCAAACAGTGATAAGGCAGATGCATTTATAAGAATCCATGCAAATGGTTCTACAGATACAAATGCGAGCGGTGTTATGACAGTATGCCAGACTAAGGATAATCCATACAATGCAGATATCTATGATTCCTGTAAACGGTTGTCTGCCGATGTATTAAGCGGAATGGCAGCAGCAACAGGGGCAAACAGCGAAGGTGTCTGGGAGACAGATTCCATGAGCGGAATTAACTGGTGTAAGGTTCCGGTTACGATCGTTGAGATTGGTTATATGACAAATTCAGAAGAAGACCAGAAGCTTGTAACATCAGATTATCAGAATCTGCTTGCAAAAGGAATTGCAGATGGTATAGATGCATATTTTGCAGGTGAGTGATCTGTAACAGATAATGAGATGATTTTTCGAAGACATTGAGTGAGTTATACTTGCGATATATGTAAGAAGATACAAAAGATATTTATAAAAATACAGGAGGACAAGACATGGAAGCATTAGAATGTATTAAGACAAGAAGATCGGTAAGAAAATTCAAAGAGGATATCATTCCGGATGAAGTGATCCGTGAGTTAGTAGAACTCGCATCCTATTCACCATCCTGGAAGAATACACAGACAATTCGTTACATCAGTGTTTCTGATCCGGAGAAGATCAAGAAGATCGCAGAAGAGGGTGTAATGGGATTCGCATTAAATGAGAAGACAGTTTCCAGAGCACATCAGTTGATGGTTGTAACACAGAAGAACGGTATCTGTGGATATGAGAGGGATGGAAGCTTCAGTACAAGCAAGGGTGCCGGGTGGGAGATGTTCGATGCCGGTATCGCAGCCCAGACATTCTGTCTTGCAGCACATGAGAAGGGAATCGGAACGGTTATCCTTGGAGTATTTGATGATAAGAAAGTTGGAGAGATCGTAGGTGTGCCGGAAGGACAGACAGTTGCCACTGTTATCGCAATGGGATATCCGGTATTTGCACCGGAGATGCCGCCAAGAAAATCAGTTGACGATCTATTAACGATCCAATAAGAACTGTTTTATCCATTGTGTAATGAATATTGACAGAGGGCGGATTTTGAAGAATCGAAGGTCTGACAGAACAGCCCACAAAATGAATGATGTCTCGAAAGAGAAAAAATATACTGCACTTTAGTATAGATGATATGGTCTGCTAAGGTGCAGTTTTGTTGTAGAAGGTGATTTTTTCATGGTTTTGACAAAAGCAGATACATTAGATTATTTGAAGAACAGAATAGCAAAATCGAGAATTGAAGACCTTATGATCGTAACCGGAAAAATATTTGAGGAAAACCGGAAACAGATCCTTGCAGATATTCAGTCGCAATTTAAAGGACAGACGATCGTTGTTCGAAGCTCCTGTTCCAATGAAGATTCCTCCGAGACATCAAATGCGGGTCATTATGACAGTATATTGGATGTCGACGCTGATGATCGCAATGCAGTATGTCATGCGGTTGAGACAGTATTTGATTCTTATAAAAAAGATCTGCCAGATATCAGGAATGAACAGGTGTTGATCCAGACGCAGACGAAATCTATCATCAGCAGCGGAGTTATCTTCTCCAGAGAGATCAAATCAGGAAGATTGTATTATGCAATCTCATATGATGAAGATTCGACCGATGCGGTAACCAGTGGAAGCGGAGGAAAGACGGTCTATATTGCAAGGACAGCAGAGAGTTCATCTCTCCCGGAGCGCTGGGGTGTTCTGATCACAGCCATGAGGGAATTAGAAGACATCTTTCCGGAGTATCCACTCGATGTGGAATTTGCAGTTGGAGCAGATCTGACGGTTACGATCTTTCAGGTGCGTCCGCTTGCGGCCTGTATTAAGAAACTGGAAAAGCCGTCTGACTACAAAGAAGACAGAGCAAAGAATGATCGTATATTTGGAGAATTGATAAACAAGACAAAACAGCAGTATCAAAAACTCAGTGATCTGTTGTATGAGAAACAGGCAATTTTATCCGATATGGCATTCTGGAATCCGGCTGAGATCATAGGAGTGAATCCGCATCCACTTGATTTCTCCCTTTACAGAGAGATCATAACGAAGGCTGCCTGGAATCAGGGACTTACCACGATCGGATATCGTGTGGTAGACGGAGATCTGATGTACAAGGTCGGAAATAAACCATATATATCATTGCGGAAGTCATTTCTGTGTCTGATGCCTGCGGATTTAGATGAGGACATGGTGAAAAAACTTTTGGCATTTTATGACCAGAAGATATTATCGGATATAACGGCACATGATAAAATAGAATTTGAAATCGTATTTTCCAATTATGATTTTACAACGGAGGATCGGTTGCAGGAATTATTAGAATATGAATTCACGAAAGGCGAGATTCAGGATTTGTCAAATAGCCTGTTTCGTCTGACGGATCGTGCAATCTGTAATTTCAGGCAGAACCGGATGCAGGATATCCGTTCCTTAAACGGACTGAAGGTGCATCGGGAAAATATCAGGAATAACTGGCTGATGGCAGCAAAGGATGTGAATACTTCCATCCGTTATTTTATAGAATTGATCGAGAGTATCAAACAGTACGGAACGCCGAAATTTGCAAGACAGGCAAGACTTGCATTTATCTCAAAGGCTCTTTGCAGGTCGCTTAGTGCAAAGGGATATTTTACGAGCCGTGAGATTGATGACTTTATGATGTCAATCTACACAGTAGCATCGGAGTACGATTCGGATTTTCAGGATTTTGCAGAAGGGCGGATTACCAGAGCTGCATTTGATGAGAAATACGGGCATCTTCGTTCCGGCACTTACGATATCACCTGTGAGACATATGAGGAACGGGATTTTGACAGCTCCAAGGCAAGCGAGACAGCAAAGAAGCAGAGACAGAGAATTGAGCGGTTAAAGCATACGCCATTAGATCCGGAGAAGGTAGAACAGGCACTTTCCGATATCGGCTTTGGTGTTGATGCAAAGAAATTTGTGGAATTCTTAAAGGATTCCATGGAAGAACGGGAATATTTTAAATTTGAATTTACGAAATCCTTAAGTCTGGCGATCGATATTCTGATCAATATTGGAGAAATGTTGAATTTTTCAAAAGAAGATATGGCATATCTCACAGTAGATGATATAATTGCAGTGTATCATAAACCAGAAACGGAGATCCGAAGGATATGGGAACAGGTGATCGCAGAGAACCGTAGGGCATATACAGATGCTTCCGATATGATTCTGCCGGATGTGATCTGCAATAAGCAGCAGTTAGAATATATCGAGATGGTAGAGGCTAGACCGAATTTCATCACTTCGGAGATCGTTGCCGGAGCAGTTGTCGTATTGGAGGATGAGGAATCAAAGCGCGAGGATGCCGGAGCGGTTGATGTTGCAGATAAGATCGTAGTGATCCCGAAAGCAGATCCCGGATATGACTGGATATTTGCAAAAGGAATCCGGGCCTTTATTACGAAGTATGGTGGTGTCGCATCGCATATGGCAATCCGATGTGCGGAATTCAATATTCCGGCGGCTATTGGATGTGGCGACGTTATTTATAATTATGTAACAGGACTTGACAAACTGACACTTGATTGTAAAAATGGAAAGATACTGAAGGAGGAATAGGCGTATGCTTCACGCACTGATAACACAACGCGAAGGTCAGAATATGTATGGAAAATCCACGGATGTTCTGGAAGCTGCCTATACGGAATTTTATGAAAGCATGGGAATAAGACTTCATCCGGTGTCAAATTTCACCAGAGATTTTGAAGCCTTATTTGAAGATCCGATTGACGTACTGATCGTAACGGGTGGCGGTACGCTTCACCCGAAATATTATGTAGAACCGCATAAGGCAGAGCTGCAACCACATCGGGATGTGATGGAGGAACGGCTCATTATGTACTGTGTGGAGAATGAGATACCGATCATTGGAGTATGCAGGGGCATGCAGCATCTGAATGCATTATTTGGAGGAAAGATATCTTATTCTGCACCGTTTGTAGTGCCAAGACCGCGAGGTGTTGACCATATGGCAAAAATCTGTAATTCGGATCGATATATAAAGATAAATAATTTTCACAGTGATTGTGTATATCTGGAAAACCTTTCAACAATGTTTTATCCGTTGGTTGTAGATGAAGAAAATGGATCGGTTGAGGCATTTGTGTCACCAACCATGAGTATTCTTGCATTTCAGTGGCATCCGGAGCGGTATTTTGAAAGTGAAGAAGGAAGGCTTTTCAGCAGACATCTGATCCAGGATTTTTTAGGTATTCCAAGAGATGATAAGAAACCGGATCTATAAATAAAATCCTATAAAGCCATAGTTGGAGGAAGTAATAGACATGGAAAAAGGAAAAGCAAAACAACTGCTTGATAAGATGCAGGTATTGATCGAGGACGGACAGAATGTTCCATTTGCAGCAGGGAAGGTTCTTGTAAATAAAGAAGAAATGCTGGAAATGATAGAAGATCTGAAAAAGACGATAGATATAGAATTAAAAGCGTATCATGAGATTACGGATAAGCGTGGCAAGATCATAAAGGATGCGAATAAAGAAGCCGAGGACATCATCGTAGAGGCAGAAGAATCCGCAAGCCGGATTCGTATGAGCAAGCCGAATCCACTCTATGTCCAGAGACAGGTAAAGGATCTGAATAAGAAAGATAAGATGGCACTTCGGACAGCAAATGAGATCTATGCGGCATCAATCATTTATACGAATGAGATGCTTATGGAGATCAATGAATCGGTACGACAGGCATATAATATGATCAGTGAGGAAACCGATCGTGTATTGGATTCTCTCAGACAGAAATCTGATGTCATCGAGCAGAATAAGCGTGAGCTGATGGATGGACTGCTGGATATGAAGAAGCAGGAACGTTATGCCGATATCTTAGAGATCAGCCAGCTTCTTGCAAATGAATTGTATTACGAGAAGAACCGGTTTGAGGAAGAAGAACAGAAGAAGCAGGCAGAAGAAAATGAGATGGTTCAGTGGGAATTTGACTTTGAAGATAAGAAGGAAGATCCGATCAAGGTAAAACCATCCAGACAGCCGGTGAAGCTTCATGATGATATTCTACACGATGAGGTTGTGGATTCAGCATTTGAGATTGCAGATGAATTAAAGGAAGAAAAGAAAAAGTCATTATTTGAGGATCGGACACCTGTGCCGTTAGAGGAATCAATTACGGATGCAGGGGTTGCGGGAAAGGCAGCAGAAGGGGCTCCTAAGAAGATTCCGGAGTTCAGGATCGGTGGAAACATCCATAAGAACCTTGACAATGAACTTTAAAACCGCTTAAGAACAGAAGCGTGATACTTTACATTTAATTCATGATTCAAGCGTTGCGAAGCGTACGCCTGTTATGATATTATGAGTTTGTGAGCACGAAAAACAAGAAACCATAAAGTGTAAATATATATAGGAGGTAATTATTTATGGGGATTTTAAAAAGATTCAAAGACATTATGTCAGCAAACATCAACGCTATGCTTGATAAGGCAGAGGATCCGGAGAAGATGATCGACCAGTATCTCAGAGACTTACAGGAAGATCTTAGAAACGTAAAATCAGAGACAGCAACCGTTATGGCAGATGAGACCAGATGCAAACGTGCATTGGATGACTGTGATGCAGATATTGCCAAGATGCAGAGCTATGCAGAGAAGGCACTTCTTGCAGGAAACGAAGCAGATGCCATGAAGTTCTTAGAGAAGAAGAATCAGTTATCGACCAAGAGAACTTCTTTACAGCAGTCTTATGATATGGCAGCAGGAAATGCAGCTAAGATGAAAGAGATGCATGATAAGCTGACAAAGGATATCATGGATCTGAATGCAAGAAAAGATGCGATCAAGGCTAAGGTTCAGGTTGCAAAGACTCAGGAGAAGATGAATAAGATGATGGGAAGCGTAACGGATACAGCCGGAACGATCTCAGCATTTGACAGAATGGAAGCAAAGGCTGATGCAATGCTTGACAAGGCAAATGCAATGGCAGAATTAAATGCCAGCGGCAAGGATGAGACAGATGATCTGATGAGTAAATACGATGCAGAACCATCATCGGCAGTTTCAGATGAACTTGCAGCATTAAAGGCAAAGATGGGACTTTCATAGGAGGAAACAGATGGGATTATTTTCAAATCAGTTTGCCAATGTAGTTGAGTGGGAAGAATACAGAGATGACCTGCTCTTCTGGAAATGGACAAATCGAGAGATAAAGAAAGATTCCAGACTTATCATTAAACCGGGACAGGATGCGATCTTCCTGTATAACGGTGCGGTAGAAGGTATCTTCACAGAATCAGGAAGTTATACGATTGATTCGGATATCATTCCATTCCTTTCTACATTAAAGGGATTTAAGTTTGGTTTCAACTCAGGACTTCGGGCAGAGGTTCTGTTCATCAATACGAAAGAGTTTACCTGTAACTGGGGAACCAGTTCCCCGATCCGTTTACAGGCACCGGGACTTCCGGGCGGACTTCCTGTACGATCAAATGGTAAATTCTCATTCAAGATCGATGATTACAATGTATTGATCGAGAGAATCGCCGGAGTAAAGGCAATCTTTACAGTGGATGATGTCAGGGATCGTATTAAGGGAATCTTAGATGGACTGTTGATCAAATGGATTACAAAGACCGGCGGTGATGTATTCAATCTGATGGCAAATGCCACCGATATTGCAAAGGGTATTTTAGAAGATCTGGATATGGAACTGATCAAGATCGGTCTGACCATGACAGATTTCAGAATCAGCGAATTTACATATCCTGAGAATATATCAAAACGTGCAGATCAGGCTGCTGAGTATACGATGCTTGGTGATATGGGCCGGTTCCAGCAGGTGAAGATGGTAGATGCACTTGCAAATTCCAATGGAAAAGGCGGAACCAATATGGCAGATGTTGCCAGTGGTATGATGGGAATGCAGATGGGTATGATGATGGCAAATCAGATGACTGGTAATCTGCAGAACAACATGAACGGACAGATGAATCAGCAGGCAGCTCCGACCGGAAACGGTACGGCTCCTAAGTTCTGCCCGAACTGCGGAACCCCTACAAATGGAGCAAAGTTCTGTGGTAACTGTGGAACAAAGCTGATATAAAGGAGTACAAAAGCGATGGCTGGATTAAATGACATGCAGGATTTGGCATGCAGACATGTCGATGGACCGCTTCTGATACTGGCAGGTGCCGGATCGGGAAAGACCAGAGTGATCACCCACCGGGTAGCGTATCTGATGGATGAGATCGGAGTGAATCCATATAATATCCTTGCGATAACATTTACAAATAAAGCCGCAGCCGAAATGAGAGACAGAGTAAATAACATTGTTGGAGAGGGTGCTGAACGAGTATGGGTCAGCACCTTTCATTCGTTATGTGTACGGATTCTGCGACGATTTTCAGACAGGCTCGGTTATGCAACAAATTTTAATATCTATGATTCGGATGACCAGAAATCTGCGGTTAAGAACATTCTGAAGGAACTGAAGATCGATCCAAAGAAGTATCCGGAGAAGATGTTCATGGCAGAGATATCAAATGCAAAGGAACGGTATATTTCACCGGATCAGTATGCGAAGATGAATGCGACAGATTTTGTGAAGACACAGACGGCAACCGTATATTCCGAGTATATGAAGCGACTCCGTAAATTCAATGCATTTGACTTTGATGATCTGATCTATAAGGTGGTTGAGTTGTTTGAACATAACCCGGATGTACTGGAATTATATCAGGACAGATTCCGTTATATCATGGTGGACGAGTATCAGGATACGAACCACATACAGTTTCTGATGGTAAAGCAGCTTGCATCCAAATATAGAAACCTTTGCGTCGTTGGCGATGATGACCAGTCAATCTACAAATTCCGTGGTGCGAATATTACGAACATCCTGAATTTTGAAAAGGAATATCCGGATGCAAAGGTTGTGAAGCTGGAACAGAATTATCGTTCCTGTGGGAATATTCTGGCGGCTGCAAATGCGGTGATCAAGCATAACGAAGGAAGAAAGGATAAAGCCCTCTGGACAGATCAGGGAGATGGCGAGAAGCTTGTATTTAATCAGAGTGAGGATGAATACATGGAGGCTGATCGCGTCGTAAATGAGATCATCCGTCTGACAGCGAACGGTGCACAGTATAAAGACATTGCTTTGCTATATCGTACGAATGCACAGTCTCGTATCCTTGGTGAGAAGCTGGTTATGCGAGGAATCCCGCATCGGGTCTACGGTGGTCAGAATTTCTATGAACGAAAAGAAATTAAAGATGTAATGGCATATCTGAAGGTTGTAAATAACTCTACGGATGATACCTATCTTAGACGAATCATCAATGTACCAAAGCGTGGAATCGGTGATGCTACCGTTGATAAGGTGGCAGCATTTGCTGCTGCAAATGATATGACACTGATGGAAGCCATGCAGATCATAGAGCAGATTCCGGGATTACAGCGTTCGGTTGCAAAAATTTCCGGCTTTGTGGAATTGATCGACGGATTCCGGGAGATAATAGAGGAGCAGGAACCACTCAGTACATTATTTGACCGTATTCTGGAGGATACCGGATATGAAGATGAACTGATCGCGGAGCACACGGATGAATCGATGGCGAGACTTGAGAATATCGATGAGTTAAGAAACCGTGTGGTTCAGTTTGAAACCGATTATGAGGAAGCGACACTGGCAGATTTTCTGGAGGATATCGCGCTGGTTTCGGAGACCGATAAAATGTCTGATGATGATAATATGGTCAAATTAATGACGATCCATGGTTCAAAGGGACTGGAGTTTCCATATGTATTCTTATGTGGTATGGAAGAGCGAATCTTCCCAAGTGCGATGGCGATCAATTCGGATGATGAAGATGCGCTGGAAGAAGAACGCAGACTTTGCTATGTAGGAATTACAAGAGCGATGAAGAAGCTATATCTGTCCTGTGCAAGAAACCGTATGCTGCATGGAAGTAGAAACTGCAATGACATCTCCAGATTTATTAAAGAGATTCCGCCGCTGCTGTTCCAGGATTCCGGTGATATTACAAGGCATGTAAAACGGATGGAAGAACGGCAGTTTGCAGACACCGGATATACCGGAAATAGGTATGGTAGCAGCGGGCAGTCTGGATATGGAAAAGGCTCATATCATGGAAGATCGTCGCAGACGGGTTCCGGATATTCTTCATCGAATCCATACAGCAGTTACAGTAAGGCAAAGAAAGAGCCAATCAGTATAACACCATCGACCAAACCATCATTTGGCAAAGAATTTACCGTGAACCGGGAGCTGGTTCTTGACTATGGAGAAGGTGACCGGGTGCGTCATATGAAATTTGGAAACGGTACTGTAACGCAGCTTGTAAAGGGCGGCAGAGATTATGAAGTGACAGTAGACTTTGATCGTGGCGGTACAAGAAAAATGTTTGCTTCCTTTGCAAAATTAAAGCGCCTGGAAGAATAAAGAAATTATAATAATTCCAAGATAATATAGAAATAGAAAAAAGAGTATGCTATAATGACGGCATACAGAAACTAAATGAAAGGGTGGTAGTTTACAATGAAAAATAATGATGTAATCTTAGTAAAAAGTGAACCAACAGAAGAAAAGGCAAAAGGTGTTGTATTTGTAATCCTTGCAATCATCGGTGCTGTAGCAGCAATCGCAGGTATCGCATATGCAGTATATTCATACCTGACACCTGATTTTCTTGATGATTTTGATGATGATTTTGACGATGATTTTGATGATGACTTCTTTGATGATGACGATGACGACGAGGAAGAGACTCCGGCAGAGCAGCCTGCAGAGACAGCAGAAGCACCGGCAGCAGAGCCTGTAGCAGACGCTGAGTAAGATCACTCAGACAGAATCAACAAAAATTAACGAATTAAAAAGAACCATTTGAATTAGTATTTAAAATCTGATTCAGACGGTTCTTTTTTGTTAGGCATTAAATGTTTACAGCGAGAAATTTTGTGTAGTGAAAAAATGTAGTCACAGCATAGATTAGGATATCAATGTTTAAATCAAAAATGAGAAGTGGGATTTGGCATTGGAGTATATGTACTTTATGAAGCAAGCCATTTCCGGATATTGGTGTTTGGATAAAAATGAAAGACAGCATTACTTATTATTCCGTAAGACGTTCGCACTCTATTTTAACGCAACGGTGCTAAGCTCCTCGCCTATGGCGACTCACTAAGAACCGGCGTTAAAAAAGGCTTACTTCATAATAATAATGCTGTCCTCCATTTTTATCTACTGACAAGACACCTGTAAAGTGGTGTAAAATACTATATTGTCATGTGTGACAGAACGTGTTATACTAAGGCAACGCTTTTTTATACAAGAAGAAAAAACGAATAAATATAGTTGGAGAAACAATATGAAGACAGATATTTTAATTGTGGGAAGTGGATGCGCAGGTTTATATGCAGCATTGAATCTCCCCGGTGATAAACAGATAACGATCATAACAAAGGATATCGTAGAACACAGTGATTCCTTCCTTGCACAGGGGGGGATGTGTATGCTGAAATCAGAAGATGATTATGACAGTTATTTTGAAGATACCATGAAGGCAGGGCATTATGAGAATGATCCAAAGAGTGTAGAGGTGATGATACGTTCGTCAGTTGATATCGTAAATGACCTTGTAAAGTATGGGGCAGACTTTCATCGGGAGCCGGATGGCAGTCTTAGCTATACAAAGGAAGGAGCACATAGCCATCATCGTATCATTTTCCATGAGGATGTAACAGGAAAAGAGATCACGAGTACCCTGCTCCGCAATGTAGAGAAGCTTCCGAATGTAACAATCTACGAGCATGTAACCATGGTGGATATCCTGTGTAAGGATAATTGCTGTTACGGTGTGGTGGCAAGAGATGCGGAGGATAAGATCTTCCCGATCGAGGCAAACTATACCATGCTTGCCTGTGGAGGAATCGGTGGTATTTACAGACATTCGACTAATTTCAGACATCTGACCGGAGATGCCGTTGCAATCGCATTAAAGCATGGGATTGAGACAGAGCATGTGAACTATGTCCAGATCCATCCGACAACATTATACAGCAAAGAGCCGGAGGACAGGAGTTTTCTGATCTCGGAGTCAGTTCGTGGCGAGGGCGCGCTTCTCTATAACAAGAATCATGAGCGGTTTGTAAATGAACTTCTTCCGAGAGATCTGCTGACGATCGAGATTCGCAAACAAATGGAGAAGGACGGGACAGATTATGTCTGGGAAGATATGACTGTGATTGATAGAAAAGAATTAGAAGAACATTTCCCGAATATCGTTGAGCATTGTAAAGAAATGGGATATGATGTGTATACAGAATGCATACCGGTTGTGCCGGCACAGCATTATTTCATGGGTGGTATCAAGGTGGATTTGTCCAGTAAGACATCGATGGATCAGTTATATGCGATCGGAGAGACTGCATGTAACGGAGTTCATGGCAAGAATCGTCTGGCAAGCAATTCGCTTCTTGAGAGTCTGGTATTTGCCAAGCGGGCAGCAAAGGAAATGACTGAGCAGTTCGACCGGACAAAGATAGAAGAAATCTCTTACAGGGAAGACGATTATACAGATAAGAAGAAGCTGGCAGCAGAATATAAGGCGCTGCTTAAGGCTGAGATCGCAAGGGAAAACGAAGAAGCTCAGAAGCACAGTGCATAGAAACGAAACGTTTACAGAAAAAGCATGACCGACAAATGCCGGATCATTTGCAGAAAAAATACGGCCGGTAAGTACCGGATAGGAAATACAGAAGAATCATTCAGGAGGATATTATGTACGATCAGATTACTTTAAAATTAAATGTAGACCCTTTTATTCTTGGAGCATTAAAAGAAGATATTACAAGTGAGGATGTATCAACAAATTCCGTTATGCCGGAGGCATGCATGGGAAAGGTAGAGTTAATCTGCAAGCAGGATGGAATCATCTGTGGTTTACAGGTGTTTAAGAGAGTATTTGAATTATTAGATGATACAACCGTGACAGAACTCTACTGCAAGGATGGCGATGAGGTAAAGGCAGGACAGTTGATGGGAGTTGTAACCGGGGATATCCGTGTATTGTTATCGGGAGAACGGACAGCACTGAATTATCTGCAGAGGATGAGCGGTATTGCTACGTACACACATAAGGTTGCAGGACTTCTTGCAGGAAGCAAGATCCAGTTGCTTGACACCAGAAAGACGACCCCTAATAATCGTATTTTTGAAAAATATGCAGTTCGTGTCGGCGGTGGGCATAATCACAGATATAATCTTTCGGACGGAGTCCTTCTGAAGGATAACCATATAGGCGCGGCAGGCGGAGTGAAAGAGGCAATCCGTATGGCAAAGGAATATGCACCGTTTGTCAGAAAGATCGAAGTCGAGGTTGAGAATCTGGATATGGTAAAGGAGGCTGTTGAAGCCGGAGCGGATATTATCATGCTGGATAATATGTCAGATGAAATGTTAAAAGAAGCGATCGGCATCATTGATGGCAAGGCAGAGATCGAGGTATCAGGTAATGTAACAGCAGAAAATATCGAGCGCTTGAAGAACCTTGGTGTTGATTATATATCAAGTGGAGCCCTGACACATTCCGCTCCGATCATGGATATTTCTCTGAAAAATCTTCATAGAATCTAACTGAATATTGTAACAAAATTTCTGGTGCCTTTGGGTGCAGGGAAGGTTTATATGAGAAATAGAATGGGCTAATGGATGATAAGATTGGGAGGAAGAACATGACAGGAGTTGAAAGACGGGAAAAACTGTTGTCGATGCTTGCGAAGAGTAAAGAGCCGATTGCGGGGGCGGAGATGGCGAAGCAACTCAGTGTGAGTAGGCAGGTGATCGTACAGGATATTGCCCTGCTTCGTGCGGCTGACAATAATATTGTTTCAACAAACCGGGGATATGTGTTATTAAAGCCGGGAAAATGTGAACGAATATTCAAGGTGCGTCATACTGCGGAAGAGATAGAGAAAGAATTGCAGATCATCGTAGATAATGGCGGCAGGATTCTGGATGTATTTGTATATCATAAGATTTATGGAGTTGTAAAAGCTCCGATGAACATAAAAACCAGAAAAGATATTTATGAATATGTAAAGACCTTGAGCAGTGGAAAATCATCGCCGCTTCTTAAGATAACCGACAATTACCATTATCACACGGTGCAGGCAGATTCAGAAGATATCCTGGATAATATTCAGAAGGATCTGGAGGAATGTGGTTTTCTTGCGAAACTGCTGGATTTCGAACCGGTTGATTTTTGGGAAAAAAGTGAATGACATAGGATGGCAGGTAGTCTATAACAGATTACCTGCCATTCTATGTTATAAGATGACGAGGGGAAGAAATTAATAAGTCAATATTGTGCAACAAATTTATAAAAATAATGTAAGAAAAACGGATGAACAGATAATATAATAACATTATCAGGTATAATAAATTATATACCAAATAAAAAGGAAAAGAGGAAATGAGAATGATAAAAAAATACACATATGGTAATCCGTTTTTTACAGAATCAGTTGTTGTGTCATTTGAGGCATCGGAAGGTATGCCTGAAGTTGGAACAGTAAATCTGGATGATGGCTTTTCATTTCTTTATGATATGAAAGCAGAGGATGCAGTATATGGACTTGGTGAAGCAAATCGTGGAATCAACAAAAGAGGATATAAATATATAAGCAATAATACAGATATTCCGAATCATCATGAGGATGTTTATTCTTTATATGCATCTCATAATTTTGTTATTATATCCGGCGAGAGAACATTTGGATTGTACATAGATTATCCGTCTTCGCTGGTATTTGATATCGGATATACTAAGATGGATGAACTTCATATTTTCTGCGATAAAGCAGATTTGGATCTTTATGTGATCACAGGCGAAAGTATATATGATATTGTAAAACAATTCAGACAAATGATAGGAAAAAGTTATATTGCTCCAAAGTTTGCTTTCGGTTTTGGACAGAGCCGTTGGGGTTATAAGACACCGGAAGATTTTGCTTATGTTGTGAAGAAATACAGGGAGAATCATATTCCAATCGACATGGTATACATGGATATCGATTATATGGATCATTATAAAGACTTTACGATAAATGAAGAATTTGGTGATTTTTCTGAATATGTAGAAGAGTTGAAAAAAGAAAATATACGCTTGATCCCGATTATTGATGCGGGAGTGAAGATCGAAGAAGGATATGATGTGTATGAAGAAGGCGTAGCAAACAATTATTTCTGTAAAAGAGAGGACGGAAGTGATTTTGTTGCAGCTGTATGGCCGGGATACACACATTTTCCGGATGTATTGAATCCGGAAGCGAGAAAATGGTTTGGCGGGAAATATAAGCTTCTTACAGATGCAGGGATTGAAGGCTTCTGGAATGATATGAACGAACCAGCAATTTTTTATACACCGGAAGGCGTTTGTGAAGTAAAAGAGGCAATGCGGGAATTTATTGATAAAGAAGAATCCGTGGATGATGTCTGGGGGATTCGGGATATGGTAGCAGATCTGGCTAATAATGCCAAAGACTATGCTTCGATGTATCATAATATGAATGGAAAGATGGTGCGTCATGATCAGGTACATAACCTTTTCGGTTATAATATGACACGGGCAGCAGGTGAAGCACTTCGAGAGATCTGTCCGGAGAAAAGATGCCTGTTGTTTTCCAGATCATCTTATATCGGAATGCATCGTTATGGCGGTATCTGGACCGGAGATAATAAATCCTGGTGGTCCCATATCCTATTGAATCTGAAAATGCTTCCATCATTAAATATGTGTGGTTTCTTATATACAGGAGCAGATCTGGGCGGATTTGGCTGTAATACGACCAGAGATCTTTTGCTCAGATGGCTCGCACTTGGTGTATTTACACCGCTGATGCGTAATCATGCATGCCTTGGCACAAGAGAGCAGGAGTGCTATCAGTTTGAGCAGATTGAAGATTTCAGACATATCATAGGTGTTCGTTATCGGTTGCTTCCATATATTTACAGTGAATATATGAAGGCTGCTTTAAATGATGAAATGATGTTCAAACCGCTTGCATTTGAATATCCGGAAGATCGTATGGCGGTAAATGTAGAAGACCAGCTTATGCTTGGTAATGAGATCATGATCGCACCGGTATATACACAGAATGCAATCGGAAGATATGTTTATCTGCCGGAGGATATGATGCTTGTCCGTTTCAAGGCTGAGGGTGATATTGAACAGACCGAGATGAAAAAAGGACATCATTTTGTAGAAGTACCGTTGAATGAAGTGATTTTATTTATTCGGAAAGGAAAATGCATTCCTCTTGCTGACTTTGCCGAGTGTGTTGCGGATATTAATACGAAGAAGCTGCAGTTACTAGGGTATGCGGGAAGTAGTTATCAGTTGTATGATGATGATGGATATACAAGAGAATATGATCTGGATAGATTAACGCAACTTATTAAATTTTCATAAAAATAGACGCATGCAATCAATAATGAGAGGCTGAAAAACATGCCGCGTGTTTGGAGCTGTTTGACTGGTAAAATAGTTCTTGGTATCATGAATTTGTAATAAAATATATATACGAAAGGGGTATACGAATTTATGAGAACAAAGAAAATTTTATTAAGTTTATTGCTTATGTTTGGCATGATTTTAGGGTTTATGCCGATGACAGCGGTAGCAGCGGAGGCAGACGATGCATGGACATCATATGCAGCATCTGAATTTGCCGGAGGCAGCGGAACGAAAGAAGATCCGTACCAGATTAAAACAGCTGAACAGCTGGCAAAACTTGCAAGTGAAGTTAACAGTGGCGTAGAAGGAAAGACACATTCCCAGGAGTATTTCAAATTAATGAATTCGCTTGATCTGAGTGGTCACAGATGGGTTCCGATTGGATATGGAAATGCCAGTGCTCATTCATTTTCCGGATATTTTGATGGCAGTAATTATAAGATTACAGGACTGTATGTCGATGAGCGTGCCAATAATGTGTGTGCCGGTTTGTTTGGCGTTGTAGTAGCAACTACAAATGAAGTGATGTTGAAGAACATCTATATTGAAGATGCGAAGATATACGCAGGAAGTGAAACAGACGATACTATAGTTCAATATGGTGCGGGCATTCTTGTTGGTTCGATGACAACTATGGGAGGATCAAAGGCTGATTATGTTGCTGTTGAGAATTGTCATGGAAGCGGAATGGTAGATTCTCCGATGTATGCAGGTGGTCTGATCGGTAGCGCAAGTTATGCACAGGTTTCGGATTGTACGGCTGATACTTTTGTTAAAGGACATGTATGCAGCGGAGGTTTTGTAGGTTTTCCGTTCCTGAGTACATTTAAAAATAATACAGCAAAAGGAAATGTAGAAAGTACCGGTTGGTCAACAGGTGGATTTCTCGGTTATGATATAGAAAGTACAATAATAAAATGTACAGCTTCGGGAAATGTAAAAGCAGACGATTGGAATCTTGGCGGATTTGCCGGATATCTGAATGGTACTAAGGTTTCAAATAGCAGTGCATATGGCGATGTAACAGGTACATTAACGGTCAACAAGACGAAAGCCGGAGGCTTTGTTGGAACGAATGCAGGTGGTTTAATTAAAGACAGCTATGCTGCAGGTACGTCACAGGATCGAATGAGTATGCAAAAGCCGGAGGCTTTGTTGCATTTGATGACAATGGTACCACGGAAGGATGTTCCTTTGATAAGACAAAGAATCCGACACTGGATGGTGTAGGAAGTGCAGAGACAGCAGGAAAAAATGATATTGCTTCAAAGGATACAGATGAATTACTTGCGAATATTTGTACCGGACTTTTCGGATCCCATGATTACGATTCAAAATGGACAATTGACAAAGAGGCGTCCTGTGCAGAAGAAGGTTCAAAATCTCATCATTGTAAGCGGTGTAACGCAAAAACGGATATTACTGTAATTGAAAAAATCAGTCATTCTGATGTCAAGCTTGTAAAGACAGAAGGCAAGAAAGCCACCCATATGGCAGATGGCGTGATCGATTACTGGTATTGTGAAAGTTGTGGAAAATATTTCAGTGATGAAAAAGGAACAAAGGAAATCGCGTTGGCTGATACGGTTATTCCAAAACTTACTGAGCATGCAGCGGATGGTTCTGGCTGGCATACAGACGGAACGGCTCACTGGATGGTCTGTGAGTGCGGAGAGATCTTGGATAAGGCAGAACATACAGAACAGACGACCATTACAAACAAAGCTACTTTAAAAAAGGATGGTAGCAGTGTAACAAAATGCACAATCTGTGGACAGACGTTGGCAACTGTCAAGATTGCAAAGGCATCTAAGGTTACGCTTTCAAAGAAAACATATACTTATAATGGTAAAGTAAAGAAACCATCTGTAATAGTAAAGGACAGTAATGGAACAAAACTCAAAAAAGGAACAGACTACAGTATCACTTATGCAAAGGGTAGAAAAAAGGTAGGGAAATATACTGTTAAGATTACACTGAAAGGCGAAAAATACAGTGGAAGCAAGACGGTTACCTTTACCATAAAGCCAAAGAATACGAAACTAACATCAAAAAAAGGTCAGAAAAAAGCAATTGTAGTTCGTTGGAAGAAGCAGTCTAAGCAGACGAGTGGTTATCAGATTCAGTATGCTACAAAGAAGAATTTTTCAAATGCCAAGATTGTAACGGTAAAGAAGAATAACGTGACAAAGAAAACAATCAAGAAGCTTGCAGCGGGCAAGAAGTACTATGTACGTGTTCGAACTTATAAGAATGTAAAGATGAATGGTAAGACTACAAAGATTGTTTCGTCATGGAGCAAGGCTACAACAGTAAAAACAAAATAATATATTATCAAAGGAAAAATATAATATCAAAATTATAAAATACTATATCCTTTATAATATTATATTTAAAATGTAAAACGGCGGTAATTAGTAAAAAGCTAATTACCGCCGTTTTTTGATGCGGATAACAGGAGTTGAACCTGCACGTCTGTTGACACTAGAACCTAAATCTAGCGCGTCTGCCAATTCCGCCATATCCGCAGAGTTTCTTCTATATATAATAGAATAAAAGAATAGAAGAGTAGATATAAAAAAATCAGATATAAAATTATATCTGAAATTTTAATGAGCCATCGGGGACTCGAACCCCGGACAACTTGATTAAAAGTCAAGTGCTCTACCGCCTGAGCTAATGGCCCATATAAATTAAGTTTTTGACTGGGCTAGCTGGATTCGAACCAGCGAATGCAGGAGTCAAAGTCCTGTGCCTTACCGCTTGGCGATAACCCAAAAGCATCGCTTAATATGCGATAAAGAAAAGGGTGGATAGAGGGACTCGAACCCTCGGCCTCCAGAGCCACAATCTGGCGCGCTAGCCAACTGCGCCATACCCACCATATAAGTGAAACATCCATATGGAACAGCAGTAGTGCCACAGAATGAAACAAATAAATGTGCCCGAAGGGATTCGAACCCCCGACCCACGGCTTAGAAGGCCGTTGCTCTATCCAGCTGAGCTACGGACACATTTTATTCC
>ULXS01051194.1_pt1 | contig 25639 bp, 25 predicted proteins | sample 1961421 | NCBI WGS metagenome assembly ULXS01 (sample SAMEA4835842, study PRJEB28245) | human gut metagenome | biome: gut microbiome; material: fecal sample | place: Denmark | collected 2008
AAGAAGCTTCATTTTCATCGGCTAATGTGCTATGGCTGCCCGGCTAATGGAGATTAGCCGATTGACTAATGAAGGATAGCTGATCAGCTAATCTGCATTAGCCTCTGATGTTTGCGCCTTCAAAGATACAACAGAAAGGCAGGAAAACCTAATGATTCCTACGTTATTTCATAAACGGAAGTATTTAAAGGAATCTATCGAAAACACTTGCAAATCGCTATCCCGGCATTGTAACTTTGATGCACGAAACTTAAAAAAAAGAACAAATATGATGGAAAAAGTAACCCAAATGATCGCCATGCTGATAAAGGCATGGAAAAAAGAGAGCGTATCACAGATTGACACACCTCCCGTTCCCGCAACGCCCGAACCGAAGCAGCAGTCCCCCAACAACTCCGCCTGCCTGACGGAACGGGTCAACACCTTTCTGCAAACTCACTATGACTTCCGCTACAACCGCCTGACGGAAGAAACAGAATTTCGCCCATTAAGCGGAGCAAAGACCGAATTTCGTCCCATCGGAAAACGTGAACTGAACACCCTCTGCATGGAGGCTCATGCAGAGGGCATTTCCTGCTGGGATAAAGATGTGAGCCGATATATTTATTCCACACAAATCGGAGAGTATCATCCTTTCCGGCTTTATATGGACGAACTTCCTCCCTGGGACGGCATCGACCGGTTGACTCTACTTGCCCGACGTGTATCCGCACTACCTCTATGGGTAAAAGGATTCCACACATGGATGCTGGGACTGGCTGCCCAATGGGAAGGAAAGACGGGCGTCCATGCCAACAGCCTGGCTCCCATCCTGATCAGTGCCGAACAGGGACGGATGAAATCGACTTTCTGCAAATCGCTGATGCCCAAAGTACTGCAACGTTACTATATGGATAATCTCAAACTGACATCAGAAGGACAGGCAGAACGTCTTCTGTCAGAAATGGGACTGATCAATCTGGATGAATTCGACAAATATGCAGAGAGTAAAATGCCGCTTCTGAAGAATTTAATGCAAATGTCGAGTCTCCACGTCTGCAAAGCGTATCAGCGTAACTTCCGGGACTTGCCGCGCATCGCTTCTTTCATCGGAACTTCCAACCGCTCCGATCTGATGAGTGACCCGACAGGCAGCCGCCGTTTCTTCTGTGTAGAAGTAGAAAAGCCGATAAATTGTGAGGGAATCGAGCATGAACAGATCTTCGCCCAACTGAAAGCGGAGCTTGCCGACGGGTGTCCGTATTGGTTCGACAAAGAAACGGAACGTGAAATACAACAGAATAATGCACCCTTTTACCGTACTTGCCCTGCCGAAGAGGTATTTCTCAGTTGTTTCCGCACCTCAGCCTCAGCAGAAGAGAAATATCTGCGACTTTCTGCCGCCGATATTTATAAAGAACTGAAGAAACGGAATGCTGCTGCTCTACGAGGTTTCAATCCGAACCATTTTGCGCAAGTATTGATAAAAATGGGGGTAGAACGGAAGCATACGGAATATGGGAATGTATATTTGGTGGTAAGACGATGAATTTCACTTGCATTATATTATCTTATATAATGTGCCTATATCATCAAATTTTACGGATTACCCATCGACCTTCTTTGCGTCCTCCTTCACGAGAAAGTATACCTTTCTCTGTAAGAGATTCTATATCACGTTTAATAGTCCGTTCTGTCACGTTTGTCTTTTGGGACATTTCAGAGATAGTTATAGTTCCATCACCTTGCATGAATTCAAGTATAATCTGCTGACGTTCTGTTAGTTCTTTCGTGACATCTTTCGTGACATACACTCGATTCTCAATATGAAGGATTAGTTTCACCTGCATCAGTTCCGGCTGCTCAACCAATTCCGGCTTCAGCCAATGCTTCTCATTCCACGCACTAAGGATGAGCGGGAAACCTAAGCCAAGGTTTTCTCCGTAACCTATCATACGGAGCATATGCTGCATTCGTTGGTTACGAGCTTTGGATTTGGTGGTAAGACGATGATTGAGTTTAGCAACACGGCTGAAAGCACTGAAAGCGATATCTCTTGTTTTCGGGGCAGTACTTTCAGCCGGAACGCCGATGGATAAGAAGCTTCAGAACAAAACTGAACAATCTGAACCCCGATCGGTGCTATAATTCTCCATGTGACGCAAACAGTAGCAAATCATTCAAAACAGGATGAGCAAAACACAATTTCACTAATTTCTTGCGCATTAGTCGTAAATTCCAATCTTCACTTCTAAAATAGTTGAAGAAAATAATAAAAACCACAACAGTGGTAAATTGAAAATAAAGGAGGCAAATCATTCATCAAACTCAAATATCATTCAAAAAACGATCAATTTACCCACTCTGAAAACATCATTTAAAAGATTGAGAAATTCACCTTAAAAATTGAAAAAAACACCAATTAACGATTTCGCACTTCTCCCATACCTTTGCAATGTCGATAAGGAACAACAGTTTCCTCGAAACAAACAAAAGAGCAAAACAATAAATTCAGTATATAAACAATAAAAGAAACATTGCCTATTAGAAACAAACAAAATCATTCCCCCTCGGAAGTTACTTCTTTCCCCCTTATCTATATATAAGGGCTTCCAATTAAAAAAAGAAAAATAAAAATGATGTTTTAACAAAACAAACGGTCCTCATCCTTTAGATGACTCTCCTCAATAGAAATAAAACAATTAGCATACTATACAAATATACTGTATAATGTGCAAATCAAAAAAAAGAATTATAGCATCACACATTAAAATCAAACTAAAATGAAAGTAAAAAATTTATTATTAGCAGGTTTGGCAGTAGCAGCCATGACAGCTTGTAGCAACAATGACGAGATCATTGACAACGGAGTTCAGACTCCAACAGAAGAAGCGAGCATGAGAATTAATCTCAAATTCGCAAATGAAGGAACAAGAGCTGCTTCCGGTGACACAGACGAAGGAGAAGACTTTGAACGGAATTCCGCTACAGTCACAGCAATCATCGAGTATCCTAATACAAATAAGAAACTTGTTTTCAAAGATTTGGAGTTAGTTAATGATGGCAATGGTAACAAATATACGACAGAAGCCTTTACTGTAGAAGCTGCAAGTGGCGTTAAGGTATACGCAATCATTAACAGCAAGGATCAGAGTATCACAGCAAATACTAATTTGGCAGGATTAAAAGTAGGAGTACAGACTCTTCCTCAAAGTGGCTTAGCATATATTGCAGGAACAGTTGCTGAAAACAATGCGTTTTTAATGAGCGGTTCTGTTGAGAACATAAATATAGTAGGCGGAAACGATCAGAATGTAGCTCCTATTACAGTAACTCGTGTTGCTGCAAAATTAGATCAGCAGACAACACTGAATACTGAGTTCCCAATTACTGATACAGATTACAATGTAACAGGAGTATCAGTTAAACTATTGGAATTCTCTTACTCAAATCTATCAAGTGATTCTTATGTGTTTGGTGATAATAAAGCTAGCGTAGAAGGTTGGTTACAGCCATATCAAGTTGCCGGCACCGATCCCGCAAGCGATGTTTACAGATGGATTAAAGATGGTATCACCTATTGTTTAGAGAACAACAACTCACTTAATCCAACCAGAATCCATTACAAAGGTCAAGTTTGTATAAACAATGAAGCTCTTACTGAGGATTTTTATATCAGAGCTATAACATTTGATAACGTTACAACATATCGTCTATTTAAGAGCTGGAACGAATTAACAGAATACTATGGCGACGATGCTATTGCAGCACTTGATAACACAAACCGTGAAACACTTCGCAAATATGGTATCATGAGATACATAGGTGGTATTTGCTACTACGAAGCTGATATTACAACTGAATATCCTGCGCCGGCTGTAGTTTCTGTATTGCGCAACAACTGGTATCAACTGACAGTCAACAAGATCACCAAGATTGGTTTTCCGACTCCTGCCCAAGAGCCAACTCCGGACGAAACAATGTTGACAATCACAAGTACTGTCAATCCTTGGACTATCCAAGTAAATGGTTTTGATCTCTAATCTCTAAAATAATAATGCATCGGGAGAGGCTTTCTCCTCTCCCGATACTTTTTCTTCTCTACAGAAACAGAGCATTACATCCAAACAAAACATACGCTCCGCAAAAGCATAAAAAAAAGAAATGATGAAACAAATATTAACTACCATACAAGAAAAGGCAAACAAGATATTGTCACTTGCAATATTGGCTGGTGCAATCACATCCTGTGATTCAGTATTGAATTACAATGAAGATTGCGACATCGAATATTGTGTCAAGTTCAAGTATGACTACAATATGGAAGAAAAGGACGTATTTGCCGAACAGGTGAGAACCGTCACCCTTTATGCTTTTGATGATAACAACAACCTTGTTTACCAGAAGACCGATGAAGGTGAACCATTGGGCGAAGGAGATTATGCAATGAATATTGAAGGAATAGATCCTTCTCAATACCGCCTGGTAGTATGGGCAGGACTAAATGACGAATCATTTGCAGTTCCTTTGCTATACCCCAATCAATCAAAGATAGAGGAACTGGCAGTAAAAACATTACGCAGACAAGCCACCCGAAGTTCCTCAGAAGATGAAAAGGATCAATATATAGTAGATAACAGTTTATATTCGCTTTGGCACGGTGAAGTGAAAAAAGGACCTACCACCCGCAGTGGAAGACAACAAATCACCAACGTGTCACTAGTGAAAAATACCAATACCATCCATGTTATCGTCGCACAGGTCAATCAGTCCAATGGCCCCATAACCAAAGCATTGACAGAAGAAACTTTCCAATGTGCGATATACGATGATAATGGATACATGAATTATGACAACTCATTGCTCGAAGATAATCTATTAACATATAAGCCGTACAATACCAAAGCCGGAATTGTAACAACAAGAGCTTTTAGTGCAGAAGACGAACCTGCCAAAGAGTATAACGGCATTACCTCCGATTTGAGCGTGGCAAGACTCGTAAAAGGACAAACGCCTGAATTGACGATCAAGAATTCTCAAACACAAGAAGTGTTGTTCCATAGTGATGACTTGATAAAATATTTCGAAGAAGTAGATGCGGAAAAATATAAAGATCGAAACTATTCTCTCCAAGAATACTTGGATCGTGAAGATGAATATACCATAAAGATTTTTGTAGACGAAAAGCTTGCATTAATCAAGACTGTAATTGATGTAAACGACTGGATCATCCAAATCAATGATATTGAACTTTAAACACAAAAAAAAGAATGAAATACTCTAAATTGACATATTATTTGCTGGCTATCCTCTGCATGATGGCAACGTCGTGTGTCTCAGACGGAGTTATGGGTGAATGTCCGGACAGCAACAAAAATCTAGAAATGGTAACAGATGCACGTGTCAAACTTGTTCTGAATTTTGCGATTAGCAACACCACTACCAGAGCAGGTGAAACAGATGGCAGCACGACAGATGGAGAACTAAACGAACGAAAAATAAAAGATGTTCATATATACGCATTTCAAAACAACAGATTTATCGAAGAAGTAAAGTACGTATCAATATTTGGAACAGATGGAGATATAACACGAACCATACAAGGAACATTGTCTGAAAGTTATAACTCCGCCATGGCGGTAAAACTCATTGTAGTTGTGAATGGCGAAAACAAACAAGCCATAAAGTCAGGTACTCCCACCTTAAGTAATACTACAGCTCCGGCAATGCTATACTCACAATTAGTTTTCAATTATGATAGCAGTGACGATTGGAGCACTTATATACCTATGGCGGGAGAGTGCGAGATACAACCACTCCAAGCAGGAGACTACAATAAAGCCGAATTACAATTAACACGAGCCATTGCAAAAGTAAATGTAACGGTAAACGAAGGCAAAGGACTTGAAGGAGTTGAAATTACAGAAATCACTCTACATAATTATAACACTCAGGGATATTGCGCCGCCCCAAATGGTAATAATCTTCCATATATACCGGCAACCTCCCAAATATCAACTTCTGCCTTATCATCCGGACCTTTAAAAGGCGAAGAAGGGAATTGTTTTGAAAACCGTTTTTATATTCCGGAACACAAAAACACAGGTATAGCGGAAGACAGGAGAGTATACTTACATATTAAAGCTAATGTTTATAATACGCCTAAGGAATATAATTTAGCATTCACTCATAACGGTGATATCCATGACGTTTTACGTAACTACATTTATATATTCAACATCAAAAGTATAAAAGCAGAAGATGCGTCATTAAATTTGGACTATACAGTAAAAAAGTGGGATTTGATCTCAGTTGATGTACCATCTTTTTATTAAGGAGAAATTAGCATGAAAAAGCAAAACAATATATCAATATATACAAAACAAGCATTCTGTCTTGTGCTGATGAGTATTTTCTTCTTTGCATGTCAAAAAGACGAAATCATCAAAAACAATAGTGTAGAAGAAGGTATCCCTGTAGAAATAACCCTCAATGTATCGACACCGGAAATGGCAATAATGACGAGAGGATTACGTGATGAAGAAGAATTTCAAATCAATGACCTATACTTGTTAATATTCGACTCTGAAGGCAATATCAAAGCAGGTACACAATATTACAGTGCAGAAGATTTAAATGATAAAATAGAAGGAGGGCAAGCAAACCCAACTCACGGAACCATTAAAGGCATCAAAACGACAAGTGGAAAAAGTTATATTTTTGCTGCTGCCAATGTTTACAGTAACCAACTAAGCGGAGGAGAAAGCATAAAAGAACAATTGGACCGGGTCAGCAATATTAACGACCTAAAAGCAGTAACCGCCACTTTAAATTCAAACACATCAACAGCACAAGTTGATAGGACACAAGCTGCATTAGTCATGTGCGGAGCTTACATTCCTACTTCCGCCGGTCAAACTCAGGAAAGTGAGGGGGAATGTACTATTACCAAAGGCACTAGTACATTAAACGGAAATATAGTATTAGAACGCTTAGATTCTCACATTACATTTAAGATATCCTGGGGAGGAAAGAATTCAAAAGTGACCTCTTTCGAATTAACAGGATGGAAGATATATAATGTGCCTATAAAATCATATCTATTGTCACAAGAGCAAGATGCCGTAAAAAGTAATAAGAGTGATTACTCCATAAGTCCTTCAGAGCAAAAGGTTACAACAGATGAAACAGGCAAGTCATGTTCTTTCGATTTCTATATGCTTGAAAATAGAAAGCATGCAAAGCTATATAATGGAGAAGCCATATCAAGCTATGCGGAAAGAGAAGCGGAAGTCAAGGATAATAACAACTTAAATACAGGTGAGTACAAATTTGTAGAACCATACGCTACCTATGTAGAAATTCAAGCCAATATGGAATTAGAAAGCAGTAATACTACAATCGGTGGAAAGAAAGTGGCGAATGTGAAATATACAATACACTTAGGAGGAGGTGAAAAAGATTTTACTAACTTCAAAAGTGAACGAAACAAAAAATACACATATAACGTAACAATCATTGACACTGAAGATATTCGTGTTGAAGTCCAACGTAAGGATGAAGTACGTCCGGGAGTAGAAGGAGACGTCATAGATGCAAAAACAAAGGTATACACATTGGATGCACATTACAACTGTTTTATTATAGGTTTAACCAAAGCGCAAGCCAGGGAATTAAGTTTTATGGTAAAAACTCCCTTTGGAACATCTGTCACTAATACTTCAAATGAAAACGAACGTAAGATGGGAGATTATAAATGGATCAGATTTAAACGTTGTACAAAAGGGACTTTGGCAACATACCCTACGAATGGAAACGGTTTAATTGATTTATTTGGTTTAGCATCAAATATTACAAGCCAATACGGAAAGGATAATACTACATTCTATTATACAGTTTTTGTAGATGAATATTATTATGATCAAGTTCCGGCTGGAGAAAATTGGACCCAACCATATTGGAAATATTTTGTAAACAAAGAAAACAGATATGTCATATTACTGTTCACCCCTGAATATAGCCTAGATAAAGAAAGTAGTTATGCAGATGCGCAATATCTGATTACTCAAAGGTCTATCCAAACTTATTATAGTGCTACGCATTTTAATAGCGATCAGACTGCTCTTGGTCTGGAACATGTTAATGAAACAGGAATACCAGCAAACGAAGGTCCAGGTATTAGCGGTCTTAGTAATTCCAACGGTTATTACAATACATATAAATATATAAATAGAACAATATCATCACAGCCAAGTGTAGACCTCAGCAAATGGACGAATCATGCCAGTATGACTAGCCCAAACACAGATGGACACACCTTTACAATTACCAGAACGAGTGGTTGGTCTGCTTGCTTGTCAAGAAATAGAGATGAAAATGGTAATGGAACTATTGATCCAGAAGAATTAAAATGGTATTTACCTGCAACAGATCAGTTGACCGGAATGTTTTTGGGAGCAGAAAGTTTAATCACTCCTTTATTTGACGCAGATTCACATCCTATAGGCACAGTTACAACAAGCGGAGATACAAGATATCATTATCTTCTAAGTGACAACCGGAAACTATGGGCAGAAGAAGGAGCTTCTTTTGGGGACAGAACATATGCAGGAGCACCTAAAGAAATAAGATGCGTTCGTAATCTAAATTTAAAGATGAACTCGACTAATGCAAGTAGTGAAACCACAAAAGTCGGTAGCGTATTCACATATGATAAGAATACACGCGTATTCAATCTTGCACAAATGGATGAAAAAAACACCCGTGGTAAACAAGGCTCAGGAGAACTTGGATTACATGATAATTTCAGTATTACCAACAGACCATATAAAGCCTTCAAAATGGCTAAAGATTTTCTGTCAGCAGAAAATGGATTGTGGGCAGACCATGTTGCCATAACAACCAGCCTTCCTCGTAATCATAGTAAATGTTATAACTATAGTGAAAGTGGGAATGGCAACGGTAAAGGTAAATGGAGGACACCTAATCAAAGAGAGTTTATGATTATGTATACCCAAAATAGTGAGTTTGTCTACGACAAGACTCAGCAAGCCAGAGGATATACTAGAACTGAATGGAAATATAATTCAAAAAGACATTTTGGTTATAACGATGGAATACTGTTCTTAGATGAAGTGAACAAGTCATATAAAGTAGCATTACGTTGTGTCCGTGACGTAGACGTAGATGCTAACGGAAATATTATCAACGATAATTAATTATTAACTATAATATTATGGAACCAAGAGACATCCTCCAACTAGAATCATCAGATACACGTCAAGCCTATCTGTTTGAAGAGAACGGACGCTGGTATGCTTACGAACATTCAGCCAACCGGATCGAGAAATTTGTGAAGGGCTTTGTAGACTTCAAACACAAAGTGCAAGATGTCTGCGGTCGGATAAAAGTTGAAATCGACCTCAGTATATTGGAAAAGTGTTCCATTACGCTGTGCGAAGATTCACTGCTTGTACTTGATTGCCCTGCAGCCTAAAAACTGTAGAAGAGTATAAGCTTCATAACTCGTAGTAAGAAATTACACAATATATTGTTTGTTTTGTTTGTGTTCCTCAATCCACTCAGAGGCAGCTTGTGAAAGTAGCGCTGAGTGGGTGGGGATTTTTTGTGCAAAAAGAAAATGGAATAACATAAACTGATTACGATAGAATGAGCAAACAAAAATGAAAAAGTCTTGTTTATTGTTCACGAATTAGTTACCTTTGTTATCTAAAATACAGATCGATGACAGAGAAAAGAAGATATGTTCGCCAAGTCGTAGCATATTCCAGTTACTTCAAGGAGTTTAAAAAGACTTTATCTAAAGAAGTATTGTGCAAAGTTTATCAGATATTTATATATATCATGACATTGGAGCAAGTGCCGGTAAAGTATCTGAAAGCTATTGCAAACACAAAAGGTCTCTTTGAAATACGTGTTGAAGAAGAAAGAAAACTCAAAAGACACCTGTTGGAGAAATAGAAAGAGCACTGCGAATCATGAATGAATATTTTGCTCAAAAAAATAATAAAAGGAGAACAAATGATGATGACAAATGAAAAAATAAAGATTAATGGATGTACTCCTATAGAAGACTTGATCACCGAAGATTTTGGTGCTATAGGAACCCCCGAAAGAGATGAATTCGAGCGAGGATGCGAAGCCTTTATCATAGGTGAACGATTGAAAGCAGAACGATTGAAAGCGGGCATGACGCAAGAACAACTGGCTGCTAAAATCGGTACAAAGAAAAGCTATATTTCTCGCATTGAGAATGGACATGCCGACATACAACTGTCTACTCTTTTTAAAATATTCCAAGGATTGGGACGAAAAATAAGTTTCACGATTTGGTGATTTTGACAGGAAAACATGGAAACGTAAGTTATAATTCGCAGGAGTTCACATGATTTGCATATCTGATTATTTATTGCGTTCTTTGTATTACATAAAATGTATAACGTAAAAGATGAACGACTTCGAGGAATACATAAGACAGAGCGAACCGCATAAGCGGGAGAAAGGATACGCTTGGCAAACAGCCATTGGCCTGCAAGCTGTTGATGGTCTTAAACCTTCGGAATATTTGAAGGAAAAGCCCGCCAACACATTGAAGGGGATATCACTATTGACGAGGTCAAACAATTAGTTGATAGTTATTACAAATCAAAGGTTGCCCGTTCATCTAGCGAAGATCGTACGGAAGAAGCCGATAAGGTCTCAGCCAGAATAACAGAGATCCTTTCGGAGAATACATTCACATTCTCACCTATCGAATACTTGGCTATTCATCGGCATTTATTTGAAGGCATATTCAGCCATGCCGGACAAATACGGGATTACAATATTACAAAGAATGAATGGGTACTGAAAGGAGCAACAGTACTTTATGCCAGTGCAGGAAGTATCCGCGAAACCTTGGAATATGATTTCTCTCAAGAAAAGATTTTTGATTATAAAAATCTGAATATAGATGAAGCCATCAAACATATTGCCCGATTCGTTTCTGGAATATGGCAAATACACGCTTTTGGTGAAGGAAATACACGCACAACAGCCGTATTCACGATCAAATATCTGCATACTTTTGGATTCAATTTCAGTAACGAGACCTTCGCCAACCATTCTTGGTACTTCCGCAATGCTCTCGTCAGAGCTAACTATAATGACCTAACCAAAGGTGTGTATGCCACGACCGAATTTTTAGAAAAATTCTTCAGAAACCTGATTCTCAACGAACAAAATGAACTTAAAAATCGAAATCTACAGATCGACGAAATCGAAAAGGAAGCCATTCAAAGTGCAAAAATTGCACTTTAGACTGCACTTTGGAAGAGATAGCCGTACTTAACTACCTCAAAGAAAAACCAAATGCAACACAAAAAGAAATAGCACAGCACATAGGAAAATCTGAGAGAACCGTCAAATCCATGACCGTAAACTTAAGTGAAAGAGGTATTATAGAACGCAAAAACGGACGTCGTAATGGCTTTTGGGAGATCAAGAAATGAATATCTTATGTGAGTGATTCTTTGCATATCTGATTATTTATTGCGTTCTTTGTATTACATAAAATGTGTAACGTAAAATATGTAATAGCCATGAAGCCTAATAATCCTTTCCTCGTATACGGTTACAATAGTCCAGATTGGTCCCAAAATTATACAAGAGTAATTGTATATTGATAACACATGTAATTGAACAGAGGCAATCTAAAAATGAAAACTTTTCGAAACATATCTACTTTTTATCACATTATCTTTGTTTATCTCTTATAAACCTGTATATTTGGAGTATTATAACTGATACTTTTATATTAATACAAAATTACTATGAGTCATACCATCTTCCTAATCATCGCCCTCGTCACTACAGGAATTTTTCTTATTCAATTCGTATTATCCATTTTCTTCGGAGACATGGATGCAGATGTGGACGTGGATGCTGACATCAGCAGCGTAGTATCTTTCAAAGGACTCACCCACTTCGGGATCGGATTCGGATGGTATATGTACCTCGTAGGAAATGCCGATATAGCAAGTTATGCAATCGGAATTCTGGTAGGTCTGTTCTTTGTCTTTGCCGTATGGTTTCTTTATAAGAAAGCCTATCAACTGCAGCAAGTGAACCGGTCTGAAGAGACCGATCAATTGGTAGGACGGGAATGTACCATTTACTTCAAGCAAAGTGATAACAAATATACCGTACAGACAAACCGGGACGGCGCCATGCGCGAAGTGGACGTGATCTCCGAAACCGGAAAAGCATATCAGACCGGAGACAGAACAATCATCAGCAGCTACAAAGACGGAACTTTATACATTAAATAACTATTCAAATACACAATTTTATGACACAAGAAATGCTAATCATGGCTGCTATACTAGTGGCGGTCATTCTGCTTACTTTTATCGGTATCCTGTCGCGTTACCGTAAATGTAAGAGTGACGAAGTCCTCGTTGTATACGGTAAAACAGGGGGAGAAAAGAAATCAGCCAAGTTATATCACGGTGGAGCCGCTTTCGTATGGCCGATCATTCAGGGCTACGAATTCCTTTCTATGAAACCATTGCAGATAGACTGTAAACTGACAGGTGCCCTATCTGCCCAAAATATCCGTGTGGACGTACCCACTACCATCACCGTAGCTATCAGCACAGACCCGGAAGTGATGCAGAATGCTGCCGAACGTATGCTGGGACTGACAATGGATGACAAACAGAACCTGATTACGGATGTAGTATACGGTCAGATGCGTCTGGTGATTGCAGACATGACTATCGAAGAGCTGAACTCCGACCGTGATAAATTTTTGTCGAAAGTAAAAGACAACATCGACACGGAACTTCGCAAGTTCGGTTTGTATCTGATGAACATCAATATCAGTGATATCCGCGACGCTGCCAACTACATCGTCAACCTGGGTAAGGAAGCTGAAAGCAAGGCTCTGAACGAAGCACAAGCCAACATCGAAGAACAGGAAAAGCTGGGTGCTATCAAAATTGCCAATCAGATAAAGGAACGTGAAACCAAGGTTGCGGAAACCCGCAAAGACCAGGATATCGCCATTGCCGAAACCAAGAAGCAACAGGAAATCTCTGTAGCAAATGCGGATAAGGAGAGAATCTCTCAGGTAGCCTTTGCCAACGCAGAAAAAGAATCGCAAGTGGCCAAAGCGGAAGCGGAAAAGAATATCCGCATCGAGCAGGCAAACACCGAAAAGGAAAGCCGTGTCGCCGAACTGAACTCCGACATGGAAATCAAACAGGCAGAAGCTGCTAAGAAAGCGGCTATCGGACGTAATGACGCACAGAAGGAAGTGGCCTTATCAAATGCCGAATTAGCCGTCACACAGGCAAATGCCGACAAGCAAGCCGGTGAAGCCGCTGCAAAATCGGAAGCTGCCGTACAAACTGCCCGGGAAATCGCCCAAAAAGAAGTGGAAGAAGCAAAAGCGAAGAAAGTAGAATCTTCACTGAAAGCTGAAAAGATCGTTCCGGCAGAGATCGCAAGACAGGAGGCTATCCTTCAGGCAAATGCCATCGCCGAAAAGATTACCCGTGAAGCGGAAGCACGTGCAAAAGCGACTTTGGCACAAGCGGAAGCGGAAGCCAAAGCTATCCAACTGAAACTGGAAGCGGAAGCAGAAGGTAAGAAGAGGTCATTGCTCGCAGAAGCAGAAGGTTTCGAGGCTATGGTCAGAGCAGCAGAATCGAATCCTGCCATCGCTATCCAATACAAGATGGTAGACCAATGGAAAGAAATTGCCGGAGAACAAGTGAAGGCTTTCGAACACATGAACCTAGGCAATATCACCGTATTCGACGGAGGAAACGGAGGTACAAGCAATTTCCTCAGTTCACTGGTGAAAACAGTGGCCCCAAGTCTCGGTGTACTGGATAAACTGCCTATCGGCGAAACGGTAAAGGGTATCATCAACCCGGAAAGCAAAACGGAAGAGAAACCTGCCGGAAAGCCGGAGGAGAAAAAAGAAGAGAAGAAGAAATAACCAATAAATTATTTCATAGAGATTGCCTGCCTTCATTTTGAAGGTAGGCATTTTTTTATATCTTTGCGAGCAAAATATTAAAAATGAATAACCATAAACTTCACCTTCTGCCTTTATTTATATTGATTATGGGGCTTGTCACTCTTACTGCCGGCTGCAAAAAGAAAGATATGTCTCTCAAACTGAACGAACCCCGCAACATCCGTGGTGTAGTCAGTTACAAACGTTCTTTCCCGGATTTGAATGATAAACATCTCGCCGTGGCCCAAGCCGTCGGCATCTGCCCGCCGGAAGACAGGGACGCTGCCGAAAAGATGAAAGAACAGCTTATCCATATCACCGACAACCAATTTTACACAGTAGACTCTCTGACGCATTCCATCCCCTATCTGGTCCCCCGCGCCAGCGAATTGCTCGACACCATCGGCTCCAATTTTCTTGATTCACTGACAGCAAAAGGGTTGAACCCAAATCAGATTATCGTCACTTCCGTACTACGTTCGCAGAGTGACGTGAAGCGTCTCCGCCGTCGGAATGGAAACGCTTCCGCAAACTCCGCCCATTGCTATGGCGCAACCTTTGACGTCAGCTGGAAACGATTCAAAAAGGTGGAAGACGAAGACGGACGACCTCTGCAGGATGTCAATGCCGATACCTTGAAGCTCGTTCTGTCTGAAGTGTTGAGAGACTTGCGCCAAGCCGATAAATGCTACATAAAATATGAATTAAAACAGGGATGTTTCCACATCACTGCACGATGAGTATAAATTGCAATAAAATTCACCCGTAAACAGCCGAAGAATCCAAAACGTTTCACTAAATTTGCAGAAATTTTTCTTTAATACGATTCAATGATAGAGAAACTGATTGTTCTTGAGGATATTGACCCGGTTATTTTTTACGGCGTAAACAACGCCAATATACAGTTAATTAAAGCTTTATATCCGAAGCTACGCATCGTTGCCCGCGGCAATGTCATCAAAGTGCTGGGCGATGAGGAGGAAATGTGTGCCTTCGAAGAAAATATCACCAAACTCGAAAAATACTGTGCCGAATATAATTCGCTGAAAGAGGAAGTCATCATCGACATTATAAAAGGGAATGCTCCGCAAGCGGAACAGACCGGAAACGTAATTGTTTTCAGCGTTACCGGCAAGCCCATTATCCCACGAAGCGAGAACCAGCTGAAACTGGTGGAAGGCTTTACCAAAAACGATATGGTATTCGCCATCGGCCCCGCCGGTTCGGGAAAGACATATACTGCCATAGCCCTCGCCGTCCGTGCGCTGAAAAACAAAGAGATCAAAAAGATTATCCTCAGCCGCCCCGCTGTAGAAGCCGGAGAAAAACTCGGTTTCCTGCCCGGCGATATGAAAGATAAGATCGATCCGTATCTGCAACCATTATATGATGCTCTGCAGGACATGATCCCCGCTGCCAAGTTAAAGGAATACATGGAATTGAACATTATTCAGATTGCTCCGTTAGCATTTATGCGTGGACGTACACTGAATGACGCAGTCGTAATCTTGGACGAAGCGCAGAATACCACTGCACAACAAATCAAAATGTTCCTCACCCGTATGGGTATGAATACCAAAATGATCGTTACGGGAGATATGACTCAAATTGACCTCCCCGCCTCACAAACTTCGGGACTGGTGCAAGCACTCCGCATCCTGAAAGGGGTAAAGGGAATCAGCTTTGTAGAATTGAACAAAAAAGATATTGTACGCCATAAACTGGTGGAACGCATCGTAGATGCTTACGAAAAATTCGACAAGGAGGCGAAAGCCGAAAGGGAGAAACGAAAGAATGAACAACTGGTTATCAACGGCGAACGACCGGTGAAACAGGTCAACAACTAGTCGTTTCTGTGATTTGTAACTTGTAATTTGTAATTATAATAAAACAATGAAAGCATTAACAAAAACAGATTTCAACTTTCCGGGACAAAAAAGCGTGTACCACGGAAAAGTGCGCGATGTGTACAACATCAACGGCGAAAAACTCGTCATGGTAGCAACCGACCGTATCTCGGCTTTCGATGTGGTTTTACCTGAAGGTATCCCTTACAAAGGCCAAATGCTGAATCAGATTGCAGCCAAATTCCTCGATGCCACTACTGACATCTGTCCGAACTGGAAAATGGCTACGCCGGACCCGATGGTTACTGTCGGAGTTTTGTGCGAAGGCTTTCCGGTAGAAATGATTGTACGCGGCTATCTGTGCGGTAGCGCATGGCGTACTTACAAAAGCGGCGTCCGCGAAATCTGCGGTGTGAAACTGCCGGATGGTATGCGCGAAAACGAGAAATTCCCGGAACCGATCGTCACCCCGACAACGAAAGCGGAAATGGGACTGCACGACGAAGATATCTCTAAGGAAGAAATCCTGAAACAAGGACTCGCTACTCCCGAAGAATATGAGACTCTGGAGAAATATACACTGGCTCTCTTCAAACGTGGAACTGAAATCGCTGCTGAACGCGGTCTGATCCTCGTTGATACAAAATACGAATTCGGCAAGCACAACGGTACTATCTATCTGATGGACGAAATTCATACACCGGATTCAAGCCGTTACTTCTACTCTGACGGCTATCAGGAACGCTTCGAAAAAGGCGAACCTCAAAAGCAGCTTTCTAAGGAATTCGTTCGTGAATGGCTGATGGAAAATGGTTTCCAAGGCAAGGATGGTCAGAAAGTTCCTGAAATGACTCCGGCTATCGTACAGAGCATCAGCGATCGTTACATCGAATTGTTCGAGAATATCACCGGTGAGAAATTTGTGAAAGAAGATACCAGCAACATCGCTGAACGTATCGAAAAGAACGTTATGAATTTCTTGAGCAAATAAGCATGGATTACCCACAACAACATATCAAGCCTTACAACGAAGACGGTAAGAAAACCGAGCAGGTGGAACGTATGTTCGATAACATTGCGCATGCTTACGACAAACTGAATCATACCTTATCTTTAGGTATCGACCGCAGCTGGCGCCGTAAAGCCATTGCCTGGCTCCGTCCCTTCCGCCCACAGCACATCATGGATGTTGCCACCGGAACGGGAGACTTCGCCATCCTCGCTTGCCGCGAACTGAATCCTGACGAACTGATCGGAACGGATATTTCGGAAGGCATGATGAACGTGGGTCGTGAAAAAGTAAAGAAGGAAGGACTCTCGGACAAAATTTCTTTTGCCCGGGAGGACTGCACTTCTCTCTCCTTTGCCGACAATAGATTTGACGCTATCACCGTAGCATTCGGTATCCGCAATTTTGAAGACCTGGACAAAGGCCTCTCCGAAATGTGTCGTGTACTGAAACCGGGCGGACATCTGGTTATCCTGGAACTGACTACTCCGGATCGCTTCCCCATGAAGCAACTGTTCGCCATCTACTCGAAAGTAGTTATCCCATTGCTTGGCAAACTCCTCTCCAAAGACAACAGTGCCTACCATTATCTGCCGGACACTATCAAAGTATTTCCCCAAGGGGAAGTCATGAAAGGAGTCATATCGAAAGCCGGATTCGGCGAAGTTCATTTCCGACGGTTGACATTTGGTATCTGCACACTTTATACGGCGACAAAATAATGAAGAATGATGAATAATTAATTTAATCCTTTCGTGTCATGGAAAAATACGGTTTAATCGGCTACCCCTTGCGACATTCGTTTTCAATCGGCTACTTTAACGAAAAGTTTAGATCCGAAGGCATCAATGCGGAATATGTGAATTTCGAGATTCCCAATATCAATGATTTTATGGAAGTTATTGAAGAGAATCCCAACTTGTGCGGGCTCAATGTCACCATCCCCTACAAAGAGCAAGTGATTCCTTTTCTGAACGAACTCGATCGGGATACAGCTAAAATTGGCGCTGTAAACGTCATTAAGATTATCCGCCAACCGAAAGGAAAAGTAAAACTGGTCGGCTACAATTCCGACATCATCGGTTTTACACAATCTATTCAGCCGCTGCTACAACCTCAGCACAAAAAAGCACTGATCCTCGGCACCGGAGGTGCTTCCAAAGCTGTTTATCACGGACTCAAGAATCTGGGTATCGAAAGCGTGTTTGTATCGCGGACACACAAGACCGACGATATGCTGACTTACGAAGAACTGACTCCGGAAATCATGGAGGAATACACCGTAATCGTCAACTGTACTCCGGTAGGAATGTACCCCAAAGTAGATTTCTGCCCCAACATTCCTTACGAACTGCTCACTCCAAACCATTTGCTCTACGATTTGTTATATAATCCGAACGTCACTCTTTTCATGAAAAAGGGAGAAGCACAAGGTGCTGTTACGAAAAACGGTTTGGAAATGCTACTTTTACAGGCATTTGCCGCTTGGGAAATATGGCACCGATAAGATAAAGGTACTGACAGCCGTTTTCTGATAGAGTTAAGAATAAGGGCGTGATATTTTAATTGAGGGGATTTATTATGAAGAAAAGAGCAGTCTACAGCATTATTATTATCATGCTGGTATTTACCAGTTGCACAATCGGCGGGAGTTTTTATATGTTGAACTTCTCCTTGACGCCGAATGCCAAAATATTGTCTAAAGACGCCGATTCATATCCCTATATGTACAGAAACTATCCTTTCCTGCGTCCGTGGGTGGATAGCCTGAAACAAGTGAATGCTCTGAAAGATACATTCATTATCAATCCGCAAGGCATACAGTTACACGCTTTTTACATCGCCGCACCTGCTCCAACCAGTAAAACGGCGGTAATCGTTCATGGATACACCGACAATGCTATCCGTATGTTCATGATCGGCTATCTGTATAATCGTGATCTGGGATATAATATCCTGCTTCCCGACTTGCAACATCAGGGAGAGAGCGAAGGACGAGCCATCCAAATGGGATGGAAAGACAGGATCGATGTTTTGCAATGGATGAACATTGCAAATGAAATCTTTGGAGACAGTACTCAAATGGTAGTACATGGTATCTCAATGGGAGGTGCCACCACAATGATGGTATCCGGCGAAAAGCAGCAACCTTATGTGAAATGTTTTGTAGAGGATTGCGGCTACACCAGTGTATGGGATGAATTTTCGCACGAACTCAAATCTTCCTTCCACCTGCCTGCTTTCCCGTTAATGTACACTACAAGCTGGTTATGCGAGAAAAAATACGGATGGAACTTCAAAGAAGCTTCCTCGCTAAAGCAGGTAGAGAAATGTGAGCTGCCCATGCTGTTTATTCATGGAGACAAAGATACATATGTCCCCACATGGATGGTTTACCCGCTCTATGAAGCAAAGCCGGAACCCAAAGAACTCTGGATCGTACCGGGAGCAGCCCATGCCCTCTCGTACAAAGAGAATAAACAGGAATACACCGACAAAGTACGGGATTTCGTCGGGCGGTATATTCATTAAACCTATTATAACAAGGAGTTTTGGAATCATAACAGAAAAAGTTTCTATATTTGCAAATGTAAAATGATTGTTATGAAATCAATATTGACGCTTATACTTGCTACTTTTCTACTGATTCCACTGCAAGCCCAAGAAAAGGTATATACGGTAGACAACTTGCCAAAAATACATCTGCAAAATAAAATGCAGTATGTATGCAATCCGGCAGGGATACTTTCGCAAGCTGCTTGTGACACAATAGACACTATGCTCCACGCTCTGGAACAACAGACGGGGATTGAAACGGTAGTTGCCGTAGTTCCTTCGATTGGTGATATGGAGTGTTTTGATTTTTGCCATCAGCTGCTCAATCAATGGGGAGTAGGCAAGAAAGGAAAAGATAACGGACTCGTTATCCTGTTAGTCACCGACCAACGCTGCATCCAGTTTTACACCGGATACGGTTTGGAAGGGGTACTTCCCGATGCAATATGCAAACGTATCCAGACTAAGTACATGATTCCATATCTGAAAGACGGCAACTGGAATGAAGGAATGGTAGCCGGAATCCGGGCGACTTGCCAGCGACTTGACGGATCAATGGAAAATGAATCGCTTTCTGAATCGAATAATGAATCGATGGATTTCATTTTCGCTGTTATCCTGTTCGCTGTAATCGGTGTAGGGATAGCGTTCTTTGCCGCAAGAAATCAGAGCCGTTGCCCCAAATGCGGGAAACATGCCCTGCAAAGAACCGGAAGCAGACTTGTATCACGTGTCAATGGGGTAAAGACGGAAGATGTCACCTATACTTGCAAGAACTGCGGAAATACAATCATACGTCGTCAGCAAAGCTACGATAGCGACTATCACAACAGAGGGGGTGGCGGAGGCGGTCCGTTCATCGGCGGATTCGGAGGCGGCGGATTCGGAGGCAGTGGCGGAGGCTTTAGCGGAGGCAGCTTCGGCGGAGGAATGGGAGGCGGCGGTGGAGCCGGTTCACGATTCTGATCCCTACAGATAATATTAAATAATCAAATACTCATCAAAAAGTAAGAAACATGAAAAAGTCAATTATCATCATTTTAGCCGTTGTGGCTATCCTTGTCATATGGGCAGTCAGTGTATATAACGGTCTTGTCACCATGGATGAGAATGTTAGCGGACAATGGGCCAATGTAGAAACCCAATACCAACGTCGCGCAGACCTGATACCCAATCTTGTAAACACCGTAAAGGGATATGCTTCTCATGAAAAAGAGACATTGGAAGGAGTGGTAGAAGCACGTAGCAAAGCCACACAGATCAAAGTGGATGCCGAAGGTCTGACTCCGGAAAAGCTGGCAGAATATCAAAAAGCACAGGGTGCTGTAACGTCTGCACTTGGCAAATTATTGGCTATCACAGAGAATTATCCTGACTTGAAAGCCAATCAGAATTTCCTTGAATTACAGGCACAGCTGGAAGGTACCGAAAACCGTATCAATGTAGCCCGTAAAAACTTCAATGATGCGGCACAATCGTACAACACCAATATCCGCCGTTTCCCGAAAAACATATTTGCAGGGATGTTCGGATTCGACAAGAAAGCATACTTTGAAGCGGAAGAAGGAAGCGAAAAAGCTCCGAAAGTAGAGTTCTAAAGGATGATTTCTTAAAGAACTTCCAAGCTAAAATCGGAATCGCCGTTACCTGATTTATTCAGATAACGGCGATTCCAGCTCTTAACCACCACGAAAGGACTTCCATAAAAGAGCGTTAAAAAGGAACTTTTGCTCCTGTCTCTTTAACGGTTTAACTAGTCTCTTTCCACTATCAATCAGCATAATGATTAAAATAATACGAACCATTAATTAACACTTTTATGTTTTATTCTTCTTCCGGACGAAGCTTGATAAACAAATAGTTGGCTGTACGAAAAAAAAGCAGTACTTTTGCAGCCGTATACAAAAAATAATTCTTTAACTCATGAGTAATCAACGATACATGATGCGGGGCGTAAGCGCATCAAAAGAAGATGTGCACAACGCCATCAAGAACATCGACAAAGGAATTTTCCCAAAAGCATTCTGCAAAATTATTCCCGATATACTGGGTGGGGACCCGGAATATTGCAACATCATGCACGCCGACGGCGCCGGAACCAAATCTTCCCTTGCTTATATGTACTGGAAAGAAACAGGCGATTTGTCTGTGTGGAAAGGTATTGCACAGGACGCATTGATTATGAATATCGACGACCTTCTTTGTGTAGGCGCTGTAGACAATATCCTCGTTTCTTCAACTATCGGACGCAATAAACTGTTGATTCCCGGCGAAGTAATCTCCGCTATCATCAACGGAACAGACGAATTGCTGGCTGAACTCCGTGAAATGGGTGTAGGCGTATATGCTACCGGTGGCGAGACTGCTGATGTCGGCGACTTGGTTCGTACTATTATCGTAGACTCTACCGTAACCTGCCGCATGAAACGCTCGGACGTTATTAACAATGCCAATATCCGTCCGGGAGATGTCATTGTAGGCCTTGCTTCTTACGGACAGGCTACCTATGAAAAAGAATATAACGGAGGTATGGGCAGCAACGGTCTGACAAGTGCCCGCCACGACGTTTTCGGCAAATACCTCGCAGAGAAATATCCGGAAAGCTATGATGCCGCCGTACCTGAAGAACTGGTTTACTCCGGAGGATTAAAACTGACAGATACTGTAGAGGATTCTCCAATTGACGCAGGTAAACTGGTACTCTCTCCTACCCGCACCTATGCTCCGGTAGTGAAAAAGCTACTTGACACCTTACGTCCGGAAATCCACGGTATGGTTCATTGCTCCGGTGGTGCGCAAACCAAAGTGCTGCATTTCGTAGAAAATGTCCGTGTAGTAAAAGACAATCTTTTCCCTGTTCCTCCTCTGTTCAAGACTATTCAGGAACAAAGCGGTACAGACTGGGCGGAAATGTACAAGGTATTCAATATGGGACACCGTCTTGAAGTTTACCTGTCACCGGAACATGCAGAAGAAGTGATCGCTATTTCCGAATCATTCGGCATTCCTGCACAGATAGTAGGACGTATCGAAGCGTGTGACCAGACTGAATTAATCATTAAAAGCGAGTTCGGAGAATTCAGATACTAAAGAATGGCAGATAACAGTACCATATTAGAAAAACTAGACGGACTTGTAGCCCGTTTTGAAGAAATATCTACCCTCATCACCGACCCGGCAGTAATTGCCGACCAGAAACGTTATGTCAAACTGACCAAAGAATACAAGGATCTGGATGACTTGATGAAAGCCCGCAAAGAATATATCCAACTGTTAGGCAACATCGAGGAAGCCAAAAACATCCTTTCGAATGAGTCGGACGCTGACATGCGTGAAATGGCAAAAGAGGAGATGGACAACAGTCAGGAACGTCTTCCGGCATTAGAAGAAGAAATCAAACTAATGCTCGTTCCTGCCGATCCGCAAGACAGCAAGAACGCCATCCTCGAAATCCGTGGTGGTGCAGGAGGAGACGAAGCCGCAATCTTTGCCGGCGACCTTTTCCGTATGTATGCCAAGTTCTGTGAAACCAAAGGCTGGAAAATGGAAGTATCCAATGCAAATGAAGGAACAGCCGGAGGATACAAAGAAATTGTTTGCAGCGTCACAGGAGATAACGTCTACGGAATATTGAAATATGAATCGGGTGTACACCGCGTACAACGTGTTCCTGCCACAGAGACACAAGGACGTGTGCATACTTCCGCCGCTTCGGTGGCCGTACTCCCCGAAGCCGAAGAATTTGACGTAGTCATCAATGAAGGAGAAATCAAATGGGATACCTTCCGAAGTGGCGGTGCAGGCGGACAGAACGTTAATAAGGTAGAATCCGGTGTACGCTTGCGTTATATCTGGAAGAACCCGAATACAGGCGTTGCAGAAGAAATCCTGATTGAATGTACAGAAACCCGTGACCAACCGAAGAACAAGGAACGCGCCCTGGCACGACTCCGTACCTTTATCTACGACAAGGAACATCAGAAGTACATAGACGACATAGCTTCCAAACGTAAGACAATGGTATCTACCGGTGACCGATCGGCTAAAATCCGGACATACAACTACCCTCAAGGACGTATCACCGATCATCGTATCAACTATACCATCTATAATCTTGCCGCTTTTATGGACGGAGATATTCAAGATTGTATCGATCACCTGATCGTGGCAGAAAATGCGGAACGCCTGAAAGAAAGTGAACTCTAAAAATTATAGTATAGACATGAATAAACAACAGCTATTTGAAAACATAAAACGCAAGAAATCATTCCTTTGCGTAGGGCTTGATACCGACATCAAGAAGATTCCCGAACACCTGTTGAAAGAAGAAGATCCGATCTTCGCATTCAACAAAGCGATTATCGACGCAACAGCCGATCTGTGTATCGCTTACAAACCTAATCTCGCTTTTTACGAAAGTATGGGCGTGAAGGGCTGGATCGCATTTGAGAAAACAGTAAAATACATCAAGGAAAACTATCCCGACCAGTTTATTATTGCCGACGCCAAACGTGGCGACATCGGAAACACTTCTGCCATGTATGCCCGTACTTTCTTCGAAGAGCTGGAGATAGATTCCGTCACTGTAGCTCCTTATATGGGTGAAGACAGCGTAACTCCGTTCCTTACTTACGAAGGCAAATGGGTGATCTTACTGGCACTGACTTCTAATAAAGGTTCCCACGACTTCCAGTTGACAGAAGATGCAAACGGCGAACGTCTTTTCGAAAAAGTACTACGCAAATCGCAGGAATGGGCAAATGACGAACGTATGATGTACGTAGTCGGCGCTACTCAAGGACGTGCTTTTGAAGATATTCGTAAGATTGTTCCCAACCACTTCCTGCTCGTTCCCGGTGTCGGAGCGCAAGGCGGTTCGCTCGAAGAAGTTTGCAAATATGGAATGAACAGTACCTGTGGCCTGATTGTTAACTCTTCCCGTGGAATCATCTACGTTGATAAAACAGAAAAGTTTGCCGAAGCTGCAAGGCTTGCCGCCCAAGAAGTACAGGTGCAAATGGCAGAGCAACTGAAAGCAATTCTTTAAAGAGAAGGAATGCCTTACGAAAGAAAGATAATCAACGATCCGGTATTCGGATTCATTAATATCCCAAAGGGGTTACTGTACGATATTGTACGGCATCCCCTTTTGCAGCGTCTTACCCGCATCAAGCAAGTAGGACTCTCGTCAGTAGTATACCCCGGCGCACAACATACTCGTTTCCAGCACTCACTAGGTGCGTTCTATCTGATGAGCGAAGCTATCACCCAACTGACCTCCAAAGGTAACTTTATATTTGACAGCGAAGCTGAAGCCGTACAAGCGGCTATCTTACTGCATGACATCGGACATGGTCCTTTTTCGCATGTGCTTGAAGATACGATTGTACAAGGAGTTTCTCACGAAGAAATCTCCCTTATGCTGATGGAACGAATGAATAAAGAAATGAACGGGCAGCTTAGTCTTGCCATACAGATCTTTAAGGACGAATATCCGAAACGGTTTCTGCATCAGCTCGTCAGTGGTCAATTGGATATGGACCGCCTCGATTATCTTCGTCGTGACAGTTTCTATACCGGTGTTACAGAAGGGAATATCGGTTCTGCCCGCATCATCAAGATGCTTGATGTGGCCGACGACCGTCTCGTAATTGAATCCAAAGGTATCTACTCTATCGAAAATTTCCTGACAGCACGTCGTCTCATGTATTGGCAGGTATATTTGCACAAGACATGGGTAGCCTATGAACGAATGCTTATCAGCACGTTGCTTCGTGCCAAAGAACTAGCATCACAGGGAGTAGAACTGTTTGCTTCGCCGGCCTTACATTTCTTTCTATATAATGACATTAATCATACGGAGTTCCATAACAATCCCGATTGTCTGGAAAATTTCATCCAATTGGATGACAATGATATTTGGACTGCCTTGAAAGTATGGAGTAACCATCCGGATAAAGTTCTTTCCACACTTAGTCTGGGCATGATTAACCGAAATATCTTTAAAGTGGAAAATTCTGCCGAACCTATTGGTGAGGACAGAATAAAAGAGTTAACTTTGCAAATCAGCCAGCAACTAGGCATAACCCTTTCCGAAGCGAACTATTTTGTCTCTACCCCCAGCATCGAAAAGAATATGTACGACCCGGCAGATGACAGTATTGATATTATCTACAAAGACGGCACTATCAAAAATATTGCCGAAGCATCGGACATGCT